>Ga0209313_1000008_pt1 | contig 289939 bp, 190 predicted proteins | sample BioC13SIPDNA_3_FD_185748 | JGI IMG/M metagenome (GOLD analysis project Ga0209313, IMG submission 185748) | Anaerobic biogas reactor microbial communites from Washington, USA - Biogas_R2_B C13 SIP DNA (SPAdes) (version 2) | ecosystem: Engineered > Bioreactor > Anaerobic > Unclassified | place... | reverse complement strand
GCAATCCGATCGCAGCCGCCGCGTCGTTCCGCAGGTTCAGCGCTATCCCGCCCGCGCCGCTCGTCGCGCCGCTCACCGCGTTCACGTTCACGTCCAGCGAACTGCTCGTCCCGATCCCCGTCCCGGCCGTCAGCGTCAGCGTGTTGGCGATGATGTCCGCCGTCGCGTCGTCGGCGTCGTCGTTGATCGCCCCGCTGGCGCTGATGGCCACCTCGTCGTCCGACGTGACCGAGGCATTGATCGTCACCGAGCCGCCGGGCGCCGTCACCGCCACGTCGTGCGTTCCCGCCACGCCGCTGTCGGAAATCACGCTCACCAGTACGATGTCTCCGGCGGCGGCGCTGACGTTCACGTGCCCGTCGTGGGCGTCCAGCGAAGCGTACGTCCGCGTCCCGCTGCCGGTCGTTCCGGTCAGCACGAGATCGCCCGACGCGAGCGCATCCGCCAACGTCACCTTCACCGCATGATCGGCCGCCAGGTTGACCGGCGCCCCCACGGCGTCGTTCAGCAGGTTGAGCGCGATCCCGCCCGCGGCGCTGGTGGCACCGGTCACCGTGTTCACGTTCACGTCGACCGAACTGGCCGTGCCGATACCGGTCACCGCCGACAGGCTGACCGAATCGGCCAGGATATCGGCCGCGTCGTCCGCGTCGTCGTCGTCAATCGTTCCCGCCTCGGCCATCAGCGTTCCCGCCGTCGCCGCCGTGACGGTGCCGGCCGTGCCCAGCAGGATTGAATCGTAGGCCGTAATCGCCACCGCGTCCGTCCCGCTTTGCACCTGGCCATGCAGGATCACGTCCGGCGCGGTAGCGCTGGACGAACCGTGCGTCAGCGTCACCGTCCTGGCGGCCTCCAGCGTCGGCACGCCGGCTGTCCCGTCGTCCTCGATCCGGATCTGGTCGCCCGCCGCCGGCGTTCCGATCAGCGACGTGCCCGCGATCGTCAGGTTCCCCGCCGAGTGCAGTTGGCCCACGGTCGGCGCCTGCGGCCCTACGAACACGCCGCCGGCCCCGTTGTTGTCCGAGTCCGCGGTCAGCAGGATGTTGCCGCCCGCTGTGGTCGTCACGTTGGCGTAGATCAACACGTCACAGGCAGCGATCAGGTTCGCGTCGCCGGCCAGGTTCTGATCGGCCGCGATCGTGATGTCACACGCCGAGCCGCCGCCGTCGAGCGTGATATTCCCCGTGCCCAGCGTCAGGCCGGCGTGGACCGCCACCCCGCCGCCGATGTTCAGCACGCCGCCCGAGCCGACGGCCGTGCTGATTGGCTGAGCGACCGTCAGCAGTCCGCCCGCATTGACGGTCACGTCGCCGCCGTCGGCCGGGCCGCCCGTGGCGATCCCGCTGGTAGGCATGCCCGCCACCGTGCCGATGGTCAGCGCGTCGGTGTCCGTGTACGTGACGGAGCCGGTGACGTCGGCGGCCAGCGAGTCGAACGCATTGTCGGCATGGCTCAAGTCAAACGGGCCGGCGCCCAGCAGTTCCAGCCCCGTGCCGCTGACGGCCGCCGCCTGGCTGACGGCCCCGGCGGAGTCGATCGTCAGGTTGCCGGCGCCGGCCAGGACCGGACCCTCCAGGGCGACCGCCGTGCCCGTGGTGGCGCCGGCGCGGAGTGTGATGTCTCCGCCGCCGCTGTGAACGCGATCCGCCACGTGCACCGCGCCGCCGACGGCGATTGTTACGTCGCCGCCCATCGCGGCGGCGGGAGCGGAACCGAAGAATCTGACGTCGTCCAAGGCCACGTCGCCTTCGTAGCCGTCGCCCGTCACGTCGACGAACCGCAACCGGCACTGGCTGCCGCCGTCATAGGCCGACAGGTCGATGACGGCCCGCTGCCAGGCATTGCCCTGAGCGCCCGAGACCGAAAACAGGTCGGCCGACCAGGTGGCCCCGTCGTCGCTGCTGGCCTGGACGGACAGGGTGCCGAGTTGGCTGCCCCGCATGTGGTACCAGAACTCGACGCCCGCCCCTTCCGTGCTGCTGAGGTCCACCGCGGGGGAGATCAGCCGGGCCGTCATGCCGGGAAAACCGACGCCGGTTCCGGAGGCTTCGGCGTACAGGTACGTTCCGCCAGCCGTTCCCAGCGTGTGATCGACACTCGGCCCCGTCCCACCGCTGGGCGTGCCGCCGAGATCGGACGCCCAATCCAGACGGTCCGTCGTGTCGTTGCTCCACCCGTTGACGAGCGTCTGGGACGCTCCGTAACCCGTCGGCCCCTGGCCGAACGTCTCGAAAGTCTCGACCAGCACGTCTGCCGGGATCGCAGCGCCGGAATCGATCGCCGCGTTCACAAAGACGTCCGCCCCGGCGTTCACGGCAACCGTCCCGCCGTTGGTCCGCACGTCCCCGTTCAAGGTCACCGCGGCCTGGGCGTCGAACGTCAACGGACCTGCGGTCACGATCGGAGCCGCCGCCGCGTTGCTGATAGCGCCGCCGGTGACCGTCATCTGCGTGACATGGGCCACTGCGGTCGTGAATTGGACGTCGCCGGCCGTACCGCCGGCGCTGCCCCAGGTGTCGATCGTCAAGGCCTCGACGAACGACCCGCGCGAGCTGTCCACGCCGGCCAACGTCACCGTGCCGCCGGTCTGGCCCGCACCGCTGGCCGTGCAGATCGTCAGGTCTCGTCCGCCCGTGACGTCGCCGGAAATTCGCGCGCTGCCGAAATCGACCAGGCCGCCGCCTCCGTCATCGCCGTGCTCGGTGTCGATCGTCACGTCGCCGGCCAAACGCACGGCCCCGCCGCCGATCAGCGCCAGGTCTCCCGCGTCGCCGTCGCCGTCGTCGTCCAACGAGACGTTGCCGTACAGGGTCAGCGTGCCGGCGGACCCGTCGCCGCTGTCGACGTCGATCTGCACGTCGTTCAGGAAGCGGTCGTTGGCCGTTCCGCCGTCCAGCACGTTCAACGACACGTCGCCCGCCGCCCGCTCGGCGCTGGACGTGTCCAGTTGCAGGTCCCAGGCCCCGTTGCCGTCGCCGCGGACCGTGGCGTTGCGGAAATCGATTTTTGCGCCAGCCGTCGTGACCGCGGCGTCCTGCGTCAATACCACGGTCCCCGCCAGCACGACGTCGCCCGTGGCGCTGGCCGCGCTCCAGACCGCCGCGGAGGAATCGAGCAGCCCCACCGCCTCGGCCCACGTGCGGCCGAGGCGGAGTTCGTCGAGCGTGTAATGACCGGCCGCGCCGGCTTCCAGCCGCAACCGATCCGCCGTGCCGCTCACGTCGGCCAAGTAGGAAACGGCCCACGAGGACGGTTCGAATTCGGGAATTACGCCGCTGGAATCAAACACCGCTGCGTAGTAACGGTCCTGGCCGCCTTCGATGTAATTGGTCACCAGCTTGGCCACGTACAGGTAGTCCTGATCGGCTTCAATCTTGCTGCCGGCGACGCTGAACGCGCTCGTTGTCGTGCCCAGCAACGGGTTCTCACTGCTGCCGATTCCGAGGGACGCTTTCGAGCTGCCGTCGGTGCTGTTGTTCAACGTCAGCCACAGGTACTCGTTGCTGGTTTGACTGATCGGCGAGCCCTTGCGGACCAGGAAGCTGACGTACAGCACGTCTTCAGCCGCGAAGTTGAACGTCCTTCCCAAGGGCGCGTTGACCGCCCCGCCCCCGCCGCTGATCGTGGCCCGGTTGCCTTGCGGCGTGTACTTCGTACCGGCCGGGTAGGACAGGTTGCCGGCTTCCATGTCCCAATTCGCCCCGCCGCTCCAGTTTCCCCGGAACCCCATGTCGCCGAGTCCTTTGCCGTTCAGGTCGCCGCCGGCGGCGTAGTTGAACGATTCGTAGACCAGCGGCCCGGCGGCCGTTTCCACTTGGCTTCCCCGCAGGGTGACGGTCCCCGTGCCGGCGTTCACGTTCAGCCCGCCCAGTCGCCGACTAACCCCCACGTCGCCGAAGGACACGGCACCGCCGACCGAGCCGTTGCCCAAGGTGTTGATCGTCAGGGAGTACAGCCCCGCGCTGACGGCCGCCGTCACATCGATGGGACTCGAATCCAGATCGACCAGACCGCCCGCGTCGTCGCCGCCCTGCTCGGTGTCGATCGTCACGTTGGCGCCCAGCACGATGTTCCCGCCGCCCGTGACCACCAACGATGCGGCGTCCGACGGGGCCGCGTCCAGCGAGATGTTGCCAGTCAGCGTCAGCGAACCAGCAGTCCCGCCGGCGCCGGATGTGGTGGTGATCGTCAAGTCGTTGACGAATGCCGCTCCGGGCGCGGCCTTGCTGAACACCGCCAGGTTGACACGGCCGCCGTTGCCGGCCGGCAAGCCGGTCGAGGTATCGATGGCCAGATCCCGACCGGCCGCGTCGGCCGAAACGGTCGCCCCGCCGAAGTCGGCGTTCCCGCCCGCGCCGTCGCTGCCCTGCTCGGTGTCGATCGTGACGCTCGCCCCCAGCACGACGTTCTCCACACCGGACAGCGTCAAGTTGCCGTCGATCGCAACATTGCCATGCAGATTCAACCGGTCCGCCGACCCGTCCGTGTTGATACTCAACGTGCCGTTGCCGTGGGCGTTGTCCGCACTGACGATCGTGATCTGGTCCGCGCCGTCGCTGCCGCCGGTCGCCGTGTCGATATTCACCGCGGCATTGTTCCGCAGGTGCAGCGATTCGAAGTTCACACCGCCGCTGCTGCCGGAGATCACCAAGGCGTCGTGGGTGTTCGTGGCCGCATCCTTGCCGTTGGTCAGCGAGAACACGTCGGCTGCGCCGGGGAACTGGACGTTCACCACGGCCATGCCCGCCACGTCCACCGGTTCCAGGTTCTGAAAGTTGATCGTACCGCCGCTGCCGCCCGCGATCGTCACCACCCCTTTGCCGAACGTGGCCGCGTCGGGCCGGTAGGTCGCGGTCAACGTGAGTTCGGCCCGCAGGTCTTCCACCGCCAGCACGTCGCCGAAGGTCTGCGGCGGGTTGAAGGCTCCCTGCGGCGGCGTCGGCAAAACGGCGTTGTCTTCGTTCTCGCCGTCGTAGTTGACGCCACCCGCCGGGATCGGATCGGTCGAAGGCGTGGTGAACGGCGTGGAAGCCGCGGAGTCGTACTGGACGCGGAGGAGGTCGTCCCCGCCGGCCCCGAAGAAATGGAAGGGCGTGCCGGCGGGCGGCGTCACGTTTACCGGCGGCGCTCCGTTCAGACTGGCCTGGAAACTCGTCCCGTCGCCCCGCAACACCAGCACGTCCGGCCCGCTGGTGCCGTTGAACACCGGCTGGCTGTACAGCACCACGTCGTTGCGATCCGAACCGCCGGCGTAGCTGATGTAGAACTTGCCGGAGCCCAGCGAGATCTGCGAGCCTTCCGGCAAGCCGGCGAACGTGCCCGACACCGCGTCGGTCCCGTCGTTGTCGATGATCACGAAGGTCTGCAACGCCGCGGCCGCGGGCGCGAAGCCGTTGATCAGCGCTACATTCAGCGTCGCGCCGCCGAGCGTCACGCTGCCTTTCGCCGCGATCTGGTCGTGGAACGCTGGGCCGTCCCCCGGGCTCGTCCCGCCAATCTGGACGTCCAGCGACGAAGTGCCGGCCAGCGTCAGCCCCGTGGCGCCGTCGCCGACCTCCAGGGTTCCCGCCGTGGTGGTCGTCCCGGCGTCGATCTTGCCCATCCCCGCCGTCGCCACCGCGCCGTTGATGTCGCCAGTGCCGCCCAGCGTCCCGCCGCTGTCGGCCGTCGTGGCACTGGCCAGGGAACCGTTGACCAGCAGCGTTCCGCCAGCGACGCTTGTGGCGCCGGTGTACGTGCTGGCCGAATCCAGGATCAGCGTCCCGGCGCCTTGCTTGCTGATGCCGCCCGAACCGGTGATGTCCAGGTTGGCGGTCCCCGTGGCGCCGTTGTTGAACACGCGGGTCGTCCCGCTGGTGATGTTGAACACACGGGTCGCGGAATCCAGGGCGATCTGGTTCACCTGCCCGGCGACGCCGACCGCATTGTTCCAGAGTTGGAAGTTGTTCGTGCCCGAGGCGGTGACGTCGCCGCCAAGCACCAGTCGGCTGCCCGTCTGTCCCGCCGCGTTTCCCACGTTCAACTGGATATTCTGCCCGGTCATGCTCAAACCGCCGCTGCCGACGCGGAATTCATTGGGCGATCCGCTGCTGAGCCCCCCGACCTGGATCGCGGCCGCGGCGTAGCTGCCGGACAGGGACACGGCCCCGGCGCTGGTCCAGGGGGCCGTCCCACTGGTCACGGTGTAGCCATAGCCGCCCGCTCCGCCGCCGGAAAGAGTCATCGTTCCGGTGATCGTGATGTGGCCCGACGTCCCGGATGCCGTGCCGCCGGAAATTTGCGTCAAGTTGGCGAACGTCTCGTCATGATTCGCGAAGTTGTACGTCCCTCCGGCGACGGTCAAGCTGGACGTATCGGCCAGTTGATTCGAGGCGGCCCAGGTCAGCGTGCCCGCAGCGACCGTCACGTCGCCGGCGATGGCATTCACGCCGGCGGTCTTGTTCAGCGTCAGACCGCCCGCGTTGACGGTCGTCATCCCGGAATACGTGTTAGCCAGGCCGCCGCTGAGCGTCAACGTGCCGTCGCCGGCTTTCGCAAGTCCTCCGGGCGTCGCCTCGCCGTCGGTCACAGGCACCGTCACCGTCAGATTGGCCCCGCCGCCCGCGACGGTAAACGTGCGCGTCACCGCGCCCGCCGTGCCGCTCAACTGGACCTCCAGCGCGCCGATTCCCGACGACGGATCTTCTCGGATAGCCGAGGCGCTGGTGCCGACGGTCGTCACGTTGCCGTTCAGCACCAGCTTGCTTCCCTTCGCGCCCGCCTGATCACCGCGGCGCAGATTGAGTTTGCTGCCGTTCAGCGTCAGCCCGCCGGCGCCCACCGTGATGGCCGATTGCCGGGCCGTACTGTTGCCAAACAGCGTGAAGGTATTGTTGCTGAGGCCCGCGGTGCCCGTCATGTCGGTCAGGCTCAGGCTGCCGAAGCTCAGTTGCGTGCCGCTGTTGCCCACCACAATCGTATTGCCCGCCCCGCCCGTGAAGCTGCCTGCGCCGGTGATCGTCCAAGTGCCGCCCGACGCGGTGTTGAAACAGCCCCCAGTCACGGTCAGACTGCCGATCTTCTCCGTGACGTCGAACGATCCGCCATTCACGCTGGTGCCGTTGAACAGACTGCCGGCGCCGCTCATGCTCACGGCGGCCGTATCGGAGATTTGGTGACTGGCGCCAAACGTCACTTTGCCGCCCGTCGTGATGCTCAAATCGCCTGCCACCGCGTCCCCCGGCGTCTTGCTCAGCTTCAGTTCGCCGGCGGCCACGGTCGTCAAGCCGCTGTAGGTGTTCGCCGCACTGCCCGACAGGGTCATCGTCCCTGGGCCGGCCTTCGTCACACCGCCGTTGCTGACGACAGCGGAGACGTTCAGGTCCGTGGCGGTCGAGGCCGTCGCATCGGCGACCGTGAACGTCCGAGGCGCGGCCCCGCCCAGGTCCAACTGGCCCCGGATTGCGCTGGCCGCGGTCCCGCCCGCCGTCACATCGCCGCCCAGCACCACACTGGCCGCGCCCGGATTGAGCGTGCTGCCGCTCAACGTCAGCGGCCCGTTGTAGGTCTGGTTGCCGCTGGTCTGGATCGTCACCGCCCCCACGGCGATCGACTCGGCCGTGGCGGCCAGCGCCCCGCCGCCGGCCGAGAGATTCAGGGCGACGTTCAGGTTGATCGCGTCCGTGCCCGCTTGGCCGTCGATCGTCAGTGCTGCCTGGAACGGCCCGTCGCCGTCGACGGACGTGATCGTGATGACATCGTCGTCCGCGTCGTCGCCGAGGATGGTCAGGGAACTCGCCGGCGTCGGGAAGGTGAGGCGCTCAAAGGCCGCGTTGGGGTTGCTCACGTCCACGGTCATGCTCGTGCCGGCGGCGTCGGTGACCGTCACCGCGTTCAGGCCGGCAACGTTGTTCGACGGATCCACATTGACGGTCACGTCGACCACGCTGCTGCCTGTAACGAGTGCCGGCTCGACGTTGCTGAACGTGACGTCGGGTATGGTACCGTTGTAGTTCCCGTTAAAGAACAGCTGGCCGGCCCCTGCGCCCGTCAGGTCGTAGCGGATGCGCGTGACCGCCGTGCCGCCGGTCACTACCAGGTCATCGCCCGGCGCTGTGCCGTTCGTCCCTCCGTCGTAGATCACCGGCACGGTGACCGGTCCGCCCGTGCCTGTCTGGTCGACCGTCAGCGTGTCGTTTCCCGTCTGGCCGTTGATCGTCAGGCTGGTCAGGCTGGACGCGGGCACGTTCAACACCGTATTGCCATCCACGCTTACCAGCAGATTGCCCTCCGCCATCGTGACACTGATCGCATTGTCGATCCCGCTGCCGTAGGCGTCGGCGTTGACGACCGGAGCCGGATCAAAGCTCAGCGTGAAGTCGTTCCCCGCGTAGCTGGCCTGGAACGGATAGGTCTTCCCGTCATAGCCCAGGAACACGTCGTCGCCTTCCTTGACCGTGACGCCGTTCACCTGGAAGGCCGGCGTCAGCGTCCCGCTGCTGTGGAGCAGCGTCAGCACGTCGCTCGTGCCGGGCGCGTAATTCAACGTGGCCGCGAGGCCGGCCCCGTTGGCTCCCGTGGTCCCGCTCACCGACAACTGGTCGTAATCGCTGCCCGCGGCGGCCGCCCCGTTCAACTGGACCGCGAAGGCGGACCCAGCGTTCAAGGTCACCGTCCCCGTGCTCAGCCGGCCCGCAGTGCCGGCCGGCGAACCGGGCGACAGGCTCGCCCCGCCGGCCACCATCACCGTACCGCCGACCGTCCCCGTCCCGCCCAGGACCCCGCTGTTGGCGACCGTCACCGCCCCGCTGTCCGTGCCGGAGCCGCTGGCGTTGTTGACCAGCAGCGTGCCCGCCGCGACCGTCGTGCCGCCGCTGTACGTGTTGTCGGCCGTCAGCGTCAGCGTGCCGGTCCCGTCCTTGGTAAGGACGCCGATGTCCGGTGCCGCATCCTGCATCAGGCCGTTGACGACCGTGTTGCCGGCGCCGTTGATCGTTAGATTCGGGAAGGCCACGTCGCCGGCGATGGTCAGCGTATCGGCCGCAGTGGTGATCACCGGATCGTCGGACAGACCGGCGACCAGGTACTTGGTGCGCAGATAGTCTTCCACCGCTCCACGGTCGGCCGCGGACAGCGTGCCGTTGAAGGCGATGATTTCGGCGATCGACCCGCCGTAGTGACGGGCGTGATTGTAGCGGTTGCCGCCCACGTCGTAGGTCGTAGCGGAAGGCGTGCTGGTCAGATTGGCCGATCGCAGCAGCACGCCGTCCTCGTAGAACTGGGTGGAGGCAGCACTGCTGCTGAGCGCGTAGTAGTGGAAGGCGTTGTCGGGGGCGGTGCCGAGCGAAATCGTGTTCAGGATGGTGACGTTGTCGGTGTCCACGCCGCTCGCCTTGTCCACGCGGATGGCCGGTTCACCGTCGCCGGGGCGCTTAAAGGCGATCGTGTAGCCCGTGTTCCCGTAGTCCGTACGGTCGGACAGAATCGGGCGGCAGCAACTGGCAGTGCTGGAGCTTTGCGGGCCCTCCAAAGCCACGAAGAAGATGGTCGCGTTGGTGGTCAGGTTCAGCGTGCCGGCCAGGTCCAGTCGATCGCCGTCCGCGGTGGCCAAGCCGTCGAACTGGATTGCCGGTTGCCCGTTCACCGCGTTGGCGTTCCAGATGGGCCGCTTGGCGACAATCGCCTGCGTGCCGTCGTTGGCCACGGTGTTGTCGCCGTACAGGACGTCGTTCCAGCCGGAAATCACGTCCCCGCTGTCCAGCGTGCCGTCCGCCGCGATGACGGTCGCCGTCCGGGCTGCGTCCAGCCACAGTTCCAGTCCGGCGGTGACGCTCATCGGCAGCAAGGCGTACGCGGCCAGGTCGCTGGTCACCGCATTGTCGCCGTGCATGTTGCGCAGCGCGCCGCCTCCGCCGTCGCCGGCCCCGTAGATCGTCAGGGCTTCGGCGATCGTCAAATTGGCACTGTTGTTCAGCAGGCTGTCGTCAGCCGTGTCAACGCGGGTGTTGTCGAGCCCCAAAGTGGCGCCTTGCCGGACCGTTGTCCCCGCGGCAGGCCAACCGAGGGCCGCGTTGTGTGCGGCAACCAGCGTGCCCTCTTGAACGTCGGTGAGCCCGACATAGGTGTTGTTGCCGGTCAGCGTCAGCGTGCCGGCGCCGGACTTGATCAGGTCGTAGGGCGAGAGGGCAATCGGAGACCGCCACAGGCTGCCGTCGCCCGGATCGGTCACCGAATCGGGGTAATCGGCGCCGTTGGTGGACGTCGTGCCGCTGGCATTCAAACCGAAACCCTTGGTGGTCGTCCAGCCATTGCCGGACACCGCCCCGGCACCGCCCGCGCCGTTGTAAAAGCGGATTTCAACGTCGTGCCAACCGTCGTCGCCGGGTCCCATGCCCAGCTCGAGGACGCCGGTGCCGGTCGGTGTATTCCAGCCGCCGTTGTTCAGCCGGACCACACCGTCCACCTTCATCCAGGCGACGTCATCGATATTCTCGCCGAACGAGAACCGTCCGTCCGCGTCGTAGAACTGGCCCGTGTAGACCCAAGTCCGGTAGTCGGCCCAAGTCGGTGAACCGTTCGCCAGGCCGGCATGCGGACTCATCCGGATGCCGTCGTTGCCGGGGTTCGCGGCGTACGAGATCCCGCTGCCCGTGAGATAACCCGAGAGCAGACCGGGCAGGTAGTGGACCGTGGCCGGATTCGTCCCGCCGATCCCGCCCTCGATCACCGCGTCGCCGGCGCCGGTGACGGTCAACTTCGCTTCGCCGATCGTGACGGAGCCGCCGACCGTGAGGACGCCGTCCTGCGATTCGATCGTGTCGCTGTTGCCGCCCAGGATCACGTCGCCGTCATAACGGTTCGCGCCGCTCAGGTTCAGCACGCTGCCGGGTTCGGCGGCGGCTCCCCCGAACCGGCCCAGGGTGAGCGTTTCGCCCGCGGACACAGCCACGTCGCCTTGGAGTGCCAGTGTCCCGCCATAGACAACGGTCCCGCCGTCCGTGGTGCCTAGGGCGTTGTCGTGGGCCGCCACCAAGGTGCCGCCGCTGACGGTGGTCAAGCCGTTGTACGTATTCGCGTCCAGGAAGGTGACGGCGCCTGCGCCGGTCTTGAAAACGCTGTTGTCCGGCGTGACCGTTACGGAGAACAGGCCGTTTTGCGTTGAAGGATCGATCACGGTTTCGCTGGTGAAGTCGCCCGCGGTGCCTTGCACCGTGAAAGAAATCCGTTCGTCGCCCCACCCCTCCCAAAACCCCAAAAGGATGGGATACCGCGTGCCGGCCGTCAGCCCCGTTGCCGTGACGGCTGCCGAGCTGCCCGAAGAAAAACCTTCGCTGCTTTCGAAGGCACCGTTCAAGTTTGCATCGATGAAGATGGACGCGTCGTCGTCGATGTTCGTCCCGACTCCGTTGACGTCGTGCGAACGGAAGGTGAAATCGCCGTTGGCATCGGGCGTGAAATCGCCCATCCAGACCATTTGGAAGGTGCTTTGATCGCCGGACGCGAGGGACGGGAACAACGCCGTCCATCGATACGGCGGCGGCCCGGCTTGACTGGACGAACCGTCCCGCAAGTAATTCACAGGACCGAAATCCTGCCAGCCGCGGAACGCGGGTGTGGTGGACAGCAGACCGGATGACTGGCTGACGGTGCCATCGCTTTCCATGCTGTACGCGCCCCCAGGCGCACCCATCGCCGCGAAGTTCAGTTGGTTGCTACCGGTCGCATAACGTCCGGCCTGCAGACCGGGATAGGCAAGCGGCATGCCGCCATAGCCGAACGGTTGAGTCACGATCAGGTTGCCGGCGCCGTCGAACGTGATGTCGTCCCAGATGCCCAACGAGATCGGCGTTTCCAGCGTCGTCGTGCCGGAGATGCTACGCAGCGTTCCGCCCGCCACGGTCAGGGACGTGAGCCCGGCCGGGCCGACGGTCATCGTGCCGTCGAACTCCAGGGACTCCCCCGTGTCGACGTGCAAGCTGCTCGTCCCGCCCAACGCGCCGGGATGGGTGATCCGCAGTTCGCCCCCGTTGAGCGCGGCGGAGCCGTAGCTGTTGCCGGCGTTGGTCAGGACCAGCATCCCGTAGTTCGTCTTGTTGAGGTGTCCGGCGCCGGTCACCTGCCCGTTGATCGTGAGGTCCTTCTCCAGGTTGAACGTCGCGGTCCCGTTCAGGGTGACGGCGCCCGTCAGCGTCGGCCCGGCGCCGGCCCCGTCGTTGGTCGTCACGTTCGCGCCGCCGGCCAGCGTGAGATTGACCGCGTAGGTCTGCGCATTGCTGTAGAAATCCAGCGTCGCGCTGCTGGCCACGGAGATCGGGCCCGCGCCGCCGAACGCCGTCGAGCCTTCCAACCGGAAGGTCGCCTGGTTCACGCTGACGCTGCCCGGATCGGCCACGATGGTGTTGTACAGCACCAAGTCCGAACCGCCGACCTTGGTCAACCCAAAGCCGTTCATGCCGAACAGCACCGGATCGCCGCCGTCGTCCCTGATGTCCCACCGATTGTCGCTGCGGAACGTCGCGGCGCCCGTCAGCGTCAGGTTGCGGAACGCATACAGCTGCGTGCTGCCGGTGTTGACAATCGCACCGACGCCGTTGACCCCCGTGCCGGCGGCTGCGACCGGTTCGTTGCCGTCCAAGCCCGCGCGGAAGCCGCGGATGTCGAGCGTGCCGCCGGATTGAATCACCGTCTTGCCCGTCACGTTCCCCAAGCCGCTGTTGTTGCCCAGGGCCACCAGGCCGCTGGCGATCGTGGTGTCGCCGCCGTAGGTGTTGGTGCCGGCCAGGATCAGCGTGCCGTCGCCCGTCTTGGTGATCGCGCCGGTCGCCGCGCCGTCTTGCACCGCGCCCTGCAGATTGAGCGTGGCTCCGCCGCTGTGCAGGAAGGTCTTGGCGCCGTCCAGCGTCACCGCGCCGGCGAACGTCAGCTTGCCGGCCAGCGTCCCCGCGGCGTGCCCCGATTGGACGTCCACTTGCGACGCCCCGGCGGCCAGTGTCAGCGTGCCCAGGCTCACGCCGCCGTCCACGTTGATCGCCGAGTCGGCGGTGACCGTGACGTTGTTTCCCAACGCCACGGTAGTCTGATCGGTGAAACTCCACAGGCCGGCCTGTGCGGCATCCGCGGGCTTGACCACCCGCTCCGTGCTGGACGGCGGTGTGAACCGCATGTCGATCAACGAATTGCCGCCGTCTTCGTTATGCAGGAAGGCCACGAGGTACTGCTGACCCGCTGTCAGCGTCCGGGTGTGGTTGCCGGTGCTCTCCCAGATCAGCTGCTCGCCGCGGTTGTCACCCAGTCCTGGCACGCTCGATTCAAACACGCCGTCCTGGTCCAGGTCGATCCACATCGCGCCGATATCGTCGTTGTCATTGTTCCGGAATCCCCAACTCCCCGTGGCGTTGGGCGTGAACGTTCCGATCCAGAGGTTCGAGTAGTTGTCGGTATTGGTGATCACGAACCCGTCGCCGCTGGCGTCGTCGTTGAGCGAGGCCGGTACAGCCGTGAAATCGCTGTCCGCGTTGAAATCCAGCCCGCGCCCCCCCGGCCCGTTGGTCAGCGTCCCCAGGCCTTCAAAACTGGGGTACGACGTCGGATCGCCTCCGGCGATCACGCCGGCGTTGTTATTCAGATCCAAGGCCGCCGCGTCGCTGTTGATGTGATAACCCACGTGCCCCAGCGCGTCGGTGATCGGCGCCGCCGCCGAATCGATCTCCAGGGTGCCGCCGTTCAGGTTGATCGCGACCGCTGCCGCACCCAGGCCGCTGCCGGTGTCAGCCGCTGCGCGCAGCCGTCCCCCGGCATTGACCGTCCAGGACCCGCCCAACAACGACATGCGGTTGCTCGTGTTCGTCACCGCCAGCGAGCCCCCCGAGACGCGGCCGTCCAGCGCCACGCTGTTTAGCTGGGCCGCAATTACGTTATCGCCCGAGGCCGCCGCCTGCTGGTCGATCACGCTGGTTGCCAACGTTCCATTCTGCAACGTGTAGCTTCCCGTCCCGTCGAAGCGGACCTCGCCCACGTACACCGTGCCGCCGCCCAAATCGATGACTCCCGGATCGGCGGTGCGGAAGATGGCGAGGTCGTTGGCATCCGGGCCGCTGGCCGGATCGCCTTCCCAGTTCGCACCCGAGCTGAAACTGCTGCCATCTCCGCTGCCGTCCCACACGAACGCCGTGACGGCGCCGCCGACGTCCATGGCGATCGTCACGTCGCTGGCAGCGCTCGTCGCCGCGTCGCCATCGGTCAGCGTAAACCGCGCCCAGCGCGTGGACGGCGTCGTGGCAGCGTTGGTGTTCTGGTAGGTGATGTTGTCCAGCAGAGCGCTGACCGCCGCCGTCGTGGCGGTAGCGTTGAACGTGACGAGCAAATCGGCCCCGCTCGCGCCGCCAGTCGCGGTGCCGATGAGCGTGCCTTCGTAACTGATGTTCGCGCCCGTCACGCCGATCTGCCCGGCGCCGCTGCCCTCATTCAGAATCCCCAACACGTCGTCCGCGGACGCACCGCCGGCGGCGATGCTGACCGTCAGGTTGCCCCCGTTCCAGCCGTTGACGCCGATGGGCGCCGGGTCGTCCACGCTCGCCGCTGTCCCTTGATCGACGACTTGAACCCCGTCCACGCCCGGCGCATAGCTGAGGGAGTCACCTTGCAGATCCGAAATCGTGGCCGGGGCGTTTTCTTTGCCGACCCAGATCTCCAGATTTCTGACGCTGTACGAACTGCTCGACGGGCCGAAGGTCCAATCCTGACTGCCGCTGGAGCCTTCCGGATTCTGCACGCCGATGCCGCTGCCGCCGCCAGCCGTGATGTTGAACAAGGTGCCGCCGCTGGTGAGCGTCGGGTTCAGATAGGAAACCTGAAATGACCCGTGACCACTGCTGGTGCTGCCGCCGCTGTCCTTCCAGTCGTACTTGCCGTCGCTGGAGCCATACAAGCCGGTGCCATTCGGGCCGTAATTGCTGGCCCAGAACTCAAGGATGCCCTGGTCGTGGACTCCGGCCGTGACGTTGGGATGATTCGTTTCCACGTGCAGGTTGTTGACCAAGGTGCCGTTCTCGACAATATTAGTCCCCGCTTTGGGCACGCCCAGCATAAGGGGATTGTCATCGAACGTGTCCATTTCGGTGTACACCCAGTTGCTCCCCAACTCGACGAAGTAGCCCACGCGACTGAACGAGCCTGTCGGGATGTGGGCCGAGTTGTCGACGGTGTAAACATCGTTGAAGTCGAACTGGCCATTGTTCACCGCGTACAGCAACTGCATCCCGGTCAACTCCGCCGCCGAAACGACGGCGGTGGCCGAGGTCAGCAGTCGCCGGTCTTCCAGGGTTTCCAAGACCAGTCTGCGGTGAGTCCCGGCGATGCCTTGCTGGGCACGGCGGGCCTTTGAGCGGATTTGAGAACGGCTTTCGGCAGAGGCCCCCAGACGCGAGCGGATGCGGCGAGTGGACATGAGTGACTCCTCCCCAAACAATACCACGGCGATGACAGGATTTGATTTCTTGTTGCAGTCACGCGGCCGAATGCCGGCTTCCGTGGAAAGGACTTGCGGCCTGTCGGCAAGACGGACGAGCCGAAAGCCCATCCCGCGCGAGGCGGCATGGACGCGCGCAGTACGACCGGGCGGAATGGCTCCGCTGCCGTTCGCAGACCGTTTGCAGCGCCGCCTGCCTCCAGACTGCCGTGGTGCGCTAAACTGGGGCGCACAAAAGGGGGACGGCCAACCGTCCGCCGCCTCACGTGCGATGCGAACTCACGACAGACCAGCGACGCGTTCGAAAAGGAGGGCCAACACGCCTACCTGCTTCTCTGCCTGCCATCTCGATTGCCCGCTTGCCGATTTGCCCCGTGCAAGACGCGAGCGATTAGGTGGGACGAGATGCACGCCTCCTGTTCCGCCCCCCTTTGTACAAGGGTTTCAAACACTGTCAACTAGGCGGGCAAAGCGACAGATAAAAAAACGTGAATCGGTCAATGGTCAATGCTCACCGGTCACCGCTCACCTCTTCCAACTGAGCGAACCACTCATCCAGATCGCTGGACGCTCTGGCCGACGCGGAAATCCGCCAACGGCTGCGGCACGTCTGGACGGAACCGCTGAGCTTAGCCCCCGCCGGCCGCTCGGCCTGCGTCACACGCGAGTTCGCCGCCTAGTTGGCCGAGTTGGCCAGGTCGCTGAAAGCGGCCGGCCACCACGCCGACGAGGTGGCCCCTTTGCTGCTGCGGTGCTTTGTCACCGTGTTCGCCGAAGACGTCGAACGGCTGCCGCGGGAGCCGTTTCGGAACCTGCTGCACAGCTCGGACGACGTGGCTCACTTTCTGCAGCTGGTCGAGGAACTCTGACGGACGATGAACCGTGGCGGATTTTCGATCCAACTCCGCACCTGCCTGCTGCCCTTCAACGGCGGCCTATTCGCCGCCCCGTCGGCACGTTGCTGGAACGGGCCCTGGACTCGGTCGAGCGGCACAAGCTGGGAGCCCACTACACGCCGCTGGCGTACGTCGAACGACTGGTGATCCCGACAGTGATTCAGCCGCTGCGGGAGGGGTAGGGCGCCGTCCGCACGGCGGCGGCGACGCACGTTCAGCGGCCGGCCGCAGGCGGCAATCGTAGACGGCGAAGTCCTCGAAGCCGGTCAGAATGCTCAGCGGCAATCTGGCGGACCACGCCTCGCGGCGCAACTGGAGGGCGGGGGGCGTTCCGCCCGGCCGCCTTTCGCGCCGCCCTGCGACGCCACGCCCGTCGAAGCGGAGGGACCGGCTGGCAGCCGTTGTCGTTGGGCGGCATGATGGACGCGATCCCAGGCGGCTGGTATTCTGCTGCGCAAGCAACGGGAAGCGGTTGGCGTGCTGCGCGGCGAGCCTTTGCGGACGGCAACCATTTCGACAACAGCCGTAATCACCAGGAGGCGATCATGGACAGGCGACAGTTTTTCAAGACGGGCGTCCAGGCCGCCGCGGCGGGCGCCGCGATTTCCCTCCCCCTCGACTCCAGCCAGGCTGGCGACGCACCCGCGGCGAAACCCGCTGCCGGAGCGGCCCAGGCGCCGGCGATTCTGGTCAGCTACACGGCGGACGAGCACCGGCGGCGACTGGCCAACGTCGGCCTCTGCACGCGGAAGATCCGCAAGTGCCTGCGCCGGCACCTGATCACCGACTATCTCCCCGCGCAGTGCGTGTACAACCTGGGCGAGTATCCCAGCCGCACGCCGTGGGAGCCGGGCGAATACGACGAACAGGAATTGGACCGGCTGAAGGAACATGGAATCCAGTTGATTCACGTCATGGACGAATGGAACGATCGGTACGGGCTGTTTGGCCGCAACAAGCTGACGGCGGTGAACCCGGAGGGCTTTCGGCGTTTCGTCACGATGGTCCACCAGCGCGGGATCAAGATCCTGGCCTATGCGTCCAGCGGCTATTTTGCCGGGCACGATCCCGATTACCGCACGGAATGGTCGCGGCCGGGCGATGTGCTCAGCGGCTGGTGGGATCTGCCGCGCTGCGCGCCGGCCAGTCCCGGCTGGCGCGCGTACTTCCTGCCGCGCATGGTGCAGATCCTGGAGGACTATGAACTCGACGGCCTCTATAACGACTGGGGCTATGTGCCCAACGCCCAGAAACGGATCAAGCAGCTGGCCCCGGACGAGATGCCTGTTTTTGAAGAGACGCCCGAGTACGACGGCGCCGTCACCGATCTGCTGTACCTGATCTACTCGGAAATCAAGCGGCGGGGCGGGATCTACAAGATGCACGCGGACCGGGCCAACGAGCCCCGGACCGGCGGACTCAAAGTCTACGACTACCTGTGGGTGGGCGAAAACGTCGAAAACGCCGACGGCTTGCGCACCGCGACCAAGAACCACACGCCGTACGTGGTGCCCTGCATCCAGGGGACTTCCGCCAAGGTCGAGGGCGAAAGCGAACACTTCCTGCACTCGATTCCCTACCTGCAATTCCCGCTGCTGCAGGGCGGGCGGCCGCTGACCGGAGAGCGGGCCGTGATTCCCATTCCGCGTTTGCCGGGGGTGCAAGAGCGCGGGTTCTACCGGGCCGCCTGGGAGTACTATCAGGCGCATCCGAACGGACCCTACATCTACGGCGGCTGGGATCCGATCCCGCCCAACCCGGACATGCGGCCCGCTCACGCCCGCTGGCTGAAGCAATACCTGCCGTTGGTGGAAGACGGAACGTGGGCGTATCTGGAGATCGCCGACTCGGATTTGTTCGCCACCCCGCTGCCATCCGAGTGCGTGGCTTCCGCCTTTGCCAATCGCGACCTGCACCTGGTCTTGGCCAACTACGGGCAATCGCCCCAGCGGGTCGAGATGGCCGACGCGTATGTCCCCTTGGACGACACCGACGCTGCTCCGGCAAAGCAGTGGGAATTGCCCAAGCGGTCGCTGCGGATTCTGCGGTATTCCGCGTGAACCGGACACCACCGCGTGCCGGCCGGGTTTTCGGACCCCCGCGCTGGGCCTCGACGTCGTGCCGGGACTCGGCGCGGCGGAGCGAGCACGTACAATCAAGCCCTCTCCAACAACCAGGGAGCAGTTGCATGAAGAGCTGGCGGCGAAGCGTAACGGTCTGCCTGGGCGTCCTGGGACTGACGCTTGGCTCCGGCGTGCGTGGCGACGATTGGCCGCAGTGGGGCGGCCGTTCGGAACGGAACATGGTCAGCGGCGAGCGGAACCTGCCGGACCTGCGACCGCGGGCCGGCGGGCCGGCGACAAGTCTGAACGAGCCCGGCAATCCGTACGTCAAGTGGAAGCACAGATTGGCTGCCAGCACGTACGGCAACCCGACCGTGGCGGACGGCCGCGTGTTCGTGGGCACGGGCGGCCCCGACTGCGGCCGCGTCGTCTGCCTGGACGAGGCGACGGGCCGGCTGGTCTGGGAACTGATCGCTCCGCACCGCGAGTTCCCCACGCCCGAACGTCCTGAGAAGTGGGCCAAAGCCAGCAGTTGGGATTACTACCTGCTGTCGGGCGGACAGGCGTTGGGGATCTGCTCTTCGCCGACGGTCGACGGCGATCGCGTGTATGTTGTGAGCAACCGCGGCGAAGTGCTGGGTCTGGATGCGCGCGGCCTGGCCAACGGCAACCAGGGGCCGTTCACCGACGAAGCGGGCTATCAAGCGGACGGCCAGGACCGCCCCGCCCCACTGACCGCGACCGACGCCGACATCCTCTGGCGTTTCGACCTCTGGACTGAAATCCCTTCCCGACCGGCCGACCTGTTCAGCAACTCGGCCCTGGTTCACGGCGACTGTGTGTACCTTTCGACGGGCAACGGAGTGGAATTGCACTGGACGTGGGGCGGCCCGGTCGCTCCGCCGAATCCGCGGGCTCCCAGCCTGATCGCACTGGACAAACACACCGGGAGGCTGGTCGCTCAGGACGACGAACAGATCGGCACCCGGTTGCTGCACGGGCAGTTTTCTTCGCCCTGCCTGGCGTGCGTGGGGGACAAGCCGCTGGTCTTATACGCCGGCGGGGACGCGGTGCTGTATGCCTTTGAGCCGCTGACCGCAATCCCGGACAAGTCCGTCCCGCTTCGAAAGGTCTGGTCCTACGACTGCGTGCCGCCGGAGTACCGGGTGAAGGACGACAACGGCCAGCCGATCGAATACCGGGCCGGGAATTGGCATTCGCCACTGGCGGTGGGAAAGTACGGCAACAAGGCCGATCGGGCAGATTTCGTCGGACCTAGCGAGGTGATTGCCACGCCGGTTGTCCAGCAGGGTCGCGTGTACGTCGCCATCGGCCGCGACCCCGCCCACGGCCGCGGCCGCGGAGCGCTGCACTGCATCGATCCAACCAAGACGGGCGACATCACCAAGACGGGCAAGGTCTGGACGTACCAAGGCATCCAGCGCAGCATCTGTACAGCCTCCGTTTCCGACGGGTTGGTGTACGTGGCCGATATTGCCGGATGGGTCCACTGTCTGGACGCCGACACGGGCCAGTGTTACTGGACCCACGACACCCAGAGTTACCAATTCAACGGCGCAATCTGGGGGTCGCCCCTGACGGCCGACGGCAAGGTCTACCTGGTGACGCGGAAGTCGCTGTACGTGTTTGCCGCTGGCAAGCAGAAGCAGATCCTGGCCACGGTGCGGTTGGGCGGCGAATGCTCGCCGGTTGCGGCCAACGGCGTCCTGTACGTGGTGTTGCGGGGAATCCTGTACGCCTTGCACTCGCCGGACCGGAAAGCCCCAGCGGATTTGCCGGATCGAGGCCGCGTTGCGAGCGGGCCGGAGGGGCCGGAACGGGCCGCGCCGAACGCTCGGAAGACGACCGGCGACGGGCACGAATGGCCCGGTTGGCGCGGGCCGCGCGGCGACGGCTTCTCGCCCGAAGTGCCGCGCCGACTGCCGCCCAAAAAGTTGCTCTGGACCCGCGCCATGGCGGGCGAGTGCCATGCGCCGCTCGCGGTCGGCGGCGGCTACGTCGTGGCGGCCGATGGCGACGGCCGCCGCGACTATTGGCGGTGCTTCCGCGCCGTCGACGGGACTCCGTCCTGGACCTACGAATATCCGAACGCTGAGAAAATGGAATACGGCGCCGTCCCCCGCGCCGCTCCGCGAATCGACGGCGGCAAGGTCTACTGCCTGAACGCCTGGGGCGAATTGTTCTGTCTGGAGCTGGCCACCGGAAAGCCGGTTTGGACCAAGCACCTGGCCCGCGAGTTCCAATCGAAGACGCCGACGTGGGGCTTCTGTTGCTCGCCGCTAATCGCCCACGGCAACTTGATCGTCAACCCCGGCGGCAAGGGTGGCCCGGTAGCGGCCCTGGACCCGCAGACCGGCAACGTGGTCTGGACCGGCCAAGGCGACGGCCTGAACTACTCCTCCTTTCTGTTGGGCGTGTTTGGCGGCGTCGAGCAGTTGGTCGGCTACGACCGGAAGACGGCAGGCGGCTGGGACGTCAAGACCGGGCAACGTCTGTGGACGCTCGACGTAGACGCCTCGTACGGCTACATCGCCCCGGCGCCCGTGGCCGTCGGCGACAAGCTGTTGCTGACGAGCGATCAGCAGGACGCCCGGCTGCTGGCCTTCACGGCAGATGGCAAGATCGTCGCCGAGCCGGTTGCCGAAAACATGGACCTGGCCCCGGAGATCGCCACGCCTTGCGCGTGGGGAGGCCAGATTCTCGCCGCCTCTTCGGGCCTGCTGCTGCTGGAGGGCAACGCCGCCGATTCCGGCGAGTCACTGAAAACCTTGTGGCTGGATGACTCGGAGGATTTCCTCCGCGGGCTGTGTCATGCGATCGTGTCGGACGACCGCGCCCTGGTCCTGTGCGAGGACGGCCAGCTCCTGCTGCTGGCGACGGACCGCAAGTCCTGCACGATTCTCGACCGCGTGAAGCTGTGCGATCACACGTGGGTTTTCCCGGCGTTGGCCAACGGACGGCTGTACGTGCGAGATCGGGCCGGAATCTATTGCTACGACATGCGCACTTTGGAACCAGCGGCCGAACGCGGCCCGGAAAACTGAGGCGGCCAGCCAGCCCGGCGTTACCGCGTTCCGGTGGCCGGCGGTTCGTCCAGCGCGCGCAGCAGAGCCCACAGGGCGGTTCGGCCGGTGGCGCGCATGTCGCCGGGAGTGCGGCCGAACCAGGGGAACTCGAAGGTCACCGCCACGGGGTGGTACATCCGCTGGCAATACATTCTGGCCAGTTCCTTGTCGGGCGGCTGCGCCGGCGACGGGGTCGGCCCCCGAATCATCCACTGCTTGCCGAATTGGAGTTGATCGGGCATGAAGCGCACGAACCGCTCGCTGACGGCAGGCTCCAGGAACAGCAGTCCGTCGATGCGTTGGCTTTGCCAGTTGTGCAGGTCGATCAGCAGCGCGGGCTGGACCTGATCCATGACCTGTTTGAGCAGCTGCTGCACGCGCGACGTCGCCGGCGTGAGAAACTGGGGGTCGGCCCCGTCGGGCGCGGTGAGCTTGCCCAGGCCGTCAAACACGCCGTCGGGGTTCATCATGGGGATCACGTGGAAGACGTGCTGGCGCACGGCCTGGGCGGCGTACGGCTCGCCGCTGATCAGCCAGCGGACCATGCCTTCCAGCGTATAGCTGCCGGCGCTCTCATAGGCGTGCAGGCGGGCGTACATCAACGCCGGCTTCTTGGTCCGCGGCGAATCGTCGGTGATCCGCAACAGCCACAGATTTCGACCTTCGTCGCTGTCCCCCAGCTTCTGGACGCGGACCAGCGGGTGACCGCGCAGCGAGTCCACGAACTGCTCGCCCTGCGTGTAGGTGTAGGGCGGATGCCAGTGAATCTCCGTCTCACCTGGCGCCAGGTCCAAGCGGACCAGGCCCACCGAGTCCTCGACGTCCGCCAGCACGGTCCGCCAGTCCGTTTCTCCCGGCCCGCGCACGACCACGAAATCGCGGTACGACATGTACTCTTTCACGCTGCTGAAGCGAGGCACGTCCTTCGCCGGGGCCTGGTGATACTGCCAATCGATCAGCAGCTCGACCGGCCGCGCCGCCGGGCCGTTGTTGACGACCTTGAATCCCAGGCGGGTGCTCCGCCCCACCGCATCCTCGCCGGTTCCCGGACGGACACGCCAGGACGGAAAGATGCGGAAGCGGCGGGGGCCTTCCCGCCGCACGCCTTCCAGGCTCTGCGGGCAACTGCCCTCGAACCCGGTCACAATTCGCAACTCGTCCCGGCTGGTCGCCGCGTCGCGTGGAGCCGGCGACTGGCCGTCTGCGGCACCGGCGGCTGTCGCGAGGAGAGCGGCGACAAGGCAGGCCCGGCGGCAGCCGTGAAGGGCCGCCGGCCCAGCCGTCCGAGGAAATGCACACGACCAACGGCACGGTCTGTTCATCGCTCATCTCCTGCGAGGAACCGGTGACTTCTGCGGTTTGTCGCCGCACGGCTTTTCCGAGCCGGACGGATTTCTCTGGCCATCGCGACGGACGGCCCGGCTTGCAGAGCGGGGCTCCGACGCAGCCAGCTGCCGCCCGCGGTCTACATCTTGTCCACCACGTGGATGCCCAGCAAATCCAGCCCCTGGCGGATGGTGCGGCCGGTCAGGTCGCACAGCAGCAGGCGGCTGGTTCGCAACGTTTCCTTCTCGGCCGTCAGCACCGGGCATTGGTGATAGAACTCGGAAAAGCTCTTGGCCAAATCGAACAAGTAGCTGGTCAACTGACTGGGCCGGTAATCGGCCACGGCATCCTGCAGGGCCTCGGCGAACTGGAGCAGCTTCAGGCCCAGCGTCCGCTCGGCCGGCGCTTCCAGCGCGAGTCGGTCGGCCGCGCGCCGCAGTGACTCCAAGTCCACCTGGCCTTTGGCAAAGATGCTTTGAGTCCGCGCGTAGGAATACTGCATGTACGTGGCCGTGTTGCCCTCCAGCGCGACCATCTTGTCGAAGCTGAAGACATAGTCGCTGGTCCGGTTCTGCGCCAGGTCGGCGTACTTGATGGCGGCGTGGCCGACGACGTGGGCGACGTGCCGGCGTTCGGCGTCGCTCAATTCCGGCCCGCCCGGTTTGGCGTCGTCGTTGGCGCACACGACGCCGTACGCTTTGCTGACCGCTTCGTCCAACAGGCCTTCCAGGCCGACGGTGTCGCCGGAACGCGTCTTGTAGGGCTTGCCGTCCTCGCCCATCACCGTGCCGAAACTGATGTGCTGCAACTCGACGTGCTCGCAGCCCCACCGCCGGGCCGCGGCAAACAGCTTGACAAAATGCTCGCTCTGCCGATGGTCGACGACGTACAGGATCGCATCCGGATTCCAGGTCTTGACCCGATACTCGATCGTCGCCAGATCGGTGGTGGCGTACAGGAAGGCGCCGTCGCGTTTCCGGATGATCAGCGGCGCGTCGAAGCCGTCGAGGAACACGCAGCTCGCTCCGTCGCTGTCCTGCGCCAAGCCGCGGCGGCGGAATTCCTCGACGACGCCCGCCAGTTGGTCGTGATAGAAGCTCTCGCCGTATTCGCAGTCGAAGCGGATGTCCAGGCGGTCGTAGATCCGCTGAATATCCTGCCGGCAGCGGGGCAGGAATTCGTGCCACAACGCCAGATTCTCCCGGTCTCCCGCGTGCAGCCTGGCCGTTTCCTGCAAGACGGCCTCGGCGATGCCCGGATGCTGGGCCGCCAGTTGCGCGAGCACGGGCGTCGCTTCGACGGCCTGGATCTTCCGCTGGGCCGCGGCCAGTTCGTCGCGCGTCTCCTGCAGCTGGGATTCCAATCTGCGGACCGCCTTGTCGGCCTTCTTCCGCAGGCTCTTGTCGGTGGCGGACAGCAACGCCCGCTGGTCGGCCAGCGCCGCCTCACGCTCGGTGAGCTGCCGTTCCCAATCCGGCACGGCCCGGCGAGTCTCGTAGTAGTCGACCAGCTGGTGCACCAGTTTGTACAAGCGGCTGAGTTCCGTCACGGGCTGCTGCCGGAACGCTGCCTCGTCTCGGAAATGCTTCCAGCCGTAGATGATCATCCCGAACTGAGTGCCCCAGTCGCCCAGGTGATTGTCGGTGATTGTCCGGTGGCCGAGGAACCGCAGCGTCCGCGCCAACGCATCGCCGATCACGGTCGAACGGATGTGGCCGACGTGCATCGGCTTGGCCACGTTGGGCGACGAGTAGTCGATGACGTAGGTCCGTGCCCGCGCCGCCGGTGAAATGCCCAATCGCTCGTCCTGCACGCGCCGCGCCAGTTCGGCCGCGAGCCATTCGTCCTTCAGTCGCAGATTGATGAATCCCGGCCCGGCGATCTCGGGCGCGTGGCACATGTCGTGGACGTCCAGTCGCTCGGCAATCGCCGCTGCCACGTCGCGCGGCGACTGACCCATCCGCTTGCCCAGAGGCATGGCGCAATTGGCCTGGTAGTCGCCGAAACGAGCGTCCTGTGCCGGCCGGATCAAGTCCAGCAGGCCGCTGGTGTCGTCGACCAAGGAGCCCAACGCGGCGGAAAACCGGCGGCGGAGTTCAGTCAGAGTGCTCATGGTGTTCTCCGAGTCGTCTGGGCCGTTAGCGGATTCCCGCCAGCACGGTGCTCAAGTCGACTCGCTTGGCCTCCGCCCACAGGTTTTCGAGGTCGTAGTAGCTGCGGGTTTCGTCGTCGAACAGGTGGACCACGACGGAACCGTAGTCCAGGACGATCCAGCGGCTTTCCGAATACCCCTCAATCGCCAGCCGTTTGTCGTCCATCTCTTCCTGCAGGACGCGGTCGATTTCCTCGCTGATGGCGTGCAGCTGCCGGCGACTGGTGCCGGTGGCAATCACGAAGTAATCGAAGATCGCCGTCAACTCGCGCAGGTCCAGCACGGCCACGTCGCGGCCGCGGTGCTCGGCTGCCGTCCGCGCCGCGGCCAGCGCCAGCTGCAGACTCCGCTCTGGATCAACTCGAACCGCCGTCGCGTTTTTGGTTTTGGTATTCGCCACGCAACCCTTTCCTTCGCATGTCGACTCGGAACGCCCCACCGAACACATCACCGGCCGGGAATCCGCAACCGGCGTGGTCTGGGACCAGTCCACCCAGCTTGCGGCTAGCCCTCTCCGGGCACTTACGCCCCAGCATTCTATCGTGCTCAGAGGCCGATGTCATCCGGCAGGTTCAGCCGAATCTCGTGAGAAAACGCCTCGAAGTGGACCTGTAAGCCGGGTTCTGTCCCTCGACAAGCGAGGGGACGGTCATTTCTCTAGGACGCCGATTGCTCGACGCCTCCAGCAGCCTACCCGGAAGTCGATAGCGAGCCGGACCGGCTCCCGTTCGCCGCAGCGAACTGCTCCCTGTTTGGCCTTGCTCCGGGTGGGGTTTACCGAGCCAGCCGAGTCACCTCGGCTGCTGGTGCGCTCTTACCGCACCTTTTCACCCTTACCTGATCCGCTCCCAGGCGTGAAACGCCCGCGCGCGGCCATCGGCGGTATGTTTTCTGTGGCACTTTCCCTGGCCTCGCGGCCGGTCGGCGTTACCGACCACCCTGTCCTGCGGAGCCCGGACTTTCCTCCCGCCACAGGCCGCCCAAGGGCGACCGCGGCCGGCGGCCGTCCGGTCCACTTCGAGACGTTCTACGGGAATTCCGTCCTCATGTTGTACCGCATTCCTGTTGCTGGGGGAAACGGGGGCGCCGAAGTGCGACACGACGATGCCGTCAGCGCCGCCCGCGCCACACGGCCTGCTCGCGGCCCCGTTCGGTAGCAGCGGGCGTCGAAATAACTTGGCGATTTCGTCCACCGTCTGGGGTCAGGCTTACAGATTTCAATTTTCGCGGGGCAGTCGCTTGCCAAGTGGGAAGTCCTGGGACCGCGAAAATTGAAATCTGTAAGCCTGACCCCTTACTCCGCGGAAACTCGCGGCTCCTTGGCCTCTCCAGGGCGGCTACGGCATCTGGACATCGAAACAGTACAGGTTCTTATCGTAGCGCAGGTACAGCCGGCCGCCGATGACCACGGGGTGCGCCCAACTGGGGCCTTCGCCAACCACTCTGACCCGGCCCTTGATCTCCAAGCCGTCGGGCGAGCAGGTCGCCAGGGCCGCTTCGCCGTTCTTTTCGCCGAACAGATACAGCATTCCGTCGGCCCAACACACAGAGCCTTTGCCGACCGCCCGTTCCGACCATTTTGTTTCGCCGGTCTTCAAATCCAGGCATTTCCACGCATTGCCGTCGTTGCCGTAGATGCAGCCGTTGTCGATGATGTATCCGCCGTGATGGCAATCCATGTCGCGCGTCGTGTAGGCTTCGCTCGCCCCGCCGCGATTGTCCAACTTCATACAAAGGCCGCCCTTGCCGTAGCCGTTGGCCCAAAACACGTAGCCGTCGCTGTAGACCGGCGTGGGGCAGTTGGCGGTGTTGCCGGCCGCGAAGCCGTTCTTCCAGAGGACTTCGCCGCTGCCGGCCCGCACGCTGACGAGCCCCTGGTTCGTGCCAGTAACGATCTGCCGGATTCCGCCGTGGGTCACCGCCAGGCACGAACCGTACTCGGGTCCGGCCGAATAGTCGCGGCTGGTCCAGGCCGGTTCTCCGGTCTGCTTGTTCAAGGCCACGATGCACCGCGGGCCGCCCGGTTTGAAGATGGCCCACTCGCCGGAGACCAGCACCGATTCGGCATAGCCCCAGCCGCCGCACTTGCCGCCAAACTCCTTCGCGTCCTTGTTCCAGCGAGGCTCGCCGCTGCGGGCATCGAAGCAGCCCAAGCGGCCGTTTCCGGACAGCAGGTACAGATTCGGGCCGTCGATCGTCGGGGTGGCCCTCGCGCCGGAGTAGCCGCCGTGGTCGCACTTGTCGCCGTTGTCGACCTTCCACTTGAGCTGACCGTCGAGATCGAAAGCGAACAGCATCAGCTTGTCGTCGACGTCGCCGGTGACGTACACGGTGCCGCCGGCCACGGCGACGCCCGACCAGCCTTTGCCGACGTCCGTCACTTTCCAGAGCAGCTTGGGACCGCCCTCGGGCCATTCCTTCAGCAGTCCCTGGTCGGGCGATCTGCCGTCCCGGTTCGGACCGCGGAAGGTGAGCCATTCCGCGGACGGCGCCGTCGCACCCTGCGCCGGAGCCGCCGTCTGCCGGGCGACCCATTGTTGATCCGCAGCGCTCAGCCGCTCCAGGGGCACGCCGACGGTGGAGCCGTCCATCTTCTTTAGCCACACGCGGCCGTCTCGGAGTTCCACCCACGCCGCCCGCACACGGTACTGGCCCGTGGAGTCGGTCCAGGTCCGCAATTCGCTGTCCGCCGCTTGGGCATCAGGCAACAGGACAAGAGCCACAAGCAACGTCACCGCGGACACGATCAACTTGCGCCACATGCATTGGTCCTTTCTGTGTTCTTGATGCCGACTCGGCCGCCGCAACCAATGTAGCAAAGTTTCTGAGAGCGGAACGCAACTCGCGGCAGGATTCAGTCAGCCCGGTTTCGAAAATGCGTCCCCCACACCCGTCCGGCAGCACAGGGTTTTGGGGATTCTCCGTTTTGCGCAAGGGGTTGGCGGCAAGCCGTCGAGGCGTCTGGAAGTATCATAGCGGCCCGCCGGGACAGTCGGCGAGAGTTTTCCGCTCTTCAGGTGCCGAAACTCGTGGGAAAGATTTCCAGGCGGCCGGATTGCCCTGTTGGCGGCGACCGTTTTCCCGCGTTTTCCCATTCGACCGGGTGGACGCTGATGCAAGATCGCGATCAGCCGCCCGTCTGAAACCTCGCTCCAATTCTTGACGGCCTGATGCGACCGCGTTAGCTTGGCTGCCGTAACCGACTGTTGACCAAGAGGAGACTGGCTCCAAGCTGCCTTGGAGGAGCCCCCGGAAAACAGCCGCCGCAAGACGCGCGGGATCTTTTTTCAACAAGCTGCGAGCTTTCAGCTGAAACAACGCTTTGCAAGGAGCCTGAACGATGACGCGGACACGACGAGAATTTCTGCAGAACAGTGCGGCGGCGCTGGCTGGATCGTGCCTGGCCACCCAGGGGTTGTCGGCGGCCGCCGCAGCTGGCGAAGCGGGGACCAGCAAGTGCCTGGACTACGCCCGCTCGTTCATCTGCGGAACCGCTTCGTTCAACCAGGTGCGGTTCTGGGTGGAAAGCCGCACGACGGTGTACGACGACCAGGCGGGCACGGCGACCGACTACTACCAGTGTGCGTCCTGCAAGAGCGAGAACACGTTCGGCGAAAAGGATCTGTTTCTGGCCGACAACTACGATTTTCTGCCGATTCTCGGCGGCGGCCACTGGCTTGTTTTCCGCCGCCGGGCACGGATCAGCCTCAACTACCGCACCGTCTGCACAACGGAAAAACTGTGGGGCGAACCGCGGTTGTTGCTCCACGACGCGGAACAAGTCCAGATCCTGGATTCGTTCGAGCAGATTCGCGACGCGACCGCCGCCGGACTGCCGCTGGTCACCCAGACCGAGATTCGCAACGAACAGACAGGGTTGCGGGCGATCATCGAGTGTCCCACGAAGACGATGAACGTCAGCCTGGACAAGGGTCTGTACCAGGTCGACACGGGCCCCATCGCTTATCCCGATTTGAGCAAGCGGTTCGATCCGCAAATCGACTGTCTGAGCGTGGCCTTCGTGGCCTTCAACGCCCCGCATTTTGCCGACTTGATCGTCGAGCAACCGACCGCGTTGGTGGAGGACGGCCAAACCAAGGGCATGTTCTACCATTTTTCCGCGCCCTTCAGCCTGCCGGCAAAGAACACGGTGTTGGCGCTGGGGGCGTTGAGCGACGCGTCCTCCGTCCGAGCGTGAAGGCGGACCAGTCGCACCGCACTTGCGGCGCAATTCGGACGGAGTCAGCCACAGACAAGACCCAACCCAAACGCAACCTGCCGTGAGACGGCTGCCGAGCTACGGGGAGAAAGGCGGGGCGTCCAGCCTTCGGCAGGCGGTTTTCAAGTTCGAGCCCGCCATGCCGTTGGTGGATCTGGCCGAGAGGTTTTCGCCGCGTTCCCGCAGACTTTCCGGCATCACGCTGCCGAAAGCCTTCCGCCTCAGCTTTTGCCCAGCGAGGCGCGATGCGCCCACACTTTCTCAAACGCGGCGACGTACTGATCGATCAGTTCCGGCACCGGCTTGGTGAAGCGGGGCAGGGAAATGCCCGTGCGGAGGGCTTCGTCCAGGCCCGGCAGTTGCTCCGGGATCACCGGCGGGTGGTGCCACCACTCCGGTTCGTTGAAAACCGCATCGCGGTGACTGACCGAGTAGTTCAGGTTGCCGACCGCTACGCCTTCGGCCTTCAGGGCTCTGACCGCGGCTTCGCGCGACATGCCCGCCTTGGCCGGATCGATGAACAGCGGGTTCCACCGCCAGTAGACTCGCTTGACGCCCGGTCCCGGCGCCTGTTCGGAGATGCCGGGCAGTTGACACAGGCGGCTGTTGAGCGAGTGGTTTTGCTCGCGTTCCAGTTCGGTCTGCTGGTCCAGGACTTTCAATTGACAGCGGGCCAAGGCGGCGCCCATCGGATGAATCCGCAGCTTCAGTCCCAATCCGGTGGCGCTGTACTTCCGGTACTTGCTGTCGCGGGGAAACTGTCCCGGACACTCGTAGTGTCCAAAGCTGGCCGCCCGTTCGTAATACTCCCGGTTCTCATAGTGTCCCATGCCGCCTTCGATGGCCGGCAACACCTTGCTGCCCTGGCAGCTGAAGGCGCCGATCTGGCCCCAGTTGCCGATGAACTTGCCGTTGATCGAAGCGTTATGGGCGTGGGCGCAGTCTTCCAGGACCAACAAGCCCTTCTCTTTGGCGAAATCGCAGATTGCCTCCATGTCGCACGGCAGACCGAACAGATGGACCACTTCGATGGCCCGCGTGTTCTTCGTCAGCCGCTTCTTGGCGTCCTCCAAGTCGAAATTCAGCGTCCGCGGATGGTTGTCGACGAACACCGGCACCAGACCGAAGAAACGCATCGGCAGGATGCCGAACCAGGGGTCCAGGCTGGGGACCAGGATCTCGCTGCCGGGCGGCAGGTTCAAGGCGAACAGGGCCGAGGTCAGGGCGCTGGTGCCGTTGATGTGCGACTTGCAGTACGGCGGCTTGAAGTGCTCCTGCCACGCCTTTTCCAGGGCCTGGATCTCGCCGTAGCCGGGACTGCTGACGACCGCATCGACCGCTTTCCGTTCCGCATCGCCGAACAGGGGCCACGCCGTGCTGCCGCTGGCCGACGCGGTCACGGCCTTGCGGCCGCCGTTCAGGGCCAGCGTTTCCACCGCGGCTGCCTTGGCGATTCCCGGACCTCCCAGACACATCCCGGCCGCGATGGCCCCGCCGGATGCGATGAACTTGCGGCGCGAATTCCGCGTCGTCCCCTTGTTGGTCTTGTCTGGCATGATTCCTCACCTCGTGAAAAAAGGGTGCCTGCGAAACAGGGGCTGCCGGAGCCCGAGTGTAGCACACCGTTGCGTTGCCCGCCAAGCAGGAGTAGGTTGGAGGGCGAGAGAACTTGTCTGAGACGATGCCGGCGACGTTTTCACGGTGCCCCTCACAGAAGGAGTCTGCGATGGTCGACAAGGGTTCCCTTTTCGAGCGTGCCAAGGTTCTTTTTCTGACTTATGCCGGGCCGTTGGGGTTGGAGCAGAAGTACCCCGGCCAGGCGCTTACTACGCGGCTGACGACGCCCGACAAGTCGATCAAGTACCGGATCTCGCTAGGACGGGACGACGGCTCGGTGCAAGTCTTTCCCGCCTACCGCGTGCAGTTCAACGACGACCTCGGGCCGTACAAGGGCGGCCTGCGGTTTCATCCGCAGGTCACGCTGGACGAAGTCACGGCCCTCGCGTTCTGGATGTACCTCAAGACCGCGGTCGTCAACCTTCCTTTCGGCGGCGCCAAGGGCGGGATCGCCGTAGACTACCAATCGCTGTCCATGCCGGAGAAAGAACGGCTGACCAAGAAATTCGCCCTGATGCTGACCAACGACATCGGCGCCGACACCGACATTCCCGCGCCCGACGTGAACACCGGTGCCCGCGAAATGGGCTGGATGCTCCACGCCTGGCGCATGTCCAGCGGGCACTACGACCGGGGCATGATCACGGGCAAGCCGGTGGACATGGGCGGCAGCCTGGGCCGCGCGGAGGCCACAGGGCGCGGCGTGGTCATCGTGCTCCTGGAGGCGGCCCGCGACCTGGGCCTTGCCCCCGAGGAAGCCACTGCGGCCGTCCAAGGCTTTGGCAACGTGGGCCGCCACGCGGCGCTCGAACTCGGCCGGCAAGGCACGAAGGTCGTCGCGGTGAGCGACGTCAGCGGCGGGGTGATGAACGAGGCGGGACTGGACCTGGAGGCGTTGAGCGCCCACGTGGCGCGCACGGGCCTGGTTCAGGGGTTTCCCGGCGGCCGGAGCGTCGGGCACCTCGACGTGCTGACTGCGAAATGCGATTTTCTGATCCCCGCGGCGCTGGAGGACGCGATCACGGCCGCCGTCAGCCGGGACATCCAAGCCCGGATCATCTGCGAAGGCGCCAACGGCCCGACGACCCAGGAGGCCGCCGAGATCCTCAACCGGCGCGGCGTCCAGGTCGTCCCCGACGTGCTGGCCAACGCCGGCGGCGTCACCGTGAGCTATTTTGAGTGGGTCCAGAACCGCCAGGAGTTCTACTGGCCGATCGGCAAGGTGCTGGACCGCCTGAGCACCAAGATGGTCGACGCCTACCGCCAAATCGCCGAGCGTGCCAAGGAGGCCCGCTGCTCGCTGCGGCAATCGGCCTATGAGATCGCCATCGAGCGGATCGTGCAGATCACGATGGAACGAGGCGTACACTAGGCGTGCCCCAGGGCGCGGCAGGCTAGCGCACGCGTTCCGCAACTTATCCGGGCGCCCTCGGCTTCGCTTGGCCAGCCGGTTTTGCGGGCGGAGCCGAGGTGCGGAACACCGAGAGGCGGTTGGCGGCGGCGATCAGCAGCGTGTCGCGGGCGATCAGCAGGTTTCCCCCGGTCAGCCCCAGCGGCGCCAGTTCGATGGGCTGCCGCAACTGCCGGGGGCCCTGCTGGTCGAAGACGTAGATGCGGTCGCGCGTCGGCCAGTAGATTTGGCCGCCGGCCAGGACGCCGCGGCCGTACCCGCGCAGCGCCTGGTCCACGGCGGCGGGAAAGCGGGCGCTGATTCTGCCGGTTTCCACGTCGATCCAGTGCAAACGCTTGCCGGTGGCGATCAAATGCCCGCCGCCTACGCCCAGCAGATGCCGGACGTCGTCCGCCGCCGGAAGCGTGGTCTCCCAGATCAGCAGTCCGGTTGCGGCGTCCAGTGCGAAGACGCGGTCGGAGTCTGCCGGGGCGGCCAGCACCAAACCCTGGTGGATCAGACAGGGGGTGGGATCGCCGGCTCGCAGCGCCGACGAACTGTCCGGGGCCGCGTCCGGGGTCACTTGCGGATAGCGGGTGACCCATTGCACCCGGCCATCGCGGGCGCGCACGGCGGCCACGACACCCAGGTTGGTGCTGTGATACAGGATGCCTTCGTGCAACGACAGCAAGTTATGGGTATACTCCGCAGACGGGGCTTGGCCAAAGCTCTCGGCGGCGGCAAGGAATCGCTGCCAGACGAGTTCACCGCGTTTCGCGTCGAAGGCCGCTACGTCCGTCTGCGTGCGGACGCTGTCCCGTTGGCGCAGGGCGACGTACAATCGGCCGTCGGCGGCCAGAGGCACGCCTTCGACGGCCCAACCGTCTCCCCACGGAGCCCGGTTCAGGTGAATCTCGAACAGCCGTTTCTTCTCGGCCTGCAGATCCAACGCGGCCAGGTAGCCGAGCGGCGGTGCGTCGCGGCGGTCGGACCTGGGGGCCGCGGTCGCTTGCGGGCCCAGCTTGACGTACAGCCTCTGGCCGTCGGCGGTCAGCGTGTAGTGGGGAGGCCCCCCGCGGCCACCGGACGCGTTTCGCTGTCCGTTCGAGCCTTGTGCCGCCACCACCTCCGGCGGCAAGGCCGTGTCCAGCCAGAGCGGACGGCCGGTTTCGAGGTCGTAGCCATGCACGTCGTCGATGGTGTCGCCTGTGACAATCAGGACGGACGACGCCGATACCAGCGGATGGTAGCACAGAGATTCTTCGGCGGTCCCCGCGGAGGACGGCAGGCCAGTCGCCGGTGCACCGCCGGCCTGGCGGCAGGGGAGCGGCACGGACCAGACCGGCTGCAACGCCACATCGACGCCGTCGCTCGCCGCTTGACCGCGCGTGGCGTTGCCGCCAAAGGTCAGCCAATCGGAGGGTGCGGGCGGCGTAGGCCACGTGCGGCTGGCTGCCAGAAGCTCGGTGAGCAGTTCGACGTACCGCCCTGACTTGCCGCCCCACGTGCCTTCCGCTGCCTGGTTCAGTTGACGAAGCAAGGCCCATTCCCGCTGCGCCCGCCGAGTTGAACCTTCGAGAATCGAGACTAACGCCAGCCGCGCCCGCACGTCGTCAAGCTCCAACTCGGTGTCGGGGTAGGCCAACCACGACGGTTGACCGACGGGTGCGGTCAGCAGCGGCCGCAGTTCGTCCCAATGGGCAACGAGATCCTCCTCACGGAACGACAGCCCCAGCGGACTTCCCGAAACGCCGCGCAGCCACGGGCTGGACGCCGGAGGCGTCCGCAGACGCGGGCTCAGACGCTCCCAGGCATACCTCGCCTGCGTGAAGTGGCCTTGCTCCAGTTCGAGTTCGCCCAGTCGCAGCAGGGCGTCGTCGCCGCTGCGGCTGACCAGAAAACGCTCGACGACCTGTCCCAGTCGCACGAAATCGCGTTCGGCGAGAGCCTGTTTCAGCCAAGCCTCGGCCAACGGATCAACGCGTCGGCGGTAGACTTCCAACGCCTGGGGGGCCACGTCGGCCAGGCAGGCCAGCCGCCACTGGCAGTACTCGCGGAGCGGTACAAAGCGGACGTATTCGCCGCCGGCGCCCGACCCCGCACCCGGCAACGCGATCAGCCGCTCGCCGCCAGCGTCCATCAAATTGCACAACGCCTCCACGGCCTCGCCTGCCTGGCCGTCCGCCAGATACCGTTGGAAACGTTCCAGATGGGCAAGCGCCGCGTTGTCGACTTCGTCCAATTTCACCGCGGCCGGCGCTGTCGGGCGAGCCGTCGTTGCCAAGTCCTGAGCCGACAGCAGCGGCGGCGTCCCCGGCCACGCCAGGATGGCCAGGGCCAGCCGGCCGAGCCAGGGGCAGAGCAATCGCAACGGACCAAGCGTTCGGAAAAGCTCGCACATGGGGCTGCCACCTCAAACGTGCTCGTCGGGTGTTTTTGAGTTTTCTGCGGCACCTTCGCCGGACGATCAGTATGGCCCGTTCCGTTAATTCTGCAACACATGGCGGCGCCGCGTGCCTCCCGCGGAGCAGGCGGACGGAGGTGTTGCCAGCCGGGCTGGGGCGCGAGGGGCGACCCCTGCCCCCCGCGGAGCCTATAGGGGTGACGGTCTTGTCGCCGCGGTTCGCGGGCGAGTCTGCATCGGGTTGCGGCCCTTTGCCCCTTTGCCATGACGTGGTGGTAGCCGTTGACACGAGGCCGCTGTCACCGTACGATGCAACCTTTTCTGAGGCGGAAAACTCAGTTTACTGTTGGCCGAGGCTTGTTGGCTGAGACACATCCGACTTGTGTCGGGGCGGGCTCAGAGGGCTTCGTGGTGATGGTAAGTCCTTGTTTCGTACATCTTTACGAGCCTTTGCGGCAGCCCGTTTGTCCACTGGCCGTTGGTGTGCGAGCCCTTTTTTGTGCTTTTGTTGGATTGAGGCCATGGCAGTTCCCAAGAGAAGACAGTCGAATTCGCGAACTGGCAAGCGTCGTTCGCACGACCACAAGAAGCCCAAACAGCTGACCTACTGCCCAAAATGCAGCACGGCGGTCCCGACCCATGTCGTATGCCCCAATTGTGGCTACTACATGGGGCGAGTGGTGATCGAGTCGGCTGAGGAATAGGCGCTGAGGACTAGGCGCTGAGGACTAGGCGAGGACCGGACGTTGAGCAAGATCGCCTTTCTGTTTCCCGGACAGGGAGCACAAACCGTAGGCATGGGGGCGCAGTTGGCGGAACGCCTGCCGGCGGCTCGTCAGCTGTTCGACCGCGCCGCAGCAGTCCTCGGCTACGACTTGGCGGAGATCTGCTTTCACGGCCCGGACGAGGACTTGGATTCCACCGTTTACAGCCAGCCGGCACTGTTCGTGACCAGCTTGGCCGCGCTGGAACTGCTGCGTCAGGAATCAACCCAGAAAGTCGATGCGTGTGCCGCTGCGGCGGGCCTCAGCTTGGGCGAGTACACGGCCATTGTCTTTGCCGGAGCGATGGAGTTCGAGGACGGATTGAAGGTGGTGCAGCAGCGCGGGCAGGCCATGCAGGAGGCTTCCGATCGCACCCCCAGCGGGATGGTCAGCATCCTGGGATTGGACCCGGATCAAGTCCAGCAGTTGTGCGACGAAGTCCGGCGGGAAGGGGAGATTTTGCAGTGCGCCAATTTCCTCTGTCCCAAGAACATCGCCGTGTCCGGACACAATGCGGCTTGTGAGCGGATTGCCGACGCGGCCGTCCAGGCGGGGGCGATGAAGGTCGTGCCGCTGGCAGTGGCCGGAGCGTTTCACACGGCGATAATGGATTCTGCGGTGGAGCGTTTGGCCGCCGCGCTGGCCGATGTGCCGCTGCGCAAACCACGGATCCCGGTGATCTCGAACGTCGATGCGCGGCCGCATGAGGACCCGGAGGACATGCGGGAACTCCTTATTCGCCAAGTGGTCTCGCCCGTGCGGTGGGAAGATTCGATGCGTTACTTGCTGGGCGAGAGCTTTGACATGTTCTACGAGATCGGCGCGGGCCGGGTCCTGCGAGGACTGCTGAAGCGGATCGACCGCAAGGCCACTTGCGAGAACGTCTCGTGTTGATCCGTCCCGGCGATTTGCCCCGCGCAGCCGGGCTCGACGCCGATCGGACGATCCGGTGTCTGCCAGTTCGCGGGTTCGGCCCCGTTTCTGATGGCCGCTGACGGATGTCGGCAAGATGAGAGGAAGGAAAAGGAGCGATGGCGGAGCAGTCAACCCTGGGCCTGACGGCGAATCTGGCAGGCCAGGTGGCAATCGTGACCGGCGCGTCGCGCGGCCTGGGCAGGGCCAGCGCCAGCGTGCTGGCGCGCAACGGAGCCAAGGTCGCTTGCCTCGCCCGCGACACGCAGAAGCTGTCTGAAACCGTGGCCGAGATTACCCGGCAGGGAGGTCAGGTCGAAGCGTTCGCTTGCGACGTCCAGGACCGCAAGTCGGTGGACGCGCTGGTGGACCGCATTTGCGCGGAATGGGAACGTCTGGACATTCTCGTCAACAACGCCGGCGTCACCCGAGACACGCTGTTGCCGCGAATGTCGGACGAGCAGTGGGACGAGGTCATTTCCACCAACCTGACCGGGGCCTTCTTGTTTGCACGGGCGGCTTCGCGGCACATGATGATGGCCAAGTACGGGCGGATCATCAATATGGCCAGCGTCACGGGGATCATCGGAAACGCGGGCCAGACCAATTATGCTGCGACCAAGGCCGGTCTGATTGGGCTCACCCGCAGCCTCAGTCGCGAGTTGGCGGGGCGAAGGGTGACCGTCAATGCAATCGCTCCCGGTTTTATTGAGAGCGACATGACGCGGGTGCTGGGAGCCGCGCTCTTGGAGGACGCCAAGAAGCGGATTCCGGCCAAACGGCTGGGAAAGCCCGACGACATCGCCGCGGCCGTCCTGTTTTTGGCCAGCCCGGCGGCATCCTATATCACCGGCCAGGTGTTGGTGGTCGACGGGGGCATGACGAGTTGAAAGGCGTGCTATCACGTCAATCCGGTCTTGACCAAGATTGACAGAATTCTTTATCCTTTTCGAGCTTACGTCCCGAAAGAGACTTGATTGGATTCCGATTCAGGCTTAAATCAACGCGGGCGGGGTTTGGCTCCGCGGTTCTAGCTACCAAGTGGGAGGAATACAGAAGTGTCTTCAGTTGCCGAACGAGTGATTGACATTGTGGCCGAACAGCTGGGCGTCGACAAAGAGAAAGTGAAGCCCGAAACGCACTTTATCAACGACCTTGGTGCAGACTCGCTGGATACGGTCGAACTGGTCATGGAGTTGGAGGAGGAGTTCGACATCAACATCCCCGACGACGCGGCAGAAAAGATCGAGACCGTCGGGCAGGCGATCAAGTTTATCGAAGAAGCACAATCCTCCTAAGAGAGTGTGTGAGCCACCCGTATGAAACGACGCGTTGTCGTCACCGGCCTGGGGGTCGTCACGTCGCTGAGTCTGAAGGTCGATGACCTGTTCGACCGCTTGTGTCGCGGCGAGAGCGGAGTCCATGCGATCCGCCATTTCGACACGACGGAGTTCAAGGTCAAGTTCGGCGGCGACATCTACGACTGGGACCCCGGTGAGTATATCGACAAGAAGGAAGTCAAGCGGATCGACCGGTTCACCCAGTTCGCGCTGGTGGCCGGGATCGACGCCGTCCAGGACTCGGGCTTGGATTTCGCTCGGGAGGACTCCTTCCGGTGTGGGGTCGTTCTGGGCTCCGGCATCGGCGGGCTGAATGAAATCGAAGCCCAGATGGCGCGGTTGCTGAGCAAAGGGCCGGAACGCGTCTCGGCGCTGACCATCCCCAAGCTGATGTTAAACGCCGCCGGCGGCAATTTGTCGATCCGCTACGGACTTCGCGGGCCCAACTACACGGTAGCCACGGCCTGCGCCAGTGCGACCAACGCGATCGGCGACGCCTTCAAGACGATTGTCTACGATGACGCCGATGTGATGATTACCGGCGGCACCGAGGCGGCCGTCACGCCGATGGGACTGAGCGGTTTTCAGAACATGAAAGCCCTGTCCATGCGGAATGAAGACCCGCAGCGAGCCAGCCGCCCGTTTGACGCCGACCGCGACGGCTTCGTGCTGTCGGAAGGCGCCGGGCTGATCGTGTTGGAGGAACTGGAGCACGCCAAAGCCCGCGGGGCTCGGATCTACGCCGAATTGCTGGGCTACGGCGCCAGCGGAGACGGCGGTCACATTACGCAGCCCGACGAACAAGGCGAAGGCGCTGCCAAGGCCATGAACAGCGCTCTTCGCGACGCCCGCTTGGACCCGGCCGAGATGGTCTACATCAACGCCCACGGAACCAGCACGTGGTTGAACGACAAGGCGGAAACGTTCGCCATGAAACGCGTCTTTGGCGATCACGCCCGGAAACTGAGCATTTCCAGCACCAAGAGCAATTTGGGGCACACGTTGGGGGCCAGCGGCGGGATCGAGTTGGTCGTGACGGCCAAGGCCATCCAGCGGGGCGTCGTGCCTCCCACCATCAATCTGCTGACCCCCGATCCAGACTGCGATCTGGACTATACGCCCCATCAGCCGCGCGAGCTTGACATTCGCGTGGCGATGAGCAATAGCTTCGGCTTCGGCGGCCACAATGCCTCGGTCATCCTGGGCCAATTGCGCAACGGGACGCCGTGACCTGCCCGCGGCTGCTCGGAACTTGTTGGATCAGGTGAGGCATCCGTTGTCGGCGCGGTAGGCGGATCGCAGGGACTTGCCGCGCGCTTCCCATGAACTATTTCGCCCACGGTCGGTTGTTTCTCGACACTCCGTACTTCGCGGCCGGAACCGCCGTGCCGGACTGGCTGTGCGTGCTGGATCGCAAGATCCGCGTTCGTCCCCAAGCGGCTCAGACGCTGGTGTCACACCCCGACGAACGTGTCGCCGCCGTGGCGGGCGGCATCCTCCAGCACCGTCATGACGACGCCTGGTTCCATCGAACGCGGGCCTTTGCCGAATTGAACCTGCAGCTGACGGCGGAGGTTCGCAAGGTCCTGCCTCAGGACGACGGCTTTCGCCCTAGCTTTTTGGGACATATCCTGGTCGAGATCCTGCTGGACGCAGCCTTGATCGCCGATGCGCCCGAGCAACTGGACGCCTACCAGGCAGCCTTGGACAGCATCGACCCCCTGGTCGTCGCAGACGCGATCAATCAAGTGACCACCCGGCCGTCCGAGTTGTGGCCGGTCTTTATCCCGCGTTTTTCCGCCGAGCGGTTCTTGTACGACTACCAGGAGGATGCGAAACTGCTGAGTCGGCTGAACCGCGTGATGCGGCGAGTCCAGATGCAGCCGCTGCCGGAGGCGTTCTTGAGCATCCTGCCGCCTGCCCGGCACGCCGTGGCCCGCCGCCGCCAAGAACTGCTGACCGCCCCCTGAAGCGTTAAGCGGCAGACGCGATCACCGATCACCGATCACCGACAATTGACCACTGACAATTGACCACTGACCACCGACAATTGACCACTGACCACTGGCAATTGACCACTGACCCCATTCCCAAGGAGACGACCATGAAGTTCGGCTTGAATTTATTGCTGTGGACCGGCGAGTTGCACGACGGCCTGATGCCCGTGCTGGAATCGCTCAAAAAGATGGGCTACGACGGCGTCGAACTGCCACTGTTCAACACCAACCTGGACTACGCCGCCTGGGGCAAGCGGTTGGACGATCTGGGGTTGGGTCGGACGACCGTCACCGTGCGCGGCGAGGCCGACAATCCAATCAGTCCGGACCCGGCGGTGCGGGCCAAGGGCATTGAGAACACCAAGCGGGCCATCGACTGTACTCACGCGGCCGGTGCCACGGCGTTGGTCGGGCCGTTCCATTCGGCGTTGGGCTACTTCACCGGCGCGGGACCCACGGAAGACGAGTGGAAGTGGGGCATCGAGAGCATGCGCCCCGTAGCCGAGCACGCCGCCCAGGCGAACGTGGTGCTCGGATTGGAGACCGTGAACCGTTTCGAGTGCTACCTGCTGAACACGCACGCGGATACGGCCCGGTTTGTCCGCGAGGTCGATCATCCCGCCTGTCGAGCGATGTACGACACGTTCCATGCGCATATCGAGGAGAAGAACATTCCGGACGCCATTCGCGCGGTGGCCCCCGTGCTGTGCCACGTCCACATCTCGGAAAACGATCGCAGCACGCCCGGCACGGGCAACGTCCGCTGGAAGGAGAACTTCGACACGCTGAAGGAGGTCGGCTACGACGGCTGGCTGATGATCGAAGCCTTTGGCATGGCCCTGCCGGAACTGGTGGCCGCCACGAAGATCTGGCGGAGGATGTACCAGACCGAAGAACAGCTGGCCGGCGACGGACTGGCGTTCATGAAAGCGCAATGCGCTCAGCGCTGGTAATCGGATCGGAGTGGGACAATTCGTTCTGTGGCCGCTTCCTGTCGAGACTTCTGACCGGAACGCGGTCCACGGAAACGACAACGACGCCCTTGGCTCCGGCTCGCCGGTTGGCTCACGATTGGCCGCAAGTCGCAGCGTCCCATTCCGGGTTCTGCGGCGGGCGATGGAGCGGTCGTTTCGAGGACCTCGCCGAACGCTCGGGCCTCTTCGGTCCGCCGTCAGCGAAGTGAAGCTCTCGAAGACGTGGCAGGTTCAATGACACCACGCGACCGCCGCCCCGGTCCCCGCAACGTGCCGCTGCCGGCGCGGAATTCGGCGGCAAAACCACTTGCTGTCTTGACCCGCTTGACGGCGACCTTGACAATCTTCTTAGTGTCCAACTTCGACGGGTCTGCCGGGAACGAACTCAGGAGATTCCCATGCGTTCTGGCCTCTTCCTTGCGGCATTGATGTGTCTACAGGCCTGCCCCGCCCTGTTGGCGGCCAAGGACCTTGGGCAAGGCTTCACGGACCATGGCGTGGCCACGCCCAGCAGTTGTCATCGGGGGGCGGCAGCCACGGTTGATGGTCAAGGGCAGCCTTTCTTCCTGGCGTGGCTGATGGATCACCGCGGCTCGTACGCGTTGCTGTCCATCGACGTCGACGCAGGGCAAGCCAAGGTTCACCCGGTGAGCTTTCCGTTGGGCGACAGCCCGTTTGCTTCGATCCTGTCCAGTCGCGGCAAGTTCTACAGCCACTTCGGCAGCCACTTTGTGGAGTTCGACCCGGCCCAACGGGCCTTTACGGTCTGCCGCAAGACAGTCCCGCAGATGGCCATGAGCATGACGGAAGATCAGCAGGGCGTGATCTGGTCGGCCACGTATCCGCAGAGTGGGCTGGCGAGTTTCGATCCGCAGACGGGAGAGGTGACCGACTACGGGCACCTGTACAAGCAGAATTGGGCCCAGTATCCGCGGTCTGTCGCCGCCGACGATGCGGGCTGGGTCTACCTCGGCGTGGGCAGCACGGCCTGCCAGATCATCGCCTTTGATTCCAAGTCGCGGAAAGCCGTCCCGCTCGTGCCGGAGCGCGAGCGCGGGCATGGCTCGGGCCTTGTCTTCGCCGGCGCGGACGGCAAGGTCTACGGACAGCCGAATTCCTCCCGTTCGGACAACTGGCTCGTGCTGCACCAGGGCCAGGCCACGTCCGTCGGCCCGCGGCCGAAGTTCACCGAGCGGCGTCTGATCGCCGGCAGCCAGGGGCTGTTCCACGCCGTGTTTCCCGACGGCCGCCGCGTGCGGAACCTGGACTTGCTGGAGGGAAATCTCGTGGTCGAAGACCCCCAGACCAAGAGCCAAAAGACGATCCCCTTCGATTGCCAGAGCGAAGGCGCGCACGTGATGGGCGTGGCTACCGCCCCCAACGACACGATCTGCGGCGGCAGTGCGTTTCCGATGCGGTTCTTCAGCTACGATCCGCGCCGCGACGAGTGGGTGCGGCACTCGGCCTTCGGGCAGTGGAACACGGTCGGACGCCAAGGCGACCACTTCTTCGTGGGTGCGTATTCCGGCGGCCATCTCTTGGAATGGGATCCGGCCGCACCGTGGGTCGACACCGTGGAAGGCCGCCAGGACTGCAATCCCCGCATGCTCACCAAATGCTCACCCACGATCATCCGGCCGGCCAAGCTCCTGGCCCACCCTGACGGCCGGACGATCGTCGTGGGCGGCACGCCCGCTTATGGCATGACCGGCGGAGGCCTGCTGTTCTGGGATCGCTCCAGCGGCGACCGCGTGCTGCGGACCCACGAGCAGATCCTCCCGCAGCATTCGACGATGAGCCTCGTCGCGCTGCCCGGCGGCAAACTGCTGGGCGGCACGACGACCAGCCCCGGCACGGGCGGCGAGCGCAAGGCCCAGCAGGCCGAACTCTATCTGCTGGACGAGGCGACCAAGCAGGTCGAGTGGCACGAGCCCGTGTTTCCGGGCGTGCAGGGCTACACGGACCTGTGCCTCGGACCCGACAAGCTCGTCTGGGGCTTTGCCGATCGGACCAACTTCTTCGTCTTCGATCCAGCCAGCCGCAAGGTGGTCCACCAGCAGTCGGTCGCCGCCGAATTCGGAGGGACCGTCTCGCACCAGGGTCCGCGCGTGTTCGTGCGCGGCCCGAACCAGGAAGTCTACGCCCTGTTCACACGCTCGATCGCCCGCATTGAGCCGGAGAAATGGAGCATCAAGCTGCTGGCGAAATCGCCCATCCCGCTGGGCGCCGGTGGCGACTATCTGGACGGCCGCATCTGGTTCGCCAGCGGCTCGCACTTGTGCAGCTATCGGCTTCCGTAGGCGCAGTGTCTCAGGTGGACATAATCCGGCCGAAATGTGATGATAAGAGACGTCCCAGCGGTGGTTGAGGGTTGGGACGAGCCGTTCGCTGCCCTTCGGGGAAATCGCCATGAACTCGAATCAAGTGAAGAATCAGGCCGCCTTCCAAAGAGCGAAACTGGAGTTGAGTAACCGATATCCGCCCGGACGTTTCGTCGCTTTCGACGATGGCCAAATTGTGGCAGATGCGGCCACATTCGATGAACTGACGGATGCCTTGGCCGCGATTGACAAGGACCGCCCGGACGTGTTCGTGGTCCAGGCCGGTGCAAATTATCCTGAAGAGGTCTCCATCCTGCTGTAGATTCCATGCCTGTCCTGCCGTCGGAGCAACGAAACGTCTACAAGGGCGAGCCCGCACGGGCATGGGTCCGCCTTCAGTTGATTTCCGTGAGCGACCGCATTCAAGAGTTGGAGTTCCTCGTTGACACCGGGAACCCGTGCGCGATTATTGTCGACTCGATGACCATGCAGTCTTTGCGTTGGCGTGACTCCGTCATCACGGATTCGGACTTCGGCATCCTTGAGGGAGGCTGGTTGCGGATCGCAATTCCTGAACTCGCGTTGGATGTGAGAACCCTCGGCTATGCCAACGATTCCATTGTGAACGTAGGCAAACGGAGCCATCCGGAATTTGCCGGTCTGGTCGGATTGCCGTTTCTCAGGATGGTCGAGTACGGAGGCGACGGTGGTTGGTTCTGGATTCGATCGTCCGCCGACGGGTGACGAGAAAGGACGTTGAAAAGCGAAGGCGGAGAACTGTGAAAGTGCGATCCCATCCGTGACAAGTTCCTCAAGCATCGGCACCCAAGGCATCCGCGCTCACACCCGTACAGCTGCCTGCTACCGTAGATTGAGTTCCAGCCAAGATCAACCCAGGAGTCTTACGATGACAACACGACGCAGTTTTCTCAAATCGTCCACAACGGTCGCGGGAATCGCCACCTTCGCAATGCCCGCTGTGGCCATGAATATCCGCGGCGCGAACGATCGGATCCGCGTGGGGCTGGTCGGCCTCGGGGGCCGTATGCGGTCGCACATCGGCAGCCTGACGGTCCTCAAAGAATCGGAGAACGTCGAAATCGCCGCAATCTGTGATTGCGATCAGAAGAAGCTCGATGCCGCGGTGAAGGCCTATCCCGATCTGGAGGGCCTGAAGCTCAAGACCTACACCGAGCAGCGCAAACTGTTTGAAGATCAGGACATCGACGCCGTGAGCTTCTCGACGCAAGACCACTGGCACGCGCTGCAGACCATCTGGGCCTGCCAGGCGGGCAAGGACGTGTACGTGGAAAAACCGCCGACGTGGTGCATCTGGGAGGGCCGGCAGATGGTCAACGCCGCCCGCAAGTACCGCCGCATGGTCCAAGTCGGCACCCAGAACCGCTCCAACGCGAACATCCGGGAGGGCATGCAGCAGCTCAAGGACGGGCTGATCGGCGACCTGTACATGGCCCGCGGGATGACCTACAAGATGCGCGGCAACCTGGGCAAGCACAATCCACAACCGGTGCCCGCAGGGTTGGACTGGGACGCCTGGGTCGGTCCGGCAAAGATGGTCGAGTACAGCAACTTCCACCATCGCCGTTGGTACTGGATCTCGAACTTCGCCAGCGGCGACGTCGCCAACCAGACGGTCCACGACATCGACAGAATCCGCTGGGGCCTGGGCTTGGACCAGCATCCCATCACCGTGATGTCGCTGGGCGACCGCTTCCCGCCGGGCGACGCCGACGATGCCGACACGCCGAACACCCAGGCGTTCCTCTGTCAGTGGGCCGGCCGCAAGGTGCTGGTCACGTTCGAGTTTCGCCATTGGTACACGAACTCGGAGGCCGAGATGCGCGACAAGTATCCGTTCGTCGCCGAGAACCAGTGCGTCGGCGAGATCTTCTTTGGCACGAAAGGCTACATGATCTTCCCGGACTATTCCAGCTACTACTCGTTCCTCGGTCCGAAGAACGAGCCCGGTCCGTTCAAGACCGCCGGCCAGATGCGAGACAAACTCGCCGCCGGCCAATTGACCGACTGGCGGTCCGAAAGCGCCCCGCACTTCAAGAACTGGATCGACGCTATCCGCAGCCGAAAGCACGAGGATCTAAACGCCGACGTCGAACAGGGCCACCTGTCGAACACGGTCTGCCACCTGGCCAAGATCTCCTGCCAGCTGCGCCGCAGCGTCCATTTCGATCCCCAGACGGAACGCTTCGTCAACGACCGCGAAGCCGACGGCTTCCTGCGCCGCGAATACCGGGCGCCGTACGTCATCCCGGACGAGGTCTAACGCCGATCAGCCGGGCGTCCAGCGGCGATGTCCAGGCAAACACGCGCAGAAGAGGTCTGGAAGAGATCTGCGTGTCGGAGTGTGTGTACGAGGGTGAATCCCAAGTCGGCGTCAGGCACTTCAAACTTCAATCTTCGCCGAAAAGAGATCAGCAACATGATTCTTCGTTCGTCGGCAAAGATTGAAGTTTGAAGTGCCTGCCCCCTGAGTTCAAGGAGCAACCCATGTCCTCAACGATCCGCGACCGTGCGTCCGCCGGACGCTCCCGATTCTCGCGTCGGCGTTTTCTGGCGGCCACCGGCGCCGCGTTAAGCGCCGGTCTGACAATTCCCACCATCCTCCCGGCCTCGGCGCTGGGCGCCGACGGCAAGGTCGCTCCCAGCAACCGCATCGGGATCGGGATGATTGGCCTGGGACGACAGGCGATCGCCCACAACCTGCCGGTGTTCGCTCGGTCGGTCGATGCGCAAATCGTCGCGCTGTGCGACGTCGACCGCTGGCGGCTCCGATTCTCGAAAGAGAATCCGGCGGCCGTGGCGGTGGCCCAGCGGCACCAGTTCGACCTGGACGCCATGCAGGGCTGTTTTCGCACGACGGACTTCCGCGAGGTGCTCGCCCGCAAGGACGTCGACGCGGTGATGATCACGACGCCCGACCACTGGCATGTGCCCATCGCGCTGGCGGCGATCCGCGCGGGCAAAGACGTGTGCTGCGAAAAGCCGATCGGGCTGTGCATCGCCCACGGGCGGATTCTGGCTGACGCGGCGGCCAAGGCCCAGTGCGTGTTCCGCACCGACAGCGAATTCCGCTCGATCCCGACCTGGTACAAGGCCGTCAGCCTCGTGCGCACCGGCAAGATCGGGCAACTCAAGACGATCCGCACCGTGGCCCCGTGCTGGAACAAGCCGCTGGCCATGCAGCCGGCCATGCCGGTCCCGGAGGAGCTGGATTACGACATGTGGCTGGGGCCGGCGCCGTTTGCTCCCTACACGGAAAAACGGGTTCATGCGCTCAAGACCTACACCGCCGGCTACGATCGGCCGGGCTGGTACGGCAATCGCACCTACTGCGACGGCGGCATCTGCAACTGGGGCCATCATCCGCTGGACGTCGTCCAGTGGGGAAACGACTCGGAGCTCACCGGCCCGGTGGAGATCGAAGGCCGCGGCGAGTTCCCGCCCGCCGACGGCTTGTGGAACGTGATCCTCGGCTTCGACCTGCACTATCGCTATGCCGACGGCGTCGAGCTGTTCTACGGCAACACGGGCCGCAAGACCGGCGGCAACGAGTCAGTCCACGTGCGTTTCGAGGGGACTGAGGGCTGGATCTGCTGCTGGTACGGACCGGATCGTCTGGAGGCGGAGCCGAAATCGATTTTGACGGCGGAGGTCAAGCCGGAAGACTTTCCGTTCCCGCTGGAGAACGAGAAACGCAACTTCCTCAACTGCGTCAAGACGCGCCGGAGAACCCTGGAAGACGCCGAAGTCGGCCACCGTTCCAGCTCGGTCGCGCAGCTCGGCTACATCGCCTGCCAGGTGGGACGCAAGCTGACCTGGGACCCGGCCGCCGAGCGTTTTGCCGACGACGACGAAGCCAACCGTCTGCTGCGTCTCCCGCCGGGCCGCGCGCCGTGGGCGGTGTGAATCGTGAGAGCGGTCGGCAGGCCGTCCGCGGACCGCTGCAGGTTCTCGAAACGCCCGCCCGGCGCGGCCGTCGCAGCAGACGCGGCCCCTCCGCTCCTTGACGACGGCGGTGCCAGGCTTGGGGCCGCCGTTTGAGCCGCTTCGATTCGCGTTAGCCCAGGCGGATGTCGACGCTGGCCCGGTGCGCGGTCAGGCCTTCTTTGTCGGCCAATTGCCGCACGTCCGCGGCCACCTGCCGCAGGCCCTCGGCCGTGTAGGCGATCACGCTGTGGGCGCGGAGGAAATCGTTGGCCGACAGCCCGGAGGCCCAGCGGGCGGTGCCGCCGGTGGGCAAGACGTGCGACGGGCCGGCGACGTAATCACCGACTGCCACCGGAGTGTGGTTGCCCAGGAACGTGGCGCCCGCATGGTGGATTTTTTCCAGCAGCCGGGCGGCGTGGTCGGTGGCCAGGTGCAAGTGCTCCGGGGCGATCGAATCCGTGATGGCACAGGCCTCGTCCTCGTCCCGGACCAGGATCAAGGCGGCGAAATCCTCCAGACTCTGCACCGTGACCTCGCACCGCGACAACCGGGCAACCTGGCGCTCCAGTTCCGCCAGCGTGGCCTCCAGCGTCTGGCGGCTCCAGGTGATCAGGATGCTGGCCCCCGGTGCGTGTTCGGCTTGAGCCAGCAGGTCGGCGGCGGTGTAGTCGGGGCGAGTCGACTCGTCGGCGATCACGACCACCTCGCTCGGCCCGGCAATCGAATCGATGTCCACTTCGCCGAACACGAACTTCTTGGCCAGGGCGACGAACAGGTTGCCGGGGCCGACGATCTTGTCGACCGGCGGCAGTCCCGGCACGCCGTAGGCCAGCGCCGCAACGGCTTGCGCGCCGCCGATCCGGTACACTTCCTTCACGCCCAATTCGCAGCAGGTCGCGAGCACGTCAGGGTTGTTCGCGCCGAAGGCGGTCGGCGGCGCGACGACCGCGATTTCCGGGACGCCCGCCGCCTGAGCCGGGACGACGGTCATGAGGAGTGTCGAGGGATAAGCCGCCGCGCCGCCGGGCACGCACACGCCGGCGCGCCGCAACGGGACATAACGCTGCCCCAGTCGCACGCCCGCCGGCCGTTGGATCTCCACGTCCCGGTGCAAAATGGCCCGCTGGAACTCCAGCACGTTGTCGCGAATGCGACGGACGGCGGCCAGGAACTCCGGCGCGGCTTGACGGTGTGCAGCGGCGATCTCCGCCTCGCTGACGCGAACGGTCTCCGGGGTCAGCCGTGCGCCGTCCAGCTTTTCGCTGTACCGCAGCACCGCCGCCAGGCCTTCGCGACGCACGTCCAAGCAGATCTTCTCGACCACCTGCTGCGGACTCAGCGGGCTGCCGAACACTTCCATCGTCCGCTGGCGGCCGCGCTCGCTGACCACGTCGCCACGCGGACTGAGTTTCTCGCGCAGGGCGGCCAGCGCCTGTTGGACGTTTGCCTGCTGGCTGTCGATCCGTTGAATGTTCAATCGTACTGAGTTGGTCATGGGATCTGCCGGCGGCCTCCGCGGGCCGTCCTGGGGCTGAGTGGTTTCCTGCCGAATGGTCTAGTCAACACGGTCCTCCACGCGGCGGCCCTTGAACAGCTTGCGGCCCAGGCTGGCCTGGTACGGCGTCCAGGGGCTGCCGTCGTTGGCGTCTTCACGCATCATGCCGCTGATGCCGTGGATCTTCGAGTCCAGGTTGTCCAGGAAATGCAGCGCGATGGCTTCCAAGGTCATCGGCAGCTTGGGGCTGCCGAATTCGTACTCGCCGTGATGGCTGAGAATCATGTGTTGCAGCCGCAGCCGCAACTCTTCCGGGAACGGCTCGCCCGACCGCTTCTCGGCTTCGCGGATCTTCTCGTCCAACATGCCGACGCCGATCACTAGGTGGCCGATCAACTGCCCCTCGTCGCTGTAGGCCAAGTCGCGCTCGTAGGTCAATTCGCGCGTCTTGCCGACATCGTGCAGGAACGCGCCCATCAGCAGCAGATCGGGATCGATTTCCGGATAGCGCGGCGCGACGACCGCCGTCAGTTCCATGAGACTGACGACATGGTCCAGCAGGCCGCCGCGGTACGCATGGTGGTTCTTGATGCCGGCCGGGGCGGCCGTAAAGCCGGCCATGAACGGCTCGTCCATCAGGAAACAGTCGGCCAGATTCCGCAAGGGATAGTTTTTCATCCCGCGCAGCAGTTCGCTGACCCGCGTCGCCAGCCGATCGACTTCGGCCGTGCCCAGCGTCACAAAGTCGCTTTCGTCCACCTCCGAGGCCGGCGTGCGGTCGATGCGCGTGACGATGATCTGCAAGGCTCCGTTGTACAGCTGGGCAGTGCCTTGAACCCGCAAGTAGTCGCCGTTCTCGAAGGCATGGTATTGCTTCTCGTTCGCGTTCCACATCATCCCCGTGACGGAACCCGTGCGATCGGACAACCGCATTTGCAGGTACAGCCCGCCTTGGCGATTCGTGCGAAGCTGTCTGTCGGCGACCAGGAACACTCCGTCGACCTGTTCGCGGTCGGTCAGTTGCTGAATGAAGCGGCGTGACATGGGATTCCATTCTGGTTGAGGTCTTCGTCGGTGCGCGAGGCGCGGAGCGCGAGAATCTCGGACAGCTCGGCCGTTCCGAAAGCCGGGCTTGTGCGCAACATCCGCGAAAGGCCGTCATTCTAAAAGCGTCAAGGCGACGCTGCAAGGGCCGCGGTGGGAGACCGCTGTCGGGCGTCCTTAGAAATGTCCCCTGTTTCTGACCAATAGAAATGTCCCCTTGCGTACCTGACCCGCGGGGTGGGGTCGGGCTGCGCAGCGCAGCGCAGGGAGCGCAGCGACCGAAGCGGAACTGCCTCGGCGTGCCGGCGCGCCACGGAAGGCGGCGGCATGCCAGCAAGCGTCTCGCTCGCGTGCGCTGCGGGCCGGCGTGAAACGGTCGCTACGTCTGTCGCCGGCCATTCGACTGGGGTATACTGCGAGGCAACGGGCGGGAGTCGTTTTCGGCCGGCAAATCCCCCAAACGGAGCACGGCCTGACCGAAAACGGCTTCCGGCCGCGTCCGATCGTGAGGCAAGGCCAATTCGCGAGGAATCCCAGTCATGAGCGTACCATTGAGGTGCTTGGGGGCGATGTTGCTGACGGTCAGTTGGGCGAGCATCCCGGTCGTCGGCGCCGATTCAATGGCGGACAAGACACAGGAAATCGACGCGCTGAACGAGTCGGTGAGCGATGCGGCGCGATTGTTCAAGCAGGGCAAATACAAGGACTGTGCCGACGCCGTCCGTTCGGCCCAACAGAAGTTCGAAGAACTGGCCGCAGGCGGCGACGCCGGGTTGGCCGCCGCACTGACGCCGATCTATGATCGCCTGTCGAAGGCCCACTCGCTGCTGGAGTTGGAGGGCGTGACGCTGCCACCGCTGAAGAAACTGGAGACGTCCGAAACGCCCCCGGAAGCGGCCGGGATCAGCTTTGCGTCGGACATCGCCCCGCTGCTGGTCGAAAAATGCCTGAACTGCCACGGAGGCGACCGGGAGCGTCGCCCCAGCGCTCGCTTGAGCCTGGTGACGTTCGTCGGCCTGATGAGGGGCGGAGTCAGGGGGCCGACCATCGCCGCGGGAGACGCCGCGGGCAGCCTGCTGGTCAGGAAACTCAAAGGCACGGCCGACGGCGAACGAATGCCCAAGGATCAGCCGCCGCTGAGCGACGCAGAGGTGGCCAAGATCGAACAGTGGATCGCCGCGGGCGCCAAGTTCGACGGCCCCAACGAGCGGCAGGATCTGGCGCAACTCAAGCCTCCAGCGAAGACCGACCCGGCGGCGAAGACCGACGTGCCGGCGGCGGCCGATGACGCGACCGCAGCCCGCGAACAAGCGGCGCTCAAGACCTGGGAGTTGGCCCTGCCGGGCAGCCCGGCAGCCCGCGCCGAAACAAAGCACTTCCTGCTGTTGGGCAATGTGAGCGAACCGACGCTGCAGCAAAACGGGGAACTGGCCGAGTCGCGGTTGCCGAAGATCGCCGAGTTCCTCGTGGCGTCGGACCCCGAGAGCCTGATCCCAGGCCGAGTGACGTTGTTCCTGCTGGCCAAACGCGAGGACTACGCGCAGTTCGGCACGAATACGGAACAGCGGACGCCGCCGGCCGAGTGGAGCGGCCATTGGACGGGCAGCGCCGCCGACGGATACGGCGTGTCGCTCGTGCCGCCCGGCGGCGAGTACTCCATGGAGGCCCTCCTGATGCAACAACTGACCGGCCTGTGCGTCGCCAACCTGGGCGCTGTCCCGCGTTGGTTCGCCGAAGGCGCGGGGCGTGCCGCGGCTGCCAGGCTGCTGCCGGACGACGCCCGTGTCAAAGCATGGGATTCTGCCGTGCCCGCCGTTGCGGCGTCGTTCCAGCGGGCGGACGACTTCCAGACCGGCAAGACGTCTCCCGAATCCGCCGACGTGGCGAGCTACAGCTTCGTCAAACTGCTGCTGATCGACGCCCGCCGCTGGCGCACGTTGCTGGACGGCGTCCGTTCGGGCCAGGATTTCGACGCCACCTTTGCCGCAGCCTACGGCAGCGGCCCTTCCCAGGTCGCCGAAATCTGGGCCAAACGCATCGCCGCCGGCCTGCGGTGACGTGCCGTCGCCAGCGTCCGCTTGCAGGGCCCCGCCGCCAACCGCGAACGCAAAGTCCGAAACCTGATGGAATCGGGGCTGCAATCTCGCGTCCGAAACGCTCGATGGCCCTCAGACTTGCACGGAACGAATGCCGAGCCTTCCCGTCGGACCTGTTGACAGGGGCCAACAAGAAACCGCCCCATGCTGATAATCTGCACGTTCCGAAAACCTGAGACGTTGCCTTGATCGGCATGATTCGGGCACCGTCCCTTGCCATCCCGCGGGGAGTCGTGACGGCCGCAGATTTCCCCAACCGGTTGGTTCCAGGCCCAGCGTTCCACCAACGTTTGCACCCACAAGTTCAGATTGAACACCGCGATGTTCGTTCACAGGTGGCGGACGTGTTGCTGGCCCGCGTCCCCGACTTGCTTGACGCCGTGGAAGTCCTGCTCGATCGACGAACGGTCCGCGTACGTTTCCACGATCTCGCGTGGAGTCGTGTTGGGATCGGTGCAAAAGAAGCGCTCGCAGCCATGCGATTCCTTTGGTTCCCCTATTCCGCGGCAGCTGCCACGACATCCAGAAAAGTGCCGTCGCCGGGACCGAGCGTCACAAGAACAGTGTTGTCGGCTGATCGCTCAAGCCAGTTGCCGCTACGGAGATCACGCACGCGGCAGGGCTTCGATAGGGTGACCTTCAGTGTCTGCTGTTGATCGGTGTCGTCATTTACCAAGGCAGCGAAGGTGCGATCGGCCGTGGCATTGCGGAGCGCGCCAATCCACCCTGGCGACGAGACCGTGCCGCATGGCTCGGCAAGCGGGGCGGCGTCCTGCAGGAGGGACCGCAGCGGCCGGATTGATGCGAATGCCTCGGCCGCAGCTAGGCACTCCGGCGTTTCGCTGCCGTCCGGTCGCAGGAGGCCGCCCGGACCGCCGACGGGTGTTGCTTCCTTCACCGCCAGCGTCGGCGGAAAGGTCGGACCCACGTAGGGCTTCGCGTCCGGTTGATCTTGGGGCGGAGGCAGGAAGACGAACCAGAAGAATCCCTTCACCCCCGCAGCGGCGGCGCTCCAGACCTGCCAGCGAATCTCGCCGACGGTGGGCTGACGCCAGTGCAGGATGGATCCCGGCAGCAGGACGGCGTTGAGTTGCTCGTCGTACTTCCACGGCCCCCAGATATCGAGGAAGCACTGGGGCATGATCCAGGGCGTCCGACCGTTCTTGACGGCCGCTCGTAGGGTCGCCTGGGTTTGGCGACGGTACCAGGATCGCGACGCGGCCGGCGTGTTGGGACCGTTGGGATTGCCCCGCGAAAAAAACGGGTAGAGGTCGGTACAGACCGTCTCGAATCCAGCTTGCTCGGCGTAAGTCGGCGAGTCGGGCCACATGGTGACGACGACGGCCGGCTGTCGCGCTCCCCAGCTGGCGAATTTCTGGCGGAAGGTCTCCATTTCGTCCACCAGGTTGCGGCGAGGTTCGTCGCACAGAGCCCAGGCCAGGATAGCCGGCGAGTCTCCGACCGCCGCGATGGCCCGCTTGGATTCCTTCTCCAGGTAAGTCCAGTTGTTCCGCCGCCACTGGACGTTGTAATGCAGTTCGCCGAGGGCAGGCACCAGCTGCATGTCGCGGGCCGCCATCCGCTGGGCCAAGCCGGGCAGGTCGGGTATTCCCAGGTTCACGGCCCACACCGCATCGAAGCCCTGCCGTTTGAGGTTGTCCAGGCAGCGTTCGACGAAATCCCACTTGTCCACGCCGTTCCGTTTGGCAAGCCCGGCCGTGCGTTCCCAGGGCCAGTAGACGCCCAGCGGGAAACGGTTCCCCAAGCCGGGCGGTTCGGCGGCACAGGCGAGGGGATGAATCACGCCAAGCAACAAGACTGCGGTCAGCAGTTTCCGTCCGGGAATCATCGCGCGGCTCCCTCTGTATCGTGCCTCTGGTGTGGTGGCGAAAGCTGCGCGATCATAACAGAGTCGCGGACAACGGCAAGGGCATCTTCGGCCACCCCTGGCCCACGGTCGGCGGCGATGCCTGCTGAGCACGAAAACGATCGCCTTGCGGCGCCGGTTCACCCACCCGATAGGCCGCCGCGCGGCGGTTGTTGCGTCCCCTGCGAGGCTTCCCAGCGTTGATTCTCACTGCCACCCAGAGCGTCGTCCTGGGCGGCTCGATTGCGGCCCTTTCGGACGGAGGCCGGAACGGAGCGCAAGGCGAAACAGATTTAACGCTTGCACTCCATGGCGAGTCCCAACGAACGCTGTCCAACTATTCGGCTTCCAGCAAGTTACGGATGGCCTGTTTGAGGGCGGCTTCGGAGTTCGGGGCGACGCGCGACGCGCTGGGTTCGTAGCCGCCCTGAGAGAAGGCCTCTTCGGTGCAGATGTAGCCGGTTGCCAGATCGCCGTACGCGGCGACGGCCAGGAAGCGGTCCGGCCTTTGCTGTTGCGTGAACAGCTGGAACTCGATCATGCTCTCGCCGGGCAGATGCACCACCTGGACCGGCCCCAGGCGCAAGAGGTTCAATTGCAGGGGTTGACTCAGCCACTCCGCCAGGGCCAGACGCCGCGACGCCTGCTGACGCGCCTTGGCGGGCTGCGTGGGATCATCCCGCAGGGCCCGGTTTTTGGCCAAGTCACGGTCGGCTTCGTCCTTCAGCTGCAGCACCAGGGGCAGCGTCCGCCAGACGAGGCGGCCGGCCGGCTCGATGCGGGTTGCGGCAACAGACGCCTCCATGGCCGCGTACAGGCGGTCGGCCAGTTCCGTGCGGGCCTGCGGCGTGCCGTCGTTGTACTTGCCCATCGTCACGTCGCCGGCACAGCCGGTGAAGTAGATCTGGAACACCTGCTCCTTTTCTTCGAGCCGCTCGCGGGCAAAGCCCGGAACGTCGTAGCAGACGCGAGCATCGCCGTAGAAGCTCTGCGGATGCGTGGCGTAGTAGTGGATGCGGACCAGCGGCTTGTCGCCGTGGGCCAGGGTGATCGTTTTGAGCATCGGATCGATGCGTCCTTCCGGCTTCGCTCGCAAATCGGGGTCCTTGCAAGCGCTCCAGCGAGTGAGGATCTTTCCGCCGTCGGTGAGAATCCGCCGCGCCGCGGCGACGCGCTCGACGGGGGCCTGGCCGGCGCCGATCGAGTCGAACTGCCGGAACTGTTCCAGCGACGCTTTGACCGCATCGCCCAGCCGTTGCGCGAGCTGCCTAATGACGGACGGATCGAGGGTCTCGGACGGGCCGCCGGTCGTGACTTGCCGTTCCAGGGTGCCGATGGGGAGGTAAGGGGCCGTGTGTTGGTGAACGGTGTGGACGGTCACGTGCGAAGCCTCGGTCGCCGCCCCCTCCGCGAGCTTGTCTCGAAACAGGCGATGCACGGGTCCGCACAGGCCGCACCAGTCGATCGCACACAGGACCACGCGCTGCCGGCCGTCATCCAGGACGACCCCCTTGGCCCACAGCGGCGTTTCCACGGTTTCCAGCGGTTTGCCGCTGGGATAGGTCGGCGTTCCCAAGGGCGGAGTGAGATCCGCGCGAAAAGTCGCCACCCGCAGCGGGCCGCCGTCTCCGGCCGCAAGGGCCGCCGACGGGTGACTGGAGATGGCCGCCGCCAACAAGCAACTGCAGAACAGGAACGGTCGCATGAGAGTCTCCTTGGGGCAAGCATTCGCAAAACAGGTGGAAGGTCATCGGTGCGCCGCGAGCGGCCGGCCCATCACATCCACAGGCTGTTCGACGCGGACCTTGTCCGCGCCCGCCAGTTCGATCAGGTCCGGCAGATCGTAGTGTTTCAAAACGCCGTGTACGACGTTCGCCGCCTGATTCAGGTTCTCCGGTGTCCGCACGATTTCCGTCCACGAACAGATCGTCTCGCGCAAACACACCGCAGCGAAACGTCCCGCGTGCAGCGCTGCCGCATGCAGGGCCGGGATGGCCGCCTCGCCGATCGCGACCAGGTGCAGCCCGTTCGGCCGATCGGGCGTCGTCCGGTACGCGGCGAGCACGCGTGCCCAGGCGGCGACGTCGTCCGTGCGCATCCCGACGTACGAACGGCCGATCAAGTAGGCCAGGAAGATCTCCTGGACGTCGCGTCCGAACCGTCCGCGCCCGTAATCGGGTTTGTCGTGGCCGGGCTCTGTCTCGCCAATGCCGCGGAGTTCGGCGGCCAGCACGATCCGGCCCTGCCGCACGATCGCCTCGATCGGGCCGCCCGGTCCGGCGTCGGCCTTCATGCTCTCGCCGTGCAGATACAGACAGGCCTCGCCGTTCGGCTGCGCGGGGACAAACGCCAGGCCGGGCAGGCGAAGGCCCGGTTCCGGAGTGAGGATCAGCTTCTCGATCGAGTAGCCGTCGCGCTGAATCGTGCCGACCGATTCGCAGGCCGGTGTTGTTGGGGGCATTTCGGCGGACGCGGCGGCGGGGTTCTTGCAGGGAGCCAGTCCGGCCAGCGTCTTCCTTACCAGATCGCGACGGCCGGCCGCGGACAGCTTCTCCCAGGCGGCTGACCGCGTCTTGCGGAGTCCCTGTTCGAGCTCCGCGTTCAGTTGGAACACCGATTTCTCGCCCGGCGTCAGCAGCACCTGTCCGGCGGCCGTACACTGGAGTTGTTGATCGGTCCAGTCGCCGTCGCTGAGTTTCCAGAGCAGGTCGTCGGTCAGGGGCTCGGGCAGTTCGTCGATTTCGCGGACAACATCGTCGCTGCCCAGCAGCCAGCGGCGCATCCACTGGACGGTGGCTTCGCGCGTTTGGAGCGTAAAGCCGTGCGGCGCGTCGGGCTCGGCCAGCTCAACCCGCTCCGGGTATCTCAGCCTGGTATAGAACCGTTTGGCTTCCCGGAACAGGGGCCAGGTTCCTTCGATGGGAAACGTCTTGTCTCGCGTCGAGGCGCAGACGAGCGTCGGTTTCGGCGCCCGCAGGATCACGTAATCCGCTTCGTCCAGGCCGAACGCGATCTGCCCGTAGATGTTTTGCTCGGCGTCCTGCGGCCCGTTGGTGTCGATCAGGTGTCGGAAGGTCATCAGAAAGCCGCCCGGAGCCGCGGCCACGATGCGGTCGTCCAACGCCATCAGGTACGAGGTCAACGTGCCGCCGCCGGAATTCCCGGTGCAGCCGATCTTGTCCGCGAGGATGTCGCTGCGGCTCTGCAGGTAATCGATCGCCCGCATGCCGTCCCAGATCCGGTACTGGGCGAGGTTGGAGCCCAGCAGAATGCAGCCCAAGCCCGCGGTCGTATGTTCGATCGTACACAGAATGTGCACTCGCGGATGCGGCACCTTTACCCACGTCGCCGTCTCGAAGTGGGCGTGTTCTCGCTGGTCATCCAGCATCTGATATCGCTCCCCCTGACTGATCGGGTCGTAACAAAGGGCTGCGATTCCGTGTTTCGCGAGCAGGATCGAGATCCGCTGGTACTGACCGGCCGCTTTGCCGTTGTGGCTGTGACCGCAGGGAACCAGCACGCCGGGGTACGGAGGCGGCGTCAGCGGCAAGTACAGATTCGCCGTCACGCGATGCCGGGGCCGGCTTTGGAAGATGACCTTCTCCACGCGGTAGCCCTTACCCTCCAGTCGGCCGACCACCTGCGCGTCCAACGGCGTGCGGTCGGGGAATCCGCCGAGCTGCTCCAGGAAAAACTCGCGCCGCTCCTGCTGCCACCGCGCACAGTCCGCTCGGGATTTCACCGCCTCGTATTCCTGCAGACGCCGGTCCACGTGCTGATAGAACTGCTGCTTCAGGTAGGTATCCAACTGCTTTCCGGGCGTGATTCCGTCAGCCGCCGTGGTCAGCACCGTGAGATCTTCCGCGGAGGTGGCCGCCGCAGTCGCGAGAAACCACATCACACAAACCGGAAGGAGTTTCATGCCGTCATCTCCTTGTCGAGGGCCCGCTGGAACGTACGGTCTGGTAACCTGTCCATGAACTGCGACGCGGCAAGGTCAAGGCGGAGTCCTGCGGGGCTCTGTTCGCCATGACTTCGGGGACCGCAGGCTGGATGTCACTCCGGCCTGGGCTGGAAGGTGTTTCCGGCGGCCCATCCAGCGAGGCCTGACAGAACACTCGATTACAACTCAACTCGATTACAACTCAATCCACTCCCGTAGGCAATCCCACTGCGGAACCAACTGCCGCGCGAACGCGACAATTCCGCTTACGGTGAAAGACGTACGAGGCTGCCAGCGTTGCCCCTGCAGATCGCCTGTTCTGTTTGCGCTGCCGCGGGCCGCGGCCGCCGGGCGGCACCACGCGTGCGGAGATCGAATCGCGGGCGGCCTGCTCTTGCCAAGGCGCGGGGGGGGGCTCATTCCTGTCCAGCGGTCCCGGACGGCTTGCCGCGCAGTTCGCGGAATTGCTTCCAACTGATCAACCGGATCCCTTCGTCCCGGATCAGGCGGCCGATTTCGGGATCCGTAAAAATGCGCCGGTCGCCGTCGCGGCGTCCGGCGCTGCTTGTGACCGCACGCAGTTCCGCATCGTCCAGGCCGCAGTGGATAATCAGCTGGCTCACGCCGGGCGGCAGGCTCCGGAGGGCCTTTCGATAGTTGTCCCGCCGCTGCGCATGCGAGTCGCCGCCGTAAAACTGCGCCAGGTCGTCCAGCAGCGGCAGACGCCGTTCGTTCAGCCGAGCCGCCAGCGACGAACCCACGTCGCGCAGCGCCGGGTAGGCGGCGGCCAGCTTCGGATTCGACGCTCGAAGGAACAGCACCGGCAGATCGTGTTCGATTCCTGCCGCGACGTAGATCTCCGCCAGGTCCGGCCGACTGGCCAGGGCCCCCATGTGCGTGTCGAGATGACTGAGGGGAATGTCCAGTTGTCTTGCCCGCGCGATCTGGGCTCGCAGTTCGATCGCCACCTCCTCCGGCTTGGCGTGCTTCGCCACCTGTTCCACGCGGGGCCACAGGTAACCGTGCTCATCGACCAGACTGGGCACCCGGTCCTTTCCCGCCACCGGTCCCCAGCGGTACTGCTTCCATTCGGAATTAAGCGTCAGGTGGACGCCGTAATCGAATTGGGGATGCGCCTTGGCGTATTCGGCGAATTCCGTGACCCACGGACACGGCATCATGACGCTGCACGACGTGACGATTCCATGCTCCAACGCCTCGGTCGTTGCCCGATTCGCCGAATGGCACATGCCGGCGTCGTCGGCGTGGATGATCAGGTAACGCGGGCGATCCGCATCACGAGGTGAATCCTCGCCTCGCGACGGCCAGGCGCTCAGGCAGACGGCGGCCAACAGGATCACACGGCGGCAAGGGAAACGGTCCGTTTTCATGAATCAAAGCTCCTTTGGTTCCTGGCCCGCGGTTGTCCTGGACCATGATACAGGAACGCGGAGTTCCCAGGAACTCCGCGGCGTCGGGCAACGCGACCGGTCCCGCGTCTAGGGAGAGACTGCCGCCGGGGGGGCTGGCGGCGTGCGGTACAGAGGCAGGTGGCGGTAGTAGACTTCCAGGCACAGGGCGTTCATCGCGGTGGTGTAGACGCGGCCTCCGTAGCCGCCCCAGACGGTGTGCGTGGGCCAGCTGCCGGCCAAGGTGCCGCTGGTCTCTTGGGCGGCCAGCAGGCGTTTCTGCAACGCTCCGTTCCAGGCCTCCCAGGCGGGGCCTTGAATCTGGAACAGGGCCAGCGTGGCGTAGTACCAGTAGTACTCGTTGAACGGCCCGCCCTGCGGCGTCTCCTGCAGCAGGTAGGCGATCGCCTCGCGAACGGCCGCTTCGTCCTGCGGCAGACCGAGGAACATGCGGCAGACCAGGGCTTCGGCGGTCATCGTCCGCGACGGCGCGGTGCGCGGACGGTAACTGGCCAAGCCCCGTTGCGGCCCCGTGGTGACGGTGTTCAGAAAACGAATCACGCCGGCTCGCGTCGCGGCCGGGACGGCCACGCCCGCCAATTCCGCGCTGTGCAGCGACATCAGCTGCCACCCCAGTTGACTCGTGTCCCCTTCGTCGCCGGGCTGGTAACGCCAGCCGCCGGTGAGCGGATGCTGCGCCCGGATCGTGTAGCCCAGGGCCCGTTTCAGGAAGGGAAGCAGGCCGGGATCGTCGGTCATGCCGTAGGCTTCGCCCAGGGCCAGCGTCGCCATGCCGTGGCAGTACATGCGGGCGAACAGGCTGGCGTTGCCGGCCAGATTGCCGTCCGCCGCTTGACTGCGGGCGAGGAATTCCAGGCCTCGGCGGACCGTGCTGGCATGGTTGCCGTCCTGATGCGTCTGCCCCGAACCCAGGAAGGCCAGGACCGCCAAGCCGGTCACCGCCGTGTCGGCCTCGGTGCCCGCGCCGCCGCGATCGTGACCGAGCGTTTTGGTCTCACGGCCGCCGCCGTGCAGATTGCAGTCCCAGCGGCCGTCTTCGTTCTGATGGGCGGCCAGCCAGTTCAAGGCCGCCTGGACGGCCGCTTCGGTCAGGCCGTTGCCGCCGCCGGACGCCAGGGCGGCGGCACGCTGCGCGGCGCCGCGATTGCGATAGGCATTCGGGAACTCCCGCGGCTCCGCAAGCGGTTGTGCAGGGGCCTGTTCCCAAGCCGGCTTGCCGTTCGACGAGGCCAGCGACCACCCGTCGGCGGACACCCGCGGTGCGGCCGACGCCGGCGTTTCCGCAGCGGGGGCTTCGCGGGTTTCACCGGGAGTGTCGTCGGCTGCCTTGACGTGATCCTGCGAGTCGGCCAGTGCCGAAGCGGGCGGCAGGGGCAGCGGCATGTCGATCAACCGCTGCAGTTCGTCCGTCTGTGCCGCGGGCGATTCCGTCGGCCGGTCGGTCACGCGCAACGCCGGGGGTACCTCCGCGACGATCAAGCGTTCCGGCTCCGGCGTGGGGGGCTGGGCAAGCTGTTCCGCCAGCGGCGAAGGTGCGGGCGGCTCGAGCGCGGCCGGGGGCGGCGTCTCGCTGGGCGGGGCGGGCAAAAGTTCCGGAGGGGGCTCGGATCCCACGTCGCGAATCGGCGAATCGGCCAGCGCCGGCGGTTCGGCCATCGGCGTCGCCAGATCCGGCATGCGCGGCGGTTGTGGAACGTCCTGGGCGTCGATTTCCTCCGGCGGCGCGACCGGGGCGATCGGTTCGGGCGAGTCTTCCCTCGGCGGCGTGTCAGGCGGCTCCGGAGTCGTCTGCGGCAGCTCCTCGCCGGCGTCCACCACGGTCAGGTGGATGACCGACTGAGGCCCGCGGGCGGGCAGATCGGTGAACAACTGCACCCCGCAGGCGGACGCGAGCAACAGGAGATGCGCAAAGATGGACAAGGCAACGCACTTGGCCAGCGGATGGCCGCGGCCCCAGCGTCGGAAGAGCAGGATCAGCAGGCTGCCGCCCAACACGCCCAACGCGGCGACCATCAGCAGGGCGTTCGTCTGCAACGCGATCCCTGTCACGCACCAGCCGGGGATCGGGGTGACGGCCAGGGCTGCCGAGTCCATTGTTTAGCCGCCTTTCGTCGGCAACCGCACGGAGATTCCCATTTCGGAGATACCCGCCTGGCGACACGCATTCAACACGGTTGCGACGCTTTGGAATGTTCCCTCCGCGTCACCTCGCACGATCACGCCCAAACCGGCGTACTGAGCCCGTGCGGCCGCAAGTTCCTGCCGGAGTTGCTCGGCTGTCAGGAATCGGTCGTCCAGCGAAATCTGTCCGTCCCGGTAGACGTTGATGACGCATTTCTCCGGCGTCGGCTGCAGCTTTCCGGCCTCGCTCACCTCCGGAACCTTGACGGGCAGTTTGCTTTCCGCCCCGACGAACCGGGTGCCTACGACGAAGAAAATGATCAGATTGAAGACGATGTCGAGCATCGGCGTCAAATTGATCGTGGGCAATTCGTCTTGGTGGGTCTTGAGGGACATGGCAGGTCCGAGCGCAGCGACGGCGCCGAGCTTCCTTGCTCTACGGGTTGTTTCGGTTCACAGCCGAGTTTTCTCCAGTCCACTATCCGGCCGTGGAACAGGTTGCCCAGGTCACGCGACTTTCTTGGTCTTTTTCTCGCCCGCCGGCCGGTCGGCGTCGTGCATCCGCTGTCCGTCGGCGGCGATGACGTCGACGATACGCTGGCTCAAGCCGTCGATGTCCATAATCAGCCGATCGACGCGGCCCACGAAGTACAGGTAGACGATCAAGGCCGGAATGGCGACGGAGAGTCCTCCGGCCGTCGTCAACAGGGCCTGGCCGATGCCTCCGGCGAGCATTTCCGGGCGGCCCATGGCGTCGCCGACGGCGATCGTGTTGAAGGTCTGGATCATGCCAACCACCGTGCCGAGCAGCCCCAGCAAAGGCGTCACCGTGGAGATGCCGTTGATCACCCGCAGGTACTTGCGGAGTTCGTTGGTCACCCGTTCGCCGGCGTCGATGATGCCCTGTTCGACCTCGACGGCCGGCCGGCCCCATTTGCGGATCGCGGCGGCGAACACCTCGGCTACCGGACTGCGGTTTTGGTCGCACAATTCCAACGCCGACTCAGGGCTCAACTGGCCGTCGCGGAGTTGTTGCAGGAACCGCTTGACGAACGGCCGGGGAATCACCCGGCCGCGCCGCAGGCTGAACAGCCGCTCGAACACGAAGACCATCAGGATCACCGAGCACAAGCCGATGGGGATCATTAGCGGCCCGCCGTCGCGCATGACTTGCAGCAGATTCTTCATCGGAATCTGGCCGCTGTCGACCAGCGGTTCGGCCAGAACGGCCGGCGGACTCGCCGCAGTTGCCGCGGCGGGCGTCGCCTCCGGCTCGGCTTGCGCGCGCACCGCGGGGCTGACGACCAACGCCGCGGCGCATGCCCAGACGGCCCGTTGAAGCACCTTCTGGCGGGGGATCGAAGAGGACCGTGTCATCGGGTGTTTCGTCTCGCCTGTTAGGGTTCGGAAATCGTGCGGCGACGTGCGCTGCGGGGAGCAGGCGACGGGGTCGGCGACGACACATTAAGGGATGCCGGCGCGACATTCGATGCCGGGTTGGCGATCCCCGTGGTGGTCGGGGGAATTCGCGGGGGTGACGTGTTGGCCTTGACGGGCGGCTTGGCAGAGGCGGCGGCCAGCTTGGCGTTCAGCCGCTCAAGCCGCTCCGCCGCTTCTGTCGCGTACGACGATCGCGAGTATTTGGCGAGGACTTGCCGCCAAGCGCGGGCGGCGTCGGCGTTTTCGCCTCGCAGTTCGTGGCACTTGCCGGCCTGGACCAGCGCGGCCGCCTGCCACTGCGGATACTGGTACAAGCTCTCGACGCGGTAATAGGCCTTCAGCGCCTGATCCAGGTCGAGTTGGGCCGCGTAGAGTTCGCCGATTAGCCACTGAGACATCGCTGCGGTTTCCGTCCTGCCGCCTTCCGGCGACCGAATGACGCGCTCGTAACGTTGCAAGGCCGCGGCGTTCTTGCGCTGCCGGGCAAGGCAGCGGCCCAGCAGACAATCCGCCTCGTACTGTTGGACGAACTGGGGATACTGCGGCTCGATTCCGTTAGCCAAGTCATAGGCTTCTTGCCACTCTCCCTGTTCCGCCATGATTTGAGCGCGGCGCAGGACCGTCAGCGGCGCCCACGTCGGCTGTTCGACCAGTAGCTCCGCCTTCAGCTTCCCAAACCACTTGGCCGCTTCGCCGTACTCTTTCTGTTGATAAAACGCCTCCGCCATCCAAAACTCGGCGGCGCCGTTAAGCGAAGAATCGGGGAACCGCTCCAACAGCGCTTGCAGCGGAATTACGGCGTCTTGCCAGCGCTGCGTGAACGCGGCCAGTTGACCTTGCAGGAAGAGGGCGTGCTCCAGGATTTCCGGCTCGCAGTTGTCCGCAGTCAACTGGTCGGCGAACTGCCGGGCCTGCTCGTACTGTTTCGCGGTCGTCGCCCGTTGTGCCAGGCGATACGTCGCATCCGCCCAAAACTCGCTGTCCGGGTACTCGGCAGTGATCCGCTGGAACAGCCGATCCGCCTCATCCGGTTGTCCCTGATCGAACAGCAGCCAAGCCAGTTGGTAGAGCACGCCGTCCAGCAGTTTGTCGTTTGGATACTCCTGAACCAGCCGCCGCAGCAACGGGATGGCTTCCGCCTTGCGGCCCAATTGCTCCTGCAACCGTGCGGCTGCGAACAAGGCGGGGGCCGCTTGCTTGGACTTGTCGTAGGTCGTGACGACCAGCAGATAGGCTTCCAGCGCGTCTTCGTGGCGGCCGATTTGCTCCAGCGTTTTGCCTTTCATCAGCGCTGCCTCCGCCGCCAGGGGGCTTGCCGGATACTGTTCGATCAGTCGGCTGAAGGCGACGTTCGCCGGTTCCATATTCCCGGCGCGGAAATTGGTCCAACCCAACCCGGCCCAGCCTTTTTCCGCCAAGGCAGGCGGCTGCCCGTCCTCGGTCAACACGGAAAACAGTCTGATGGCCTCCGCGTGCTTGCCAGATTCCAAGGCGGCTTCTGCCAACAGGTGCGTCGTTTCCAGGTACGACGGCTGCTGAACTTCCTTTCCCGCGATCTGTGCATGGAGTTGCAACGCCTCGTCCAGACGCTTGTCTTGCACCAACCATTCCGCCAGTTGCAGGCGGCAAGCGGCGACATCCTCACCGGCCGGCTCAGTCGCCAGGTATTTCTGGAGGATTTCGATCGCGTCCGGACGTCGATTTAACGCGACCAGAGCGATCGCGTTCGCCAATTGGACGCCGCCGTACAGTTCCTTGTTGTCCGGCGTCACCGGCAGCTTCGCCAGCAAATCCAATCCCGCCTGAGGCTGGCCATCGCCCAGATAGGCAATCGCCAGATAGTACTGGTTGGCCTGGAGCATCTGACTTTCATCGGACAGCGTCACCGAGGCCGCCTGCGGCGCATCAGGATCGCCGTCCGCCACGGCCAGATTCGCGGGCGAGGCAGCGGCAATCAGGCGTTTCAGGATGTCAATCGAGGGGCCGTACTGTTTCAGCTTCAAGTGGGCTCGCGCTAGACACTGCTCGGCGTAAGGTTTCCGCGGACTGTCCGGGAATTGAGTCAGAAACCGCTCGGCCAGAGAAAGGACCTGAGGATACTGGGCGTCGCCAATCGCGAGCTGCAACTGGACTTGCAGACTGTCGTCCGCGTACTCGCTGTCGGGCCAACTCCGCCACACCTGTTCGTAGCCTTTTTGAGCTGTCTCCGAGTCGCCTCGTTGCCGGTAAGCCTCCGCTTGCCAGAACGCCATCGCCGGGGTCAACGCATCTTGCGGATGCTGGTCCAGGGCGCTCTGCAAGGTCGCCACGGCGTGGTCCCAGTCTTGCCGCGCGACTTGCGACATCCCCAGCCAGTAACGGGCCTGGGCCAACAGTTCGCTTTCCGGGTATTGTTCGATCGCCGCTTGAAGCGAGGTCTCGGCCTCCGTGTACTTGCCCCGGTTGTACAGGCAGATCCCCAACTGCACTTGCGCGTCGTCCGCCAAAACGCCGCCCGCTGCCGCCAACGTCTGATACGCGATCCGCGCCGAATCGAGATCCCCCTGCAGTTCCGCGGCCCGTCCCAGTCCGAATCGGCATTGGGCGACGTGCGTGCCGTCCGGATGACGCTCCAGGACTTCCTTGAACAACCCCGCAGCCCGCGGTCCGTCGCGTGCCGCAAGGGCCAGTTCGGCGAGGTACGCCTTGGCATAGGCGTTCAAGTCGTCGTTCGGATAGGCCGTCGTGAACCGCTCCAGTTCCTCGCAAGCCGTCTTCGTATCGCCCGTCAAATACACAGCCTCCGCCGTCCGGAAACTCGCCTGAGGCACGTAACGATGGCCCGGTTCACGCGCGACGAAGTCCGCAAAGTCTTGGCGGGCCGCCGCGTACAGCCCCTGCTGCATGTGCGCCTCGGCGCGGAAAAACAAGGCCAACGGGGCGTTCGCATGATTCGGATACAACTGCAGAAAACGAGAAAACTCCTCCACCGCCAGACGCCAGCGACTGCCCGAATAGTGGCCGATCGCCACCGTGTAGACGTCCTGCGGCGTCTCGCCTGGATTCCCCGACGCCGACTCTGCCGTAGCCTCGGCCGGTTTCTCTTCGGCCGGTTTCTCTTCGGCCGGTTTTTCGTGGGCCGTTTTTTCCTCGGCCGGTTTCTCCTCGGTCGGCTCTTCCGATTCGGCCTCCGGCGTCGGCTCGGCCGCGGGCTGCAGCAACATCTTCAACGTCGACTGGGCCGGCGCTTCTGCGCCCGCCTTGGGCGGTGTCTCCTTCTCGGGTTCCGAAGGCGTCTCCGCCGCCATTAGAACAATGACACCCAGCCACAGGCTTACCGCCACGGACACACGAAAGGAGCTGCTAGCGTACATCCTTGCACTCGCTGTTCTTAAGGAAACGTACGTTCCAGGACACGGCGCGCGGCATGTTACCCAGCCAGGGGCATGTAAGACAAGACCAACATCCGCCAGCTGTCGGCGCGATGAGTGGCCATCAGGCCGAACGGCGGGTTGTGAAGAGCTTCCGCAGCGGAGGAGATAGCGTCAGCGTCTGGATCGCCGGATCGGCGCGCAGCGCCTCGGCAATCTGTTCAAGCTGTTCCGACGCGCTTGCGGCCAAGTCCACGAAGATCCACTTTCTGCCCGCGAACTCGCACTGGCCTCCCCCGTTTCCATCCATCCATTCCTGGCGAATCCGGTAGCCCAGTTGTTGGGCGACCGCCAACGCTTGTTCCCGCAAATTCACTGTGTGCATCGCCGTGAAGGTCTCCAGGTCGGGTGCGATTATAGGGGCTTACGTTTCAGTTGCCCAGGTCAATTCGACGATATCACTACTGCTTCTAAGCATCGGCAAGATAACGAGTTAAGACATTCCTGACAGGTAAGCCGCAACAATCACCAACGACTCGGCAAACGAGTCAAGATGGCGGTTCTAGCAGCGGTTTGAGGCAACACGATGACTAAACAGGCAACGAGTTGGACCACGCGAACCGACGAACGTATCGCCGTCCTGCAGCAGCAACTGGCTCAGGCTCAAAAACTCACCGCTCTGGGTGAACTCGCTAGCACGGTGACCCACGAATTCAACAACGTGCTGATGACCATCCTCAACTATGCCAAGATGGGGTTGCGGCACAAGGACGAAGCAACTCGCGATAAGGCGTTTGAAAAAATCCTGGCCGCCGGCGAGCGAGCGGCCACCATCACGAATTCCGTGTTGGGCATGGCCCGGAACCGGTCCGATTCGTTTGAGCCCACGGACCTGGCGGCGATCATCAAGGAAACGTTGATTCTTGTCGAGCGGGAAATGAGGAAGTACCGCGTGAGCGTCGAAACGCAAATCCAGCAAGTCCCGCCCGCCAATGCGATCGGAAACCAAATCCAGCAAGTCCTGCTCAACCTGTTGATCAACGCCCGGCAGGCCACCGCGGAGGGCGGCAGGATCTTGATCGGATTGTCTCACGACGCCGCCAACGATACCGTCGATCTTGTCGTGCGTGACACCGGCAGCGGCATCCCGGCCGACAAGCTGCAACGGATCTTCGATCCCTTTTTCAGCACCAAGAAGGGACCGGACGCCAGTGGCAAGGGCGGCACCGGACTGGGACTCGCTACCTGCCGGAATATCATCGAGCATCATCGCGGACGAATCCGCGTGGAAAGCTCCGTTGGCGTCGGAACCTGCTTTACGATCAAGCTGCCCGTCCATCGCAAATCGGCGCCCATCGTTACGGCCACGGGCCTCCCGCAGACATTTCCCGCGGCAGCCTTTTCCCCTCACTGAAGTTGATCTCTCAACGAGTGGATGGTTGGGTCTTGGGCTGCGAGCACCTGACGACTGCCGCAACGGAGGCCAAAATAACTTCCCCGTTTCGGCGAGAACTGGCGGCAACCCAAGGCACTCGCTGACTCGCACGGTGGAGCCTGCAGCGACTTCTGCGTGGGAAGCCTCCTCGGCGCCACCACGCTGCTCGCCAGCGTGGAGCGGTGTTCACGACCAGAGATATTCGCAAGAAATCCGTTGCCTCGCCACCACGCTGGCGAGCAGCGTGGGGGTGAAAATTCGGGAAGTTATTTCGGCCGCCGTTGCACCGGCCGGTCGCGGCCACCCTTCCAGGAGCAGACGCTGCAGCTGTTTCGGCGAGGAGGCCGAGGACGGAGATTCCGTCCGGCGGCTTCGCCGGCGGCTTTGCCCTTTTGACGAACCGGGTTGGCAACGCTAAACTCCAGTCGCGGACAGGAACGGAGTTGACTTCTGGCTGGGAGGATTCGCTGTGGAACGGAAAGAGATTTTGCAACGCTTGGCTGCTGGGGAACTGAGTCCGGACGAAGCCGATGCCATGCTGGCCAAGAGCGAAAGAAAAGGGGCGGTGTACTGCAAGGTCAGCGACAAGGGCGCGATCAGCGTGTACGGACTTGGCAGATTCCCGACGACACTGTATGTCGAGCAGTGGGAGAGACTGCTCGCCTTTGGCGACGAGATTCTGCAGTTTGCCAGAGAGCACGATGCGGAGTTGAAGAAGAAGACCACTTAGCCCCTGCCCCAACAACGTACCGGCCGGGCAGCATCCGTCCTGATTCGCGTGCGTCGGGCGATGGCGGTCCTGTTTTGCCAACTAGGCAGCGTGCGTCGGATGCCGGAAGTCGTCGGGCGCACGTTGGCGCGGTCGGTTGCCGAGGGTGTCGGCCTGTTTCTCCTGACCCGGCCGGCAGTCCCGGCCCTGGGGGCCGCGGAGTTCAGCCGGCTGCGTGGACTCGCGCGTGCGTGGCCTTCAGCGCCGGGTACAGGGACTCGAAGTCGGCGAACCACTGGCGATAGCGGGCGCTGAGCGTCTGGTCCGGTTCGTAGGTGCGGCCGGGGCGGTGGACTTGGGCCCAGGCGTCGGCCGCGTCGCGGTACACGCCGACGCCGATGCCGGCCAGGATCGCAGCGCCCAGGACGACGGCTTCCTCGATCTCCGGCACTTCGATCGGCTTGCCCACCACGTCGGCCTTGTTCTGCATCCAAAATGCATTGTGGATCGCTCCGCCGATGGCCACGATCTTCTCCGGCCGGACGTCCAGCCCGTGTTCCAAGCCGCGGATGACTTGCAGGAACTGGTAATCCAAGCCTTCGATGATCGCCCGCAACATGTCGCCCTTGGTCGTCGTGTTCCGCAGCCCGACGAAGGCGCCCAGCGAGTGATGGTCCACGATCGGACAGTGGCTGCCGGACATGTGCGGCAGAAACAGGCAGCCGCGTGCGCCGGGCGGCGAGGCCGCGGCAGAGTGCATCAGATAGTCCCAATCCACGCCGCCTGCTTGCTCGGCGCGAAGCTTCTCCGGCTGGCCATACTCGCGGCGGAACCATTCCAATTGCTCGGCCGCCACGGTGGCCCCCATCGCCGCCCACGTGCCGCGGGCAACGTGCGAGTCGACCAGAATGCCCATCTCGCGCACCGCGGGCGTGAGCACCGGTTCGGGGATCGCCGCCAGGACCATCTCCCAGGTGCCGGTCACGTCGCAAACGACGCCGGGCCGGAACGCGCCGGTCGGCAGCGCGCCGCACAGGTAGTCATGGCCGCCCAGCACGACCGGCGTGCCGGCGGGCAGTCCCGTGGCTGCGGCCGCCGCCGCCTGGACCTGGCCCAGCACCGTGCCGCTGGGCTGCGGATCGCACAACAGATCGCGGCGCACTCCGGAAGCGGCCAGCAGTTCTTCGGACCACGTCTGCCGCCGCTGGTCGAACAGCAGCGTCGTCGAGGCCATGCTGTAGTCGGTCGCCAATGCGCCGCAGAGCATGAAGTTGACGAAATCCTCGATCAGCACCCACTTGTGCGCCCGTTCCAGGATCGCCGGCTCGTTCTCCCTCATCCACAGGATCCGCAACGCCGTGTTGAAGACCCACAACTGGTTGCCGCCGACGGCAAACTGGTTCTCCACGCCGACGTGCTCCAGCCACCACTTGTATTGCGGCTCGGTGCGCGGACAGTGCCAGGAGATGAACGGGTACAGCCAGCGGCCCTCCGCGTCCAGCGGCAGACCGTCCATGCCCATGCCGGTGACGGCCACGCCGCGGATCTGGGCCGGATCGTCCAGTTGGCCGATCGCCTCGCGGAGCGATTCCGCCACGCCGCCCCAGATCTGTTCGGGCTTCCAGATCGCCCACTGCGGCCGCTCGGGATCGGGGTTGAAACGCTGTGTGGGCCGGCTGGCGCGGGCCACCGCGCGGCCCGTCGCGTCGTACACGATCGCTTTCAGATTGGTCGAGCCCAGGTCGATGCCGACAAGATAGTCCATGGATCGCCTCCGAGATTGCGTTGTGGCGAGCTGTGGGCGAGGGGATGCGAGACGCGGGACGCGAGTTGCGGGTCGAGGAAGGGACGCCCGTGTCCCACCTCCCGCTTCACGCAAACGTGTTTCCCGTGTCGTCACCCCAGGTCTCCAGCGAGACGGGGTACTTGCCGTACATCCGGATCGCATTCCACATGGCCAGGTAGTTGCCCGGTTTGACCGAGGAATGAATGCTGTTGCTGGAGGACAGGATCAGGCCTCCGCCGCCAGCCGCTTTGCGGATCACTTCCTTGGTTTCCCGGACCGTGTCCGCTTCGCTGCCAAAGGTCAACGTGTGGGCGCAATCGACGTTGCCCTTGAGCGCCACGCGCCGGCCGTAGTCCCGCTTGATCATCGCGATGTCCATCCCGGCGACCGGGTCGATCGGGTCGAGGCAGTCGATCCCGGAGTCCAGGATCATGTCCAGCAGCGGCAGGATGTTCCCGTCGGTGTGTTTGATCACCGGCAGACCTTGACGCCGGAAGCCCTGGACCACGCGTTTCAGCGGTTCGGCGAACAGGTCCCGGAACATGGCGGGCGACATCAGCGGGCCGGCGGCGGACGCATAGTCGTCGCCGGTAAAGACGAAATCGGCGCCGCGGCGGGCCACTTCCCGGGCCATCTCCAAGTTGACTTCGATCGACAGCTCGACCAGTTTCCGCACCAAGTCCTGGTCGGCCGCCAGCGCGATCAGCAGTTCTTCATAGCCGAGCAGGTAGCGGGGGATGGAGAACACGTCATTCAGGTGCACCCCGATCGCCAGCTTGCCTTTGTACTTCGCGACCAGTCGTTCCAGGCTCGCATACCGTCCCGGCGCGTGCGGGTCCGGCGGGGCGTAGTGCTGGAAATCCTCGCGGCTCTTGAGCGGCCCTTCGACCGGATAGCTGTGCTCCTCGCCCGTGTACTCGGTGACCACGCCCCATTCGTTGCGGTAGCGTTTTTCGCCGATCTGCTGCTTGCGGAAATCCGGGCCGGTGAGGATGGCGTCCAAGCCCATCCGCACGGTGAACTCTTCCACACTGCAGCCGGGGATGATCGCCTCGCGCACGTGGCGGTCGATGATCCACTCGAAGTGTGGGATCCGATCCGGTTCTTCGTTCCGCAAGACACGCAGCACGCGTTGGACCGAGGTAAGTTCCGCCATGACGACCCTTCCTTTGCTTGGCAGCCTGATTCTACGCCAGGACGCTCGTTCCGGCTACAGACCTGCCACCGGCCGCAGCCAGGTTCGTCCGCGCTGCGGGGCGGGCGTCCGCCGGCCGAAGCACCGGCGGGCTCACGCCTGCCGTTCGCCGTGGCTTTGGCAACGGCAGGGAGAATCCAGGCGGCCGTTTCGTTCCCGGTCGTTTTCGCCGTCTGCCGACAAACCAACCACCGTTGTCTCTCCCCCCGCCACGGCTTTCCGCGTCCCCGTCCTTGGGTCGTGTGGCCTCGCTCTCTTTTCGGCGCGATCCGCAATCCCGGCGCTAAGAGCTGGCCAGCAGACGGAGCCCCAGCGCCAGTCCCAGCAAGCCCAACGCGGCGGTGTCCCGCCGCGTCCAGCGATCGCCCGCCCCCTGCAGCCGCAGGTAATTCAACATGGCCCCCGTCGGGCAGCCAAAGCGACAGTAGGCCATCGGCACAAGCAGGGAAAACGCAAGTCCGACCAGCGCGATCGCGATCGTCGCCCCCCCGGCGATCCGCCACACATACGCATCGAACGGCTCAATCGCCGCCAGATTGAACGGCCACTGGCCCAAGGCCACAATCATGACCCAGGCGAGCAATCCGACAGGCATCAACGCCAGCGTGCGCGACAGCCGCCGCGGCAGCCCTGCTGCCGGCCGCCACCGCCGCGGCACCGCGTTCATGACCAGCTGCTGGACGGCCCCGTGCGGACAAAGGTGGTGGCAATAGACTTGCCGATGCGTGAGCAACGGAACCAGGAACGCCGCCGCGACCAGCAGCACCAGTCCCGGCGCGAACCGCCAGGCTACGCCGTGCTGAGCCCAGCCGACCAGCAGCGACTGGGACACCATGTCGCCGTTGACGAATCCCAGAGAGACAATCACCAGCAACCCAAAGGCGACTCGCACCCGCCGGCGGCCACGCCAGCGGCTGAAGGCCAACAGCAGGCCGCCAAGCACCACCGCTGCGGTTCCCCAGTCTCGCGCCGCAATGGCCCAACGAGACCGCTTGGCTGCCGGCTTCGCGTCGCGCACGGCCCGGGCTGTCTGGACCAGCGTCTGGGCCATCGCCATGCTGGTCATCGTCGCTCCCGACACGCCCTCGATGCCCGCTGCGGCCAGGTCCAACTCCGCCAGCTCATCCAGACTCTTGCCGTTGAACCGGCTCAGAAAACGCTGGTCTTCGCAGACCCACTGCAGGTATTCGGCCGTCTCGTAGCTGTGCCGAACGGAGATCCCCAACAGCCGCTGCTCGGCATCCATGACGAACAACGTATCGGTCGGGCCTTGAAAGCCGATCACGTCGTCGGCCGTCGGCGACGTGCGGCCGGCGAACCCGATTAGCTGCCCGGCGGCATCCTCGACGCGGAACAGGCCGGGCCGTTGATCCCAGGCCGTCAGCCGCGCGGCCGGCGGCAGAAACGGCCGGACTTCCGGCACGCTGACGGGGTCCGGAAACCGATACGAGTGCGGCGCGCCGCCCAAGCGGCGAACGATGCCCTCGGCAATCGCCAAACTGGTCAACGTCGCCCCCGACACACTGTCCACGTCGCGGCGGTTGGCGGCCTCTTGCCACGATCGTCCGCGGTACGAATCCAGGAACCCGCGGTCCGCCAGCACGGCCTGGAGGTGATCGGCCGTATCGCCGCAGCGCAGGATCTCCAGGCCCAGAATCCGATTCTGCGTATCAAAGGCGAGCAGCGTATTGGTCGGCCCGGAATAGCCGATGATCGGATCGCTGGCGGGGGACGTCTGCACGACGTACCCCAGCGGTCGCTCGAACTCAGCCAGCACGGTTTGACCGCCGTGTTTCGGATCCCACCGGCTGAGTTTCACCGCGTCGGGATAGAATCGCCGGATTTGATCGAGCGTCACCTCCGCCTGGCGGCTGCCCTGGAGCTGGGCTTCCTGCCAGACGTGCTGCTCCCGGACCAGCCAGATGACGGCCGCCAGCACGGACCAGCGGAACAGGTGCAGACTCCAGGCCCGCAGGCGGGCCTGGCGAGGTGAACTGGTTCTGGGTTCCGTTCCGGCCATGCGTCACCTGAAAAACGTCCGCTCCGGCATGACTGTCTATCCGCCGATTTGAAACATGGCCCGCTGCGGCCGCAAGAAACCGGGCTCGTCAATCCCGTGCCCCGGCTTCTTCGCGCCCACGCAGGCCCGGACGAGGGCGGCCACGTCGTCGTCGCTGCCGCCGCCCCGCAGGATGGCCCGCGCATCCCATTCGACCGTCGAAAACAGGCAATTGCGGACTTGCCCTTCGGCCGTGATCCGCAGCCGGTTGCAGTCGCTGCAGAAGGGCTGCGAAACGGGATTGATCAAGCCGATCCGGCCGCCGTTGCTCAGCCGATAGTCGACGGCTGGCTGGCTGGGATCAGGCCGTTCGGCAGGCGTCAGCCGTCCGAATTCGGCCTCCAAGTGGGCGCGGATCTCGTCGCCGGGCAACACCAGATCCTTCTGCCAGCCCCGTTCTCCATCCAACGGCATGAACTCGATGAACCGCAGTTCCAAATCGTGCTGGAGCGCAAAGGTCGCCAGCGGCACGATTTCCTCTTCGGTCAGGCCTCGAATCGCGACCGTATTCAAACGGATGCGGCAGAAGCCCTGACGCCGGGCGGCGGCGAGCCCGGCCAACACCTGGTCCAGACCGCGGCGGCGAGCAATCCGCTCGAACGTCTCCTCACGCATCGCGTCCAAGCTGATGTTCAGCCGCTGGAGGCCCGCCTGCTGGAGTGCCGCCGCTTGCTGCGTCAGGAGCATCCCGTTGGTGGTCATCGCCAGGTCTTCGATCCCCGGCACGGCGGCCAGTTTGGCAATCAACCTGGGCAGTTCGCTGCGCACCAGCGGTTCGCCGCCCGTGATCCGCAACTTGGTCACGCCCAGCCTCGCCGCCACGCGCACAAACCGCTCGATTTCCTCGAACGTCAACAGCTCGCGGCGCGGCTTGAACCGGACGCCCTCGTAGGGCATGCAATAGAAACAGCGAATGTTGCAGCGGTCCGTGACGCAGATCCGCAGGTTCGTGTGGACGCGGCCAAAGGAATCGACGAGCCGTTCAGTGATGGTCATGGATGCGCCGGCATTCCTTCGTCATGAGGTCCCTCCGCGCGACGCCGCGCGGCCGCCGCCGCCACCAAGTGCGCCGACTTCTGTTTCGTCTCCAGCCCCGGATGCACCCAGCAGCTGCCGCCGTCGGCCTGATTCTCTTTTTTCCAAATGGGGACGACTTGTTTCAAGCGGTCGATCAGCCACTGGCCGGCGGCAAAGGCCGCTTCGCGGTGCGGGCTGCTGACCGCGATGGCGACGCTCGCTTCGCCCACGGCCACCCGCCCCACCCGATGCACGACCGTACAGCCGACCAGCGGCCAGCGGCGGCAAGCCTCGACCTCCAGTTCCGCCATCTCCTTCTCCGCCATTTCGCCGTAGCACTCGTAATCCAGCGAGTCCGTGCGGCGGCCGCCCGTCAGTTCGCGCGTCGTGCCCAGGAACAACACCGCGGCACCGGCCAGCGGCGAGTGGACGCTGTGCAGGACCTGGGCAACGTCGATCGGGTCCGGGGTGATGGTCACCATGTACGAACTTCTCTCTTGTTGAGTTCTTTCTACTTTCCCACGTCCGCCTGCGTCCAGCGTCCGTCGATCCAACGCCACATCGCGCCGTTCGGATTCCGGTCCTGCAAGCACGGCGGCAGCCGGTGCGGGCGGACATTGTCGTAGCAGTGCAACGCCGCAAACCGCCGCAGGGACGCCGGAATGCCCACGGCCGTAAAGCCGGGATGCCCGGTCGCCGGATAGGGTCCGCCGTGGTTCATGGCCGGACTGACCGCCACGCCCGTGGGCATCTTGTCGTTCAACAGCCGGCCCACCCGCTGCCGCAGACACGGTGCGATCCGCTCATAGTCGGCGTCGTCCGAACCCGCCGTGTCGCTGTACACGCAGCCGGTCAGGCTGCCGTCCAAACGATCGAGGGCCTGGGACAGCTGTTCCACGTCGTCGGCGATGACCAGCAGCGAGCAGTTGCCAAAGGCTTCGGTCTGCAGGGCTTCCGCCGCGCGGAGGAACTGTTCGCCCGAGACCGACAGCAGCGTGTTGGCGTGGCAGTAGCCTTGCCCGCCGCCCGGCCGGTCGCCGACTACGACCTGGGCGCCCGCCGCGCGGAGCGTGTGCAGACTGGACCGCAACGAAGTCTCGACGGATCGCGACAGCAGCGTGCCGACCGGCGCCGCCTGAAAACACTCGGCGACCCGGCGGACGAAGGCGTCGGCGGCGTCGCCCTTGACCAACAGCACCAGCCCCGGATTCGTGCAGAACTGGCCCGTGCCCGCCAGGCAGCTGGCCGTGAACTCCTCGGCCAGTTGCTCGCCGCGTTCCCGCAACGCGCCGGGCAGCACGACGACCGGATTGACGCTGGACAACTCCAGGTAGATCGGCTTGCCGGCCAAGTCGGCGGCGGCTTTGAGCTTCAGCCCCGCCGCCCGGCTGCCCGTATAGCCGGCGGCGCCCGTGCGCGGGTCGGCCACCGCCCGTTCGCCGTCCGCATGGCGGATGCGGTAGATCAGCTGCACCGTTCCCGCGGGCAAGCCGGTCGCCTGGCGGGCGAGTTCAGCTTCTTCGGCAAAGATCCGCGTCGTGCCGGGATGCGAGGAATTGGCCTTGGCGATGACCGGATTGCCGGCCGCGATCGCTGCTGCAAAGTCGCCGCCGGAAAGGCTGCCGAACGCGAAAGGAAAATTGTTCGGCCCCAAGACCCACACCGGACCGAGCGGGGCCAGGCACGAGCGAAGATTGCCGCGGGTGTCGATCGTGGGCAGGGCCCAGGCGCCTTCGCGGGCCGCCGCCGCGGCTTGCCGCAGTTGATCCGTCGTCCGCGGCAGTTCCGCGTCGGCCAGGCGCGGCGAGCGAGGCAGGGCCGTCTCTGCATGGGCCATCTCCACCAGTTCATCCCGCCGCGTTTCAATCCGCGCGGCGTACGTCTCCAGGAACTCGGCCAACCGTCCGCCCGGCAACGAACGCAGCACGCCAAAGGCACGGACCGCGGCTGCCAAGGCTTCGTCGCAGTCCTGCCAGACGCTGATCGGGTACTCGTCCGGCAACGGCTGGCACGTCGCCGGATTGTCGGCCCGGAACGTCCCGTCCCCCCAACTCGCCTGCCAGCAACCGTCGATCAGAATCGGGTGTACGCTCATGAGTTGCCTCCAGAGGACGAAAACGTCCCTAACCTTGCACGATGGGATTCGTCAGCGTTCCGATGCCGTCGATAGAGATGGCCACCAGGTCCCCCGGCTGCAGCGTAAAATCGCGTTCCGGGACGACGCCGGTGCCCGTCAACAGGAACGCTCCGTGGGGAAACGAATTGTCGCGGCCCAGCCACGCGATCAGGTCCGCAAACGACCGAGCCATCTTGGCCACGCTCGTCGTGCCGGCAAAAACCACCTCGCCGGTGCGGCGAATGACCAGACGGATGTGAATCCCGTCGGCCGGCGGCATCGCGCCGGCCAGCGCGATGCACGGCCCCAGCCCGCAACAGGCGTTGTAGACTTTGGCCTGCGGCAGATACAGCGGATTTTCGCCTTCGATGTCCCGCGAACTCATGTCGTTGCCGACCGTGAAGCCGACCAGTTGCAGACGCGAATTCAGCACCAGCGTGATCTCCGGCTCCGGGACGTTCCACGTGGAATCCGCGCGGATCCGCAACGGCTGGTCCGGGCCAGCTACCCGATGCGGAGTGGCTTTGAAGAACAACTCCGGACGGGCCGACGAGTAGACGCGGTCGTAGCACGAAGCCGCCGCCTCGGATTCCTCCATCCGCGCCGCCTGGCTGCGCTGGTACGTCACTCCCGCCGCCCAGACTTCCTGCCGGTCGATCGGGGCCAGCAGCGCCAGGTCTCCGGCCGGCGTTTCGTGGCGGGGGTCGAGCAGCGGGCGCACCGCTGACTCCGGATCGTCCGCCTCCAGAATGTCCGCCAGCGTCTGGAAGGGGCTGCCGGACAAATTCAACGGGACGACTCGGTCACCGTCCAACTGACCGACGCGATGCTCTCCGGAATGCGCCAGGTACTTGACCAGTTTCATGGCTCTGCCTCCGTCTCCACTGGGCTGCGATCGTCCGCCGCAATCGGCTGAGGACGAAAACAATAAACGAAGCGAGTCTTGTCTTTCAAGGCCCGATTCCGGCCCCCGAACAATTTGTCGTCGTTCTGTCAGCCGCCCTTTCCCGCTGATCCGTTAGCGCCGGCGCAGATCCACCTTGTCCACCGCCGCGGGCGACTGGAACTCGGGCAAGTCGTCGAACTCCAGCTTGACCACCAGCACGGTGTTGGCCTGTTCGTTCACCGGCAACTTGCACAGCCGCAGGCAGGGCAGCCGCTCGGCGTGCTCGCTGGGCACGAGGTCCACGGCGAAATCCACGTTCCGGCCGTCGTTCAACAGCGTCGCGCGCCGCGGAACCGCAGCCAGCGGCTTGAGTTTCACGGCGTCCCCCGCAGGGTCTTTGTGCAGGTGGACGTACAGCGTCTTGCCGCGCCGCGTCAGCAGCACGTTGCGGTTGGACGTCAGATGCGAAGCCGGGCGGACGTCTTCCAGCGACTCGCGGACTGCCTGATACCACTTGCCGATCCGCCCCAGGATGCCGGCCGCTGGTGGCGAAATCGTGCCGTCGGGCATCGGTCCGACGTTCAGCAGGTAATTGGCGTCGCGGGCCAGGTAGCGATCGATGCTCCGCAGCAGGTGGCGGTCGGGGTAGTAGTCCTCGTCGCGGCGATAGCCCCAGCTTTCGATCCCTACGGACTGGCAGGCTTCGGTCGGGCGGTCGAAGGCGACGGACTCGTCCTTCTCAAAGTCGCGTTCCGGCGTGCCGAAATCGCCTTCGTCAAAGCCGCGGTTGTTGATCACGGCCTTGGGCTGCATTTGTCGGATCATGGCGTTGATCGACGGGTCGACGTGCTTGGGCACGTTCATGTCCCACCAGAAGCCGTGAATTTCGCCGTAGTCGGTACACAGTTCGCGGACCTGGGCCTTGAGGAACTCCAGGTACTGGCCCCAATCCGGCCGGTCGTCAGGCTGCGGCGGCAGTTCGTGGTGACGCCCCAGGTTCGGATAGGTCGGCTGGTGCCAGTCGGCGATCGAGTAGTACAGGCACAGCGGAAACCGGCGCCGATGACAGGCGTCCGCCAGCATCCGGAGGACGTCCTTGCCATAGGGCGTGTGCATCGTGTTGTAGGTCGTCTGGCGGGTGTTCCACAAACAGAACCCGTCGTGGTGCTTGGTGGTGAAGCAGACGTATTTCATCCCCGCGGCTTGAGCCAGGTCGAGCCAAGCGTCGGGATCGTACTTGACGGGATTCCATTGTCGCGTCAACTGGACGTATTCCTCGCGGGGCACGCGGCCGCGCCACTGGTGCTGTTCGTGCCAGCCGCCCAGGGCATACAGGCCCCAATGGACGAACAGGCCGAAACGTTTCTCGAAGAACCAATCCCGGCCGTCGCCAAAGCGGGTAATCGGCGGGCGGGCTTTCGCCGCCGAGGCCGCCGCGCCCACAGCGGCAAGGCCCAAGGGAGACGAACCGGGCAAAGCCGCAGCGGCGGTCAAGCCCGTCAGAGTCTGGACGAAATGGCGTCGGTGCATAGGGCCAGTCCTTTTTGGGTCAGGGGACGATCCGCGCCGCCTGGGAGGGCGGCGACGCGCATGTGCCGCGAAGTCCGATCCTGACAAAAACAAGCCTCGGCAGCAAGATGACAGACCGGGACAGCTTGTAGCCGCCTGGCGAACCCCTCCCCGGCGCCGACACGTGCAACGGAACGTTCCCCCGCACCCTTGGTCTCCCTTCGGGCACGCAAGACGCGCGGTGAGCCGTTCCGCTTGTGTGCGTCACGATGCGATCACACGCTTTCGGCGGTGACCGAATACTGCCTCGGCAGCCAGCGCCGCAGGCCCGCCAGCAAACTCGTCACGCCGACGGCCAATCCCAGCACACTCGGCGAACACCAGAACCACCAAGCGCCGCCAAGGGCGATACCGAGAAGGGGCCCGGCGAGATGGCCCCAACGCTGCAGGACCGGATTGGGCAGTAAGAGCCACGCCATGACAGCCAAAGCCAGCAGGACGGCCGCCGCGGCCCCGGTCGGCTGTCGGCCAGCGGCGGGGACACGGCCGAAACCGACCTGAATCGCCCCAGCACCCGGTACGAGGGCGGCCTGTGTGCCGATCGCTTGGCGGCCGACGGCGGAACGTTGCCAGGACGGGGACTCCGACGCCGACGGTTGCGCAGCAGTCGGCGGCAGTCGTTGCAGACTCTGTAACTTCTCGTCCAACGCCGCTTGGTGAACCTTGACCTCCTCCAGTTGCTGCGCGTGTCGGCGGCGGGCTTCCGGGTCGGCCGCCGTCAGCGTGTCAATGGCTTGGCGGGCCGCCTTCAGGCGTCGGCGCCAAGCGGAATACCAGCGGGCGGCAAGGCCCGGGTCGCTGGCGGCCAGCGCCTCGGACGCATTTTCGATCAGGGCCGCGCGCGTAGAGAAACGGACGAATTCCAGAGCTAGAAGGTCGGTGCGATGCTGCGCGGGCAAGATCTCGATCCGTCCGCACTCGGTGGTCCGGATCGTCCACATCGTCTGTTCGACGGGAATGCCGACCAGTTGAGGCGGGCGAAGCGTCCAAAACCCCGCTGCGCAGGTGCCATTGGGCTGCCGCCCCTGGTAGACCACTTCGATTTGCTGAGCCAACTGCCGCGCGCCCAGCGTCACCCGCCACCGCTGCGGGCCGAGCGATTCGAGCATCGCGGGCAGGTCGGCGACCGCGACGTTGACCAGCTGGAACCCCTCGGGAAGTTCCAACTCGCAGTCGGCAACGCCGGACGGCTGCAAGTCGAAGGTAGCCGTCGCCGCCAGCATGCCGTCCGAGGCGCAGAGCACGTCCAGATCCGCCAGGACGACTCGCGGCCGTCCGGAACTCGGCTGCACGTCTTCGATCGTGGCTTGATAACGCGGCTGCGTGGCGAAGTACGTTTTGTGCGGCCCGGAGGGCGGCTCGAACCCGGCGGGCAGCGCCACGATCTCCCGCAGACCGCTCGTCTTCCAGGCGATGCCCTGTTGGTTGATTTGCGTCGGCGCGCACAAGTACCGGTCGAACGCGTCCACGTCCAACGGCACGATGTCCAACGCTTGCACGGCTCCGCCTTGCGGCGTCGCCAGCTTGCCGGTGATCCGCAGCCGGCGCGACTCGGCAATCGGCTGCGGCGGCCGAAAGACCAGCTGCCGCCGCTTCTGATCCGGCAAGGCGACGAACTCCAGAACGCCGGGACAGTCGCATTCGACGGGGCCCGACCAGTCGGCGGGAACCTCCCAACGCACGGCATCGACCACGCCGGCAGCGACCTGCAAGTCGTACTGGACCCGGACCTGCCAGGCATCCTGGATGCGGTCCAGGACGGTGACCAACGTGCCCTGCGTGCGGGGACGGTTCGGCGTGACGCTGAAGCGGAGAGGCTGAGTGCGGGACTGACCTGGTCCCGACCGCAAGTCCGCCACCAGCCGTCCCCAGCCGGCTTGGTGCTCTCCCAGAACGGCTGTCGGCACATCGTTCAGGCCCGCTCGGTCGAGGATGGCCACGCGCACCGCCGGACGACGGTACACCGTGACGGCGTCGGACAAAGTCTCCGCTCCCGTCACGCCGATCTTCCCCAGCGCCAACTCGCCGCCGCGGGGCGTGGCCAGCGTGGCCCGCAACTGAAGTTGATGGACTCCGGCGACCGGTTGGTCCAAACGCACGACAAGCGTCTTCTTGTCGCGAAGCGACCAGCCCGCGGCAAGCGTCTGCTCGCCCTGGCGGACCGACACGCTGCCGACGGACAAGCCTTCCGGCACCTCCACACGGTGTTCAAACGCGCTGCCCTGGCCGCTGTCCAACCGCGCCTCAAACTGCAGATCCGCGCGGTCCGCGCCCCAGGCCACGTTCAACTGCTGAGCCGCCTTCAACGCGACCGTGCGGGGCCGCGTCGTCACACTCTTGCCCGGCGTTCCGTCCGCCACGGCAACCGCCAGTTGCGGCGGATCGTCCTTTGCCTGCCAGGCCGCCGCAAAGGCAGCCGACTCGATCGCCTCTCCCAATCCCTCGGCCGGCACTTCATAGCTCAGGGCGCTGTCGACGGAGATCGCCAGCCAGCGCTTCGCGGTGCGGTCGGCAAGCGCCTCCAGCCGTGGAATTCGCACGTCGCCGATCCCGGAAACCCCGGTCAGCACGAACTCCAGGTCCAGGCTTACCTCGGACTTCGCGGGCGGCTTCAGCAGCCAGCGAATCCGCTGGTCTTCGCCGGCGGGTGCGGAGACCACGGGGACCAGGTTCGGCTCCTGACGCGGCAGCAGACGCAACTGCGGGGACGCCACCAGAACGACTTCCGACAGCCGCCCGCCCGTGCTCTTGAAGCGGGCTTGGGCCTGCAACACAACCGCCCCCGGATGGATTCGGAGCCACAACAGCAACTCGCTTTCCACCGCGGCCGGCCCGCCACTGCCAGCCGGTTCGGACGGCCATTGCAGCACCATCCGATCCGCCGGTCCCAGGGCGAAAACGCGTTCTCCGGACGCATCCGTCGTGGCGCCGCCCAGCGCGGAGGGGCAATCGACGCCGGGGACCTGGTTGGGGACCTGCAGGCGGACGCGGGACGTCGGCACGCGCGGAATCAGCACCTCGCAACGCGATATCCCGTCGGCACGCTCGACCTGGGGCCGGAACGCTAACTCCAAGTCTGCTTCTCCCGCTTCGGAGATTTCGACGACCAGCCGCGTCCCTTCCGCCTCCCAGGCCACGGACGTCGGCCGACTCCCCAAGCGAGCCCGATTGGGAAGCAGGTAAACCTGATCTTGCCGGATCGGCAGGACCAGCCGCACGCCGGCGCGATTCGTCCGCACGCGATACAGGGCCACCAGTTCCCGCGCCACCGGCGCGGGGTCGGCCGCGTCCCTGTCAAAAACGACCCGATATTCGGCATCGGCGATCAACCACTGCTGACTGACGTTGCCTGCCCCCGCTGCCTCCCGCCGCAACCGGTTGCAGAAATCCTGCGGCACGTAGACATAGGGCTCCGCCGGCTGCTGCTCGTCATCGACGGGAAGCAAGACCCGGTAAATCCGCTCCGCTTCGCCCCCAGACGCGGTTGGGACGGATGCCGGTGGAACCGACGCGGTCTCGGTCGGCGCCGACTTGGCCGGCGCTGGCTCGGCGGCCGGCGGCTTGGGTGGCGCTGCCGTGGCCGGCCCCGACTCGGCGGACGGGGGTTGGGCCCCCGCGCTGGCAGCCAGCAGCAGGACGGTCAGCAGCGCGGCGACGGCCGTCGCGGTCGACGCAAGAACGACACGAGACGAGCTGGACGAACCCGACACGTCCGCAGCGCGCTGACGCGATCCGAAGGGAACCAGCCAGACCAGGAACACCGACAGGAGGCTGCCCAGAAAGCAGCCGCTGGCCAGGGGGACCCACGCCACGGGACAAACCAGCGCGACGCATCCCCAAAGCGCCGTCAACGGCAGACAGTACACCGGCCGGCGAAGGGTGCCCCAAACCATCAGCCCTGCGGTCGCCAGGAACACGGCCCATCCGGCCGCGCGGAAAAAGTCACGGTGGACCACGCGGACCCAAGTCTCCCGAAAGGCCGACGACGCCAACTGCCAGCGAGTTGAGACCGGAACCCGCGTCGCCGTCCAGCCCGGATTGCGGTTGTCGGGGACGGCCGGGGGGGAGGTCATCGCGGCAGGCGGGTCGTCCCAGCCGCCGACCGCCTCGCCCGGCGGCTTCGCGGGAGTTGCTAACGAGATCCAATCGCGAGCAGACCGCGGGTCAAAGGGAGTCTGCTGCGGACCGCGCAGCACCAGTCCGAACAGCCGCGTCTTCCAGCCTGCGGGGGACCCCGCGTTGGCGGACTCGACTTGCCAGCCGGGCGGCAGCTGCACGACCCAAGTCCGCTCGAAGATCGGCATCCCCAGATTCGGCCAGGGTGCGGCCACCGTCGCCCAAGGACCGTTGCGCCGGCACGGCGCCGTGTAGCAGATGACCAGCGTCGGAAAACGCTCGCCGCTCGGCAGGTTCACCGTGACGCCCGCCTGCGTCACGGCTTGACGGGGCCGAAAAACCGGCCGCCCGCTGACCAGCAAATCCAGCACTTCGGCCGAGGCTGGCGGCATGATCAAAACCTGCGATTGGCCGCGATTCTCCACGTGACAGACCGCCGTGTGCAACGCCCGCCCGTCGCCCAGGACTTTCGTAATCAACTCGCAAGTCCGCACCCAGGCGGAGCCCGGCAACCCCTCGGCCACCCGCACCGACAGCCGGCAATCCAAGGACGGATCGTAGCGGAAGGCGCCTCGTGTGGTCGAGTATCGCCCCGGCGGCGGCTGCTCCGCCGGAATGGGGCGGACGTTCCGGGGCTCCATGGTCAGCGGCAGCGTCGCCGAGCGGATGGTCACGTAGCCCACCTGGGAAGCGGCCGCCGGCAGGGACGCCAAAGGCACCGCGGCCGTCCCGGAAAAAGCATCGGAGCGCGTGGCCAGAAGTTCGAACGCGTCGCCGCGAGGCCGGGGCAGGACGATCTCCCAGGAATGATGTCCGGCCGGCTTCGCCCCGGCGGCCTCCGCATCGTCGTCCAGCGGCCGCGCCAGGACGGCTCCCTCCTCGCCGCTGAAGGTCCAGCGGGGCGCCGTCGCCAAGGGTTCGGAAAAATGCACGACCAGTCGTCCGACCGCCGAGGCAATTGGCTGACAGCACAACCGGAACGCCTGCTCCACCCACTTCTCGCTGTAAGTCGAATCGACATGGACCTCCGCCGAGTAGCTGGGGGTTTCGGCAAGCAAGGCGAGACTGACGTCCTCGGCCGTCTCGCCACCCAGAAACGTGACGGCCCCGGCGGCGGACGACAAACGCTCTTGTTCCCAGCTCGATAAATCCCCGGCCGCCAGCCGTTTCAAGCCCGCGTCGTCCGACAACACCACCCGATGCGCGGCGTCCGCCGCCACCGCCGTCACGCTACGGGCGACCGTCACCTCGCGCAAGGTCCCCAGCCGGAGTTCCCGGCCGCGAAGCCGTTCGCCCAGACGCAGGCCCCGACGATGGGCATGCACGGTCAGCCGCAGCGGCTGGTCTGCCGGCAACGGCTGGCGGAAGCGGATCTTCAGGCTGCGGTGCTGCGGACTGCGGAAGGCCAGTTGCCAGTCCTCCAGCGCGTCGGACGGTTGCGTCTCGACAAGATCCACCGTCCAACCCGGCAGCACTTCCCACGCGACGTCGTAACGCGGCGTTCCGGTGCCGGTGAGTTCGGCATCGCACTCGAGATTGGTCACGGCCGTGCCCAGCTTGATCCGCGTGAGAGTCCGGGCGACCGTCTCGCCGTCGCGGCGCTGCAACATCGCCACGATCTGCGGCCGAGGCTGGAGGTCGCGGATCTCCAGGGACTGTCCGCGCAGCGGCGCCGGCAGGGGAGCGGCCTGCAGCTGGCGGCAACCGACCGTCTCCAGGTGCGAGACCCAGAGCGGTTCCGGGACGTCCAGGCGGCTGACGCCCTCCAGCCAGAAAACGCCCGGCACGGCGACGCGAGGCAACTGCCAGGCCGCGTCCCCGACGGCCGGAGCGACCGCCTTCAGCCGGATCTCGTGCCCGTCGCCCAACAGCGGCTCGGACAACGCCAACGCGATCTGCCGCTGGGCGCCGGCCATCGATTCGGACCAGTCCAACGGCGAATCGCGATAGTAGGCTCGATACAACTGCAGCGGCTCGTCCAGCGCCAGCGTCAGCTTGGACAGCGGCGTCTGGCGGACATCCAGACGCAGACTGACCGCGACCTCGACCGCGTCCAGTCCGCAAGCGTAGCGATGATCCTGGCAAAGCAACACCAACGGCTCCACAAGCGGCGCCCCGGAACTTGCCGCCAGCCGCAGAGCCAGGTTCGTGCCGCCCCGCAGTTCGATCAACCAGGACCGCTCGCCGCCGGCCCCAGGACTCTCCGGCAACGGCGACACGACGGCGGGGTCCGCGATCGGTTGCAGGTCGGCGGGCAACGTCAGCTGGACCCGATGGACGGCGGTGTTCGGCAAACGGAGTTCGAATCTCAACTCGCCCGCGGCACTCTTCTCGCCACGCCGCGACCAACGGAATTGCAGCTTTCCGGACGTGTCGACCAGGGCCACGATCCGGCCGGCGTCGTCGCTCCCCAACTCCGCGGGACGCTCCGCCTCGTCCACCGCGCCGCCGGCGCCGGGAGCCGCCGGCCGGCTGTTTGCCGCCGCGGGCGAGCCTTCGGCGGGCGGCGGAACCGCGGCAGCCGGCGCCGCTGCGGTCTTTTTGTCCGGCCGCCAACGCGGCTCCGAGATCACCAGGTTGCAGGGTTCCAAGGACAGCACGGCGGTCGTGCCGGCCTGCTGCGCCACGGTCAGCTGGGCGGCGCCCGACAGCAGGTCTCCGTCCAACCGGGCCGTGTACGTCGCCTGCAAGATTTGCGGATCAATCGCCGCCTGGGGCGCGGAAAGCTTGACGCCGACAGCGCCCAACAGCTGATCGAATTCCTCGCGTCGCAACGGCACGAAGGTGTCGTCCTGGAGCAGGCCGGATGCCGGATTCCGGATCGCTTCGCTGGGAAGAAAAACCTTGCGATAGCGGAGCGGCGAGACGCGGGCCGGGCCCGAGGGCGACTCCGCCGCCGTGAGCCCGCCTGCCAGGATCAGCCCGGACAGCAGGGCCAGGACGCCGCCTGCCAGCCCCCGCTTCCGCAGCGGCCGACGTGCGAAAGCCTGGCGAAGCCAACGCTTTCGGATCATGGCGTAGGCTCCCCTAGCGGAATCTCGGCCGGCATCGCGGCGGTCGTCGACGGCATCGCGACGCCGTCCCGCTTGGACGCCGACAGGGTCGCCTGAGCCGTCTTCGACTCCGAACCCGGCCGGCGCGTACCCCGGACGACCGCGGGCCGGGCTTGACGCCTGTCCACAAGGGCCTTCAACGCCAGGGCGACCAGGACCAGCAGCAGGCCTAACAGGGATGCTTGCGCGATCAACGCGGCCAAATCCGGAGCCGCCGCCATCACCGCCAAGGCCCCCACGCCCAACAAGAACAGCATCGCCGGATGCCGCAACCGCGGGACGTAGATCAACAGCAAGCCGCCGGTCAAAACGACTCCCGACAAGACCAACACGATCGCCCAACGTGGCGCCACAGCGACCTCGATCGCCGCGACCTCGCCAAAACCGCTGAACAGGTACGAGGGCGCCGACGCGGGCAGCGGTTCCTGGCGGCTGGCGCCGATCCAACGCTCCAATTGCTGTTCGTCCAGGCTGCTGAAGCGTTCCAGGAACAGCCCGCGACGCTGCCAGTGCATTTCCAGATTCATCGCCGCCGGCGCAAACAGCAACCGCTGGTTCGGGGGCAGGGCCAGTTGCCAGTAGACCCGCTTCGTCACGCCGGCGCCCCGAATCGCCGGCGTCTGCAGCGTCAGGCGTCCCCAGGCCGGCGGCGGCTCCGACAGGGAGTGCCAGATTTCGACCACGTGCTCCTGCGGCGCGGCCACCCGCGGCAGGGCCACCGCCAGCAGGCCGGCTTCGTCCTTGCCCGGCTGGATCGGTCGGGCGTCCAGCATCACGGCGTCGAGTTGGGCGCCGTCCACGGGTCGCAGCAAGAGACGCTCTTCGTCCGTCAACACGCGAAACACGGCCCGCACGCGCCGCCGGGACCCGCCCACCCAGGTCTGAAACCAAGCTTTCTGGACGGCCGTCGACGATCGCCGCCGCCGATCCAGGCGTGTGATCAGCAAGTCGACGTCCGGCGGGAACGCGCGAGACAGATACTTCTCGCGGGCCTCGGCCTGCCCGGCCGCGTCTTCCTTTTCCCAGCCTCCGCTCTGCAACACGACTTGAGCGTCCTGGCCGGCGTCGATCTCCAGGCGACTGGTGGTGACCACGGTGTCGGCGTTGGCCGCGGGCACCGCGAACGGGACCTGGATCAGGCTCGTCCCCGTCAATCCGGGCGCAGGGATCGGCAATTCGTACTGCAGCGCGACGTCGATCGGACCAATCCGCTCGGCCAACAGGTCCACCTGCACGCGGGCCGCGTGGCGGGCCGCCGTCGCCTCTGGCGGCGGGCCACCGGAGGCGTCACCGCTGGGATCCGTGGGCACTTCACTGAACGGCAGCGCGTGGGAGCCTTCCAGGATCTTCAAGCCGCCGGAGTCCAGCATGGCGCGGGTCACCTGCAACTCCAACGTCCGCAACGGTTCGTAGGCGACGCGATGGTCCAGTTGCTGCTGAACCCTCAGGACACTGCCTTCGACCTGGAGAGTGGCGTGCGAAGCCACCGACACGGCCCGTTCGCGCAACCGCAGCGCGGCGCCCAGCACGGCCGACTTGGCATCGCTCCGCTCGCGGAAAAACAGCGGCGACTGCTGGCGCTGCGGCAACTCGACCTGGGGCGGGAACGGCTCCTTCTCCAGTCCCTGCACGTCGCTGTCCGCAATCGTCAGTTCCACGTTGTCGGCGGGCAGCACGGCCACCACGGCCCGCGCCGAGGCTTTGGCTTCCGGCCGCGGCAGCGTGACCGACACCGCGCCGGCCCCCTCGGCGATCTCCTGGGTGGCGTCCAACTGCAAGGTAAACTCGCCGCTGTCCGGCACGGCCGCGGTCTTCAGGGGGATCTGCAGCGGCTCGCGTTTCTCGCGATCCAAGGCGTCGCTGTCCACCACGGAATCGGGACCGATTTGGTCCACGCGCCAGTTCGGCAATTGGACGCTGACCTGGGCCGCCGAACGGCCGCGGACTTTGTATTTCAGCGTCGCCGTCAGCCGAACGCGATTCGGCTCCACCTGCAAAACGTAAAACGGCTCGACGCCCACCTGCACCTCTTGAGCCGCCACCTGGATCCGCAGCGAATGCGTGCGGCGGAACGATTCGTAGCGCGCGGCAATCGCGCTGCGGGACTCCTCCGGCACAATCGTCCGCTGGACGTTGGGGCCCGGTTTGGCCGTCATCGACAGGTCGCCATCGACCACGACGTCGATCACGGTCGCCTGCCGGACGGCGCCCTCGACTTCCACCCCGCCGACCTCGAACTCCGGCACTTTGCCGCTGCCGGCGGGTGTCATCTCGGTCAACAACTGGACCGTCTCCGCGTCGACCTGGGCACGATCCAGCTTGACTTGCACCAAGGTGCCCTGCGATTCGTCCGCCCCGGCGACTTCCGTCAGCCGATAGCCGGTCTGGTTCGGCTGCGTGGGAAACAGCTGTGTTCCCGGCGGCAGGCGGACGGCAAACGAGTCGATGGCGCCCCGCAGACTGGTGACGGTCAGCCGCACGTCGCCGCTGACTTCCCGCACGCCTTCCACCCGGATCGTCGTCTTCACATCCGCACGCAACACCGGCCGCGTCTCGACCGGCGCGGCCGCGGCCGCCTTGGTCCAAGCCAGTTGAAAATCGCCGCTGACGCCGTTGACCAGAAACCGCGTTTCGCCTCCCTCCTGTTTGACCGTCAGCGAACCGTCGGATACCGTCGCTGCCGCGTCCGCAATGGGCACCCGCAGCTCCAGTTCGGAAGACGCGGCACGCGGCGGCTGGAGCGCCAATCGCACTTCGTTGCCAAGCTCCCGGACCGGCGCGGTCAGTTTCAGCGTCAGGCGATGCGTCGGCTCCCGAGGTCCGTTGATCCAACAGACGTAGCCTCCGCCGTCCGGGTCGCAGGTCAGGAACAACTCGCCGCTTCCTTCATAGACCGGCGGCTCCCGCAAAATGGAATTCGAAAACAGCAACGGAACGCGCACCCAACCGGACTGCTGTAACCGCAACGTCAGCGTCACATTCAACTCGGCCCGCGTCGCCGTCGCCGATCCCGAAATCAATAGCTCCTGCAGGGCGTACGACGGCGGCTCCGCGCCCGCCGGATTGGGCTTGACGTCCAATTGCTGAAGCCGCCAAAACTCCTCGTACGGCATGTTCAGAACGGGTACCAGCCGCCCGTCCTGATCGCGCAGATAGTAAGTCTCCGGTTTGACCTCCTGAACCGCGGGAGGAACGGCGGGACGCGCACTCTCGCTGCCGGCCACCGGAGGGGCCGCTGCCACGGGCGCCGCCTGCTGCGCACCGGAAGCGGAGCCTGCCAACAGCCAAGCGACCACCGCGAACACCAGGAACCAAGGTACGCGTCCAAGCACAGCTGCGGTTGCCCCCTCCAACGCCAACGTAGGTGCAGAGTCCTGTTCCCCAACCAGCCGGATGAGATCTGACAGCCGAACAGCGTGCCTGCCCACCATCCCGACGAAAAGCCTGTCAACCCGCCCGCTCCGCACCCGGAATCGCTTGCGGAGACGAGCAAACTGGTTCCATCCGACTGCTTGATCGCTCTGATCTACTTAGTTTACCTATCCGGATCGTTTTCTCAAACCAGTCGAACCGGGATTTGTGTCGCCAGTTCAATTCTACGCGGACTGGAAGGGTTGTTCCGCCCGAGACAGGGCTTGCAGCAGTTCCAGGTGCAGATCGGACGTCGCCGCGACAGCCAGGTCCGGTCGCCGTAAGTCAAAATTGCGTCCCAGGATAGACGTGACGACAGCCCCGGCTTCCTGAGCCAGCAGCACGCCCGCTCCGACATCCCAGAGGTGAATCGACGAGACGAAATAGGCGTCCAGACGGCCACACGCGATATAGGACAGATTGAGAGCTGCCGAACCCAAACGGCGAATCGCTTGAGCGGCATGAAGAACCTCGGCAAAACGGCCTATTTCGCCCGAGCCTCGAGGTAAATTGGAGGAAAAACTCACGGCGACCAACGCTTCGGCCAGCACGGTGCATCGGCTGGACCGGATCGGCTTCCCATTCAGGAAAGCCCCTCCACCCGCTAACGCCGTAAAACACTCGTCCAACAGCGGATCGTAAACGACGCCGACCAGCAGTTGGCCGCCACGCTCCAAGGCCACGGAGACGGCAAAAGACGGCAACCCGCGGGCGTAATTCAGCGTGCCATCCAGAGGATCGACAATCCAACGATAGGCCCCGTCTCCCGGCCCCGAATCGGACTTCGCAGACGGGTCGCCAGCCTCCTGATCTCGCTCTTCGCCCAGGAAAAGATGCTCCGGGAAAGCGGACAGCACCACGTCCCGAATCGCCCGCTGCGAAGCAAAATCGGCCTCCGTCACCAGGTCTTTCGGCCCTTTTTGCTGCGCGGTGGTGCGGCCCAACCAATCCCGCAAAACTGCGCCCCCGGCACGGGCAGCCCGCTCGCAAACAGATAAATGATCACTCATGATTGAACTTTCGTGCTGGCTGAAGGCGCATCAAGTGCTCATTTTTTTCGATCATCTATAGACAGGGCCATCCGTCCTGCTATCATCATGGGAGTTGGCCTCTTCTCTGTTCCGGCCCCGCCGACTCGCAACCCGTGCGTGCGGCGGGGTTTTTTCGTCGAGTTGGATGCCTTCTAGAGGACGGATCTTTGCCTGATGTGGCGAATCGAAGGAACACAAGCCAGTTTAAGCGGTCCGCAGTTGTTGGCAAGGGTCAATCTCCGCCAGCCGCATTTCGGGCTTGCCGACGTCGCGTGGCTGGATAGGACGCTGGCCGACGTACGACTGCTGCAGGCCCAGTTGCCGGATGCCGGCGCCGGTCAACGGCTGGTCGAGGCGTATGTTCGCGGCCAGGATTTGATCGCGACGTACGAGGCCGCTTCCGAAGAAAAATCCGCCACGCAGATGTATTGGCGTTACGTCGAACATGCCGATCTGGAGGCCGCGGGCGTTGAATTAATCGTATCGGTGCGCACCGAACTGCTGGACGCCGACGCCAGCCTGACGTTAGGCAGTGAACTCGCCTGCCGGGAACTGGTCCAAGCCGTCGATCAGGACGCGACGCGTTTTCTGCCTGCGCCCGTGGCAGGGACCCCAGGTAACCGGCCCGCCCACCTGGACGGGGCCGGACTCCTGATCCACCGTGTGACCGACGCGGTCAGCGTGCTGGAAATGCTGCACCCCGCCGACTTCTCGGCGCTGGAACTCGTGGCCGACGCAGGCTCCACAGGCCGCGTTCGCTCTCGCTTCCGCTTGTTCCAAGAGCGACTGGAAAAAGGAGTGATCCGCCGCGCCCGAGCCCAGACGCTGCTGTGCCGGCCAGCAGACGATGAAGCGATCGCGCGGGAATGCTATCTTCGCTTGCGGGCATCGGAAGCCCCGTTGACCACGTAGACGCGGCGCAACTCACATCAGACTCTCCAGCAACAGCCGCATCTTCCGCAACTCGGCAAAATGCTCCACTTCGGGGATGTCCAACAGGTGCGCGCTGAGCGCCCGATCGTAGTTCACCTTGCTCAGGAGCCCGATCAGGCGGCCGTATTCAATTTCGCCCTGCCCGATGCGGACCTGCAGCTTGGACTTCGTCGAGTCCCGCAGGTGGACGTGATAGGTGTATTTCAGCAAACGATCGTAGTTCTTGGGACCCGCCGGGTGGCATAGATAGTGGCTGGGATCCAAGGTGACCCCAAGTCCTTCGACATTGTCGCACAGCACGACGACCGTATCGGGATCTTCCGACAGGCGGCCAATTTGGCTCTGGATGGCCACCCGCACGCCATCGGCCTCCGCCAACTTGACAAGCCGTTGGAGATGCTCCACTTCCTGGTTAAAAGGCGTGCCCAGTTCGGCCGAAGGCACGGTCAGGGTCACGACCTTGGTCGCCTTGGCCAGGCGGCAACAAGCGGCAAACTGGCGATAATGCTCCTCGCCCTCGGCGTCGATCCGCACGCTGTACGACACCACGCTGGCCCGATGCGTGTTGCGGCAGGCCGTAATCGCCGCTTCCATGTTCGCGGCCACCGCCGAGGGCCGTAAATGGTTGCCATCCTCGTGGATGTCGATTTCCAGGCTGGTGTACTCCAAATCGACGATCGTATCGACCGCTTGGCTCAGGGGCAGGCTGGGAAAACACTCCGTCGACGCAGCCACTAGCACGGCACAACTCCTTTCGCACGCAGTTACTCAAGTCGCGACCATTTTTCCTCAGGCCATAGCTTAACGGAAAGACCCGCCAGTCAGCAACACCCTTACGGGCTTCCCACGCACGCCGCTGGCGGTTGAGTTGCCAAGCGGCTAAGCCTCGTTCGAGAAATAACTGTCCAGTGTTGATTGCTGATCATCCCACGGAGTGTGATGGCTACTCTGACGAGGCGACAGTTATTTCTCAAACGATGCTAAGTTGCCGTTTTCAAACGCGCAAATACAATGGGAACTGTAGCCTCACGCCGCCAGACGAAGCCGTCGTCCGCGTGGTGCCGCCCCCGCACAGACCGTCCGTCACCAAGCAGAGGAATCCTGGGATGAGCCAAATCACCGCTGCCGCCGGCCCGGCAAACTCGCCTGTTCCGCCGTCCAGCCCGATCCCCCCACAGATCAATATCCATACCGGCAGCAGCCTGCTGCAACGCGTGCTGTGCTGGCTGGGCTGGACCGGCTGCCTGATCTTCCTGGTGCTGTTTGCGGGGCTTTCGTACGGCCTCCGCGAGTATTTCGATACGACGGAAGGCATCCGAGAACGATACCATTCCGGCACGAAGTACGCTCGCGACAAGGTCGCGATTATCACCGTCGACGGCTTGATTCTGGAAGGCAACGGCTTCGTCAAGCGCCAGATCGACCGCGTCCGCGACGACGAACACGTCAAGGCCGTCGTCGTGCGCGTCAATTCGCCCGGCGGCACCATCACCGGCTCGGATTACATCCATCATCATCTGGCGAAACTGCGGCAAGAAAAAAAGGTGCCGCTGGTCGTCAGCATGGGCGGGGTGGCCGCAAGCGGCGGGTACTACCTGGCGATGGCCGTCGGCGATCAACCGAAGTCGATCTACGCCGAACCGACGACCACCACCGGTTCGATCGGCGTGATCGTGCCGCATTACGATGTCAGCGGACTGCTGGCGAACTTCAACGTCAAGGACGATTCGATCGTCAGCCACCCCCGCAAGCAGTTGCTGGCCATGACCAGGCCCGTCTCGGACGAGGACCGCAAGATCCTGCAGGCCTACGTGAACGAAGCGTTCGGGCGCTTCAAGGACATCGTCCAGGGCGGCCGCCCCGTGTTCCGCAAGGCCCCGCAAAAGCTGGACGAACTGGCCACCGGCGAGATATTCACCGCCCAACAGGCCAAGAACCACGGCCTGATCGACGAAATCGGCTTCATCGAGGACGCCGTCGAGCGGGCACTGGAACTGGCGAAACTGGACAAGGACCAGACGCGCGTCGTCGAATATAAGCCGCCGCCCTCGCTGCTCGAAGTCCCGTGGCTCGGCGAAGCGTCTGCCGAACGCTCGACGTTGGCCCTGCTGCTGGAACTGAACACGCCCCGAGCGTACTACCTGGCTACCACGCTGCCGCCGCTGATCGACCACCGCCCCGCCGCGGCACGTCCCTAACGCGGCCGGCGGCGGTCACGACACCCTGGTCACGTTCGCCGCTACAAGACGGACAGCCCGCCAGCCCGGATGCCCCCGGCTTGTCCGGGGGAGCGTCACGTTCGCCGCTACCAAGGCTGCTCGCCGCCTCCCTTCCCCGTGCCCCGACGTTGGCTTCGCCGCCGCTGGGGCACGCGGAAGCGGTTGGAGGCCGGCGGTCTTAGCATGAAGCGTAACCATCCCCCGGACAAGCCGGGGGCATTTGCCGCGCTACGCCGCCGCGTAGATGCTCTTCCCGGCCCCGAAATACGATTCGTACACATGGTGATAGGCCCATTCGCATTTCTGCTGGTGTTGTTCGTCCGTGTTGGCCAGGAACTCGATCTGCTGGGGCGTGAAGTCGCGGTGGGCGCGGTCGAGCTGGCGGTAGATGTGCCGAGCGTCCAGGAACAGCACGTGGTCGCGGTTGGGATGCTTCCGGTCCGTCGCCTTGGCCCGGTCCAGGAATCTCGGCGTTCGGTTTCTGCTGGTGCTCCTGCAGGAACCGAGCCGACTGGACGAACATGCCGGCCGAACCGGCGGCCGGGTCCAGGATGCCGGGTCCAGGATCTTGCCGTGGAACGGCTCCAGGATCTCGACGATCAGCTTGACCACCGCCGTGGGCGTGAAGAACTCGCCGCCCTTCTGGCCTTCGCTCATCGCGAACTTGCCCAGGAAATACTCGTAGATCTTGCCGAACGCGTCGCCCTCGATGTCGGCCGGGATCGAGTTCATGATCCGCAGCAACTCGACCAGGTTCGCATCGGACAGCCGGGTATAGGTCTTCGGCAGCACGCCCCGCAGGTCCGGGTTCTCGTCCTCGACGGCCTTCATCGCGTCGTTGATCGCGCGGGCCACGCTTTCGCCTTTGGGCAGATCCAGCAGCGTCTGGAACCGGGCGTTGTCGGGCAGATACACGCAGCGGGCCAGGTAGTCCGTCTTGCTGACCGTCCGCCGCCGCTGGCTCTGCGCCGCCTCGGCCTCCAACTCCTTCCGGACGGCGGCAAACCGGTCGTCGGCGAACTTCAAGAAGATCAGCCCCAGCACGGGGACCGAGTATTCCGAAGCCTTCAGCTTCGAATTCGCCCGCAACTCGTCCGCCGCGTCCCACAGCCGCCGTTCCAAATCCCCGTTGTTCGCTGGCATGCTTCTCCTGAGTCCCTTTCCAATGGGAATCAATCGCAGCCCCGTGTGACAACCGGACCAGTATCTACGCTGGGGAGTGCAGTTTCAAGCAGGCGCGCCCTGCCCGACCAGTGCTGAGCTGAGTGCCGAGGCCGGCACATCGGCGGCGATCCGGTGGCCAACCGCGGCCAAAATCGTACCCGCGCGTTCCTGCGAGGCCGTGGTGCCGAATCGCAGGCAGCCATACTCGCCAGCGGTCACTGACCCAGCCTGCAGATTTGAAGGCAGTTTTACCCGAAAACAACTCCGCCAATCGCGGTTTGTGGCTCAGGTGGGCGCGACCCGTGCGCGCCGGGCACATTCCGTTTCTTGCTTGGGTCGATTTCACCCAAGTGCGCAACGGCTTCACCTGAGCGCGCAACGACAATTAGCGAACATGAGGTGGGGTGTCCAATATGCGCGCGTTCATGCGGGGCGAGCGGCTACGTCGGCCGCGTCGCGAAACCAGACCGTTGGCCACAGGGACGTGGTTTCCGCGCGTGAACGCGGCACGGGCGAACGGCGGGACGCGGAGGCGATTGGCAGGACCTGACGGATCGCGGCCAGGCGACACACGTTGCCCACGTCGCGACGCCCGGACCGTGCCATTAGGACACACCGTATTTGCCACACAACCGGAACGGTGTCTTGGTTGGGGAAGGGGGTGAGTCAGGGAATAGTCGGGTGGGTTACTGCGTCGCCTGCCATTTGGCCCGGCCGCCTGGCGGGTTCGCATCGAGACTCCAGTTGTCCTCGTAAGCCGCAAGTGGCGGTCTATTCAGCTTTGTCCACGACAAGTCCCGGAACCACGGGTTTCTGCGATTTGTGCCTGGCTGATTGGCGTGTTGCTTCGCGACTGAATATGGCATGACCCATGCACGGAGTGCACCTGTCTTCGGCTTGAAGATGAAGATGATCCAATCGCAGTCGCGCCGATCATCGAAGTTAAACCACCGGCTTGCTTTCCACCCTTCACTCTCGCTTCTGGTCTTGACGCTAACGCGTACAAGCCCTGTGCCCGTTTCGACTGCAAGATCGTAGCCTTCCCAGTTGTCCGGCATTTTCGTCGCGGGCTTCCCGGCAAACGTGAGACGGCTCACGGCGTAGTGTTCGCCCGCATCTCCGAGCAACTTCGAGTTTGGCTTCGGCGGCTTATTCGGCATAGCGACTGACCTCCGAACCTGAATTTGAGTCCGAGTGGCGGGCGCCCGCATGGTCGACCAATTCTACCCCGAACCGATGATAGAGTCTTTTGGGAAAACACGTCAAGGCCGTCGACGGAAGTCAACGAAGCGGAATACAGCCACGGATTCCGCCCGTGAACGCGACAGGGGCGAACATCGGGCCACATGGGCGGGAAGGCCGGGCAGACCAGAGGCGACGGCGACACCTGCCGGATCGCGGCCAGGCGGCTACGCCCGGAATGAGCGCGCGGGGGGCGCCCCGTCTGTTCGACGAAAACTGAAAGCTGCGAGCGAATCAGGCGTCAAGGGGGGCCTCGCCCTTCTCGGATCTGGCTCGGGCGAACAGGTGCAGGGTCCTGAGCGTGTCATCGCCGAAATATGTTCGGTCGTCCGTGAAGCGTTGCGCGATCTTGTGGATGAGGTCTCGGAAATCCCAAAGTTCAATTCCATCGCGTCTTGCGGCCTCGTCGACCCCGGCGCACCAACCCCACGTGACAATAATCTTGCGATAGTTGCCGTCTTTGAAGCCGTAGTCGCTGAGCTTGCTGAGCACGTGCGGATCGCCGAACTTCCTATCTCGGAAATAGCCGAGCGTTCGGCGCTGCCCGGCTTGCTTGACGCGCTGCTTGAGAGCATCGGGGCTGTATGGATGGTTCGTGAGTTTGCTGTACGACCCCGAAACGGAGACGCCACTCTCGATGTGGTAGCGGTCGAGAGTGACCGGATTGATTGCCAGCAGGTCGATCTCCATTTGCCCGTCGCAGCGGATGTTCGGAATCGTCGCGCATCCTTCGACGTATCGAACGTAGGCTTCGACGATGCGTTCGGTGGTTTCCATACTGGGAGCCTCCCGAGTTGGCTGTGGGGTTTCGCAGCGCGGACAACCTGACGGGCGCCGCTTCGCGGAAAACGAGGACGGTTGGTCAAGAGCGATTGTCCCGCGCGTCACGCTGCGACTCAAGCGGCCTTCTGGCAATCGTGCTTCACCCAGTCGCTCCGCAGTTAAGCACGTTGCAGGCGAGTTCGGGCTTTCGTTCGGAGCGCATTGAAGTCCCTGTTCCGCCCCCCGCTTCTCCCCTTCACACCAACTCCTCCGCCAATTCAAGCCGAAGCCCCAACACTTTGGCCACTGCTTGCACGTTGGACAACTGTGCATCCCGGCCGTATTCGATGTCGCGTACGGTGGACGAGTTAGGGATGCCGGCGAGTTTGGCGACGGCGTACCACGTCAACCCCTTCGCTTCCCGCGCGTCGCGGAGTTGCGCGGGGATGCCCGGTGGAGATTCCTTGTCAACAGCATCTCTGGAGGGCGGAAATTCTTGCATGACTTTCGTCCGGATTTCCGCGTGCCGTTTCCGTTCTTCCGCGGTGGCCGGTCGGATGATCCGCTCGAAGTGTTTCTCTGTCATGATACCATCCTTTTCTGCGAGACATGGCAAACGCCACAGCAAGATCACGGTTCCGGAACCTCGTACGCCGTTACCGGATAAATTCGGTCCTCGTCCACGACTTCGTATACAACGATGATATACACGCCCTCGGGCGTATACCCGAAAACACAAGGTTGTCCCGACGAGTGGCTGACCCCCTCACTCTCGCAGTGCGCCAGTACGTGCTCGATATCCTCGACGGTCAGGCCATGGTCGTCGATATGCTCGACGTTGCCGCCAATCTCTTCGTTCCAGATGATTCGTCGCCACACGTTGCGTGCCTCCCGGGAGTCATTATCGCAAAATATTGCGATAATGCAAGTGAACGTGGTGTGTTCGCCACTTGTATACGAGCGCGTGCTACGTAACGGAGCCAGGAACCGGGCAGTCCCACTAAACCACCCATTTGGGAACGGTCATTGGGCTGAACCTGCTGGAGCCTGGAACCGTCGAAAACGCTCGTTCCCGACGGGCGTAGGTCATTTCCTGCGACGCCTGGAAGTGCGTCTGGCTTGCGCGCTCAGGCCACATCCACCTCGATCACTTGGGCTGTCTAAATAATCTGGGGGATTAAAGCACCACCACCTGCCCAAGAAAGTGCTCTCAGTTACGCGCACAGGTCTCCATGACCCAAGCGAGAATCGGCAAATCCGTTGCGCGCTCAGGGGGCGCACACCTGCGTAGGTTAGCGACGCTGGCCTCCGTCGCCGGAACTTGTCCAGACTTGGCTGTGGCGGGGCTAATCGGAGGACCGAACCGTTAGATCGGCTTGTGTTTCGTCAGCCTGACAAGATTGTCCGGTTTTTCTGATTTCGTACTTGGTTGACCAGCCTAACGGCTTCGCCGTTTGCTTTCACCCGACGGATCGCGGTCGTGCGGGTGGTCGCGGGGATGCGCCGCACTTGGCAGATCGCGGTCAGGCGGCACGATCGGGATGCCCGATGGCGATCCAGCGGCGACAATTCCGCCGCCGGGCCTGAGTGCAAGGAAAACGCATTACCTCGCCATGCGTGCCGGTGCCTGGTCCGACCCGCCTGCAAACGGGGCGGTTTGTGGCTCGGCAGCGTAGATGGTCCGTAGAAACTCCCTCTGCGGGACCGCCACCCACGCCGTCATCGACGCCCTTCAGACGCTCGACATTCCCTACATCCTGGTTGGGTCGCTGGCGAGCAATATGAACGACGATCCCTTTGCTCGGGAACGTTTTGCGCGGCGGCAGCGGTCGCCGTTTCTGGGCAGGCAGGCATTCGTGCCCACGCCGGAGGATGTCGTCGTCATGAAGCTACGGTGGGCGTGGCCCAAGGACGCCGAGGATGCACGCGGCTTCATTGCGGTCCAAGGCGATCGCCTCGACTGGAATTACATCCGCCGCTGGTGCGATGCTCACGGTACGCGGGAACTGCTGGACAAAGCGCGGGCATCGACACTGCCATTCCACGGCGACAACCCTCTGTTGCCAAGTGGAACGTCGTAGCGGACAAACACGTGCCATGTTCCCAAGATTCCCCGTATTTGGCGGATGGGACTCTTGTGAAAGTGGGCAAGCCGACCTTTTTGGAGGCGACCGAGCAATCCCATTCGCGTTTGCGAATCAGGGCACGTTGGCAGTTTTTCCCTGTCCGCTTCCGACAGGTTCTTTTCGCTACTTCCGCTCCCGCACCAGCACGATGCGGTCGATGAAGACGGCCGTGACTTCGTCCGGGTTGTCCCGCGGCGCTATCCAGAAGTACTCGGATGGCTGCAGTGGGTGGACGCCGAGGTCGAACCGCTTGTACGCCGTGCCAGCCGACTGCTCGATCGTGACGTCCAATCCGGCGACGGACTTTTTGGCGGCCGCGTCGTACAGGCCGATGTGCATCGCCCGCCCCTTGTCGGCCTTGGCTTCACAACGGGCAAACACATAGCAGCGCCAGGGGCCGGCGTGGGGCAGTTCGTCGCCCAGATGGTACTGGACGGCCCACTGGACGTGATTGGCCGGCATCCGCGCCGCGGCTTGGTCCGAAGCGTGCGGGTCGTCGACGATTGCTGATGCCGTGCCCGGCTGGTGGAGTTGGAAGCGGTTGTCCTGGACGTCGATCCAATCGTCCTCGGCCAATCCCCGGCAGAATTCGGGCGGCGGCGCCGGCGCACGAAATCGGCCCAGCAGGCCCTTGGCAAAATCGTCGAAGGCCCGCCCTTCGCCGTAGAACCGATTGCCGAACCGCCGGTTCTGCTCGATCCATTTCCGGCAGGCGGCCAGCGGATCCTGCGGGCCGAGGAACTCCACACCTTGCCGCTTGGCGTGAGAACGCAAGGCGTAGTAGCGGGTCAGCCAGACGAGATCCAGCGGCAGCCGTTCGCGCTCGATGCGCAGGGCCAGCTCCGGATCGTGCGCCACGGCCTGCGCCGCGCGGTCGAAGTGCCGCGTGGCTTCGGCCAGCGTCTCCGGCGTCAGCCAAGCGCCCGTGTCTCGCATATAGCAGCGGAGGTAGACGCCCGACTTGGCCGCAGCCTTTTCCAGCAATTCGAGATACGCGAGCAAGTGCGGCGCCGCCGGGCCGTAGTAGCCCTCCAAGAACTCGCGCACCAGCGCCGCCTGGTTCCGCCGCGGGTCCCACATCAGGTGCGCCAGCACCCACGCCCGCAGGCGGATGAAATCGCCGGTGGTCGTGTAGGCGTCGCCCTGCTCGAACAGGCCCAGCGTTTTGTGCTGGACGAAGAAGCGGAGATCGTCGTCCAGGCTGCTCAGGTTGGGGTGCGGCAGCAGGAAATTCGCAAAGTTCGTGACGTAATTCCACACGTACAACTGCGGCGCGACGGCGCTCCACTGCTCCATGTCCGTGCGGAACTTCTCGTTCTGAGGCCCCGTGCCCAGCGACTGCGAGTAGGAGCACTCGATGCTGCACAAACGGATCAGCACGTTCCGCCGCGGCTGGACGTGCTTCGGCGCTTGCCGCGTGTACTGATACGCCAGCGTCTCGACGAACACGTCCGGAAACTCCTTCTCGACCTGCTCGGCGACCGCGTTGACGAAATGGATCAGCGGCCCCGACGGCGACTCCTCGGCTTTCTCCTGCTCCGCGCACTGCGGGCACTGGCAGCGGCCGCCCCAATCGTTCTGGCTGACCGAGATGATCCGCGGATCCTCCTCCGCCCGCAACCGCTGCAGCACGACGCGGACGAACTCCTTGCGCATCGCCTCGTTGGTCAGGCACAGTTGCGAGCGGTCCGCGGTCCGCTGGCCGTGGACCAAGGAGTACCAGTCCGGATGCTCCGCGAAATACTGTGCCGGCGGCAGGATGGCAAAGAACGTATGGCACCAGCCGACGATCGGGATGTGGCCTCCGTACTCGCGAGGAACTCGCATGTGATGCCCGTTCAGCTTCAACCTCGCGGCGAACGGGCTTGCGAACGCATCACGGTAAAACGCCTCGCGCGAGATCAGCGCCGGCGCGTAGCGGATATCCAGCGCGGGGATCTCCAGGGTCGGCTTCTTGGGAATCGTCGCTTCGGTGGAGGTCCACCAGCGGCAGCCGACCACGTCCTCCAGGAACGCGTACACCGCATACAACGTGCCCCGCGGCGGAGTTCCCGTCAGCACCAGCGCATCGCCCGCGGTTTTCAGGCGGATTCCGTCCGGTTTGGCAGCGGCCGCGCCGCCGTCCGGCGCCAGCTGCCGGCTGCGTTCGGACGCGCCCAGCACGATCTGCGGCGCATCGGCAGCAACATCTTTTTCCGCACGAACCGGTAGCTTTACGCCGGTCACCTGCTCCAGAAGCGTCTGCAGTTCGCAGGCCGCCGTCTGCTCGACGGTTGTGGCCTGATTCGCCAGCACGATGACATACGGCGACTTGCCGTCCTTGGCCAGTGTCAGCGCCGCCGCATCCGCTGCGGCCGGCAGCGAAGCCAGACAGGCGATCAGAACCGTGCGAATCATCTCTCATCCTCCTGGGCAAAGCGTGGCTTCCTGTTTCTCACCCCATCGCGCCCGGGCGAACCGACCAGGTCTGTGCCATCCACATGGACACGATGAGCTGGCACCAAACGCGATTTCGACACTTTTCCGCGTCGTTGATGAAGTCACGGTTTCGGTGCTGGGGTCAGGCTTGCAGAATTCAATTTTGGCCGAGCAGAGTCGCAGGACGTGTCTGGCACCAGACTCGGCCAAAACTGAATTCTGCAAGCCTGACCCCATTTCGCGCGTGGCAGTTTCCCGTTTGGTGCTCGCACCATCGTAGGCCGCTCGCTCCGCGAGCGGAAGCCCGCATTCGGATTTGCACAGCGTTCGGCGGAGCGTGCCACCTGCCCGCAGGTACAGGGACAGGCCAGTCACGAGTTGATCGTTATTGGCCAGGGCAAGCCTTGTCATGCCGTCGGCCGGGGCGCTGCAAGGTCAGCAGCAACTTCCCCTCGCGGCAACCTGTGCAAAACGATTGCCCCGCGTCGACAACGGTTGACGCCTTTTCTCCACCCGCACTTTTTTGCGAGCGAGCCTTCTAGTGCCCCGGCCCGAACAGCACGGCGTTCACGAACAAACGCTGGGTCGCGGGGTACATCGCGCGGTAGTTGGGATCGTCGGCAAACGCCACGATGTGCCCCGCCCCCAGCGGTTCGTGGATCAGGTACGGCGTCTCGGCGACCACGTCCAGCGTCTCCGGCCAGCAGAATCCGCTGGTCAACACGTCGGGCGGGGACAGGAAACTGACCACGTTGCGACCCTTGGGCGGCGCGGCCGGTGTGAAGATCGTGTTTCCCTGGTAGAACACGTCCAAGGTGTCACGGCAGCCGAACGTCAACCAGTGTTCGCGGAACACCTTGGTCCGCAGGAACACGCCGGGCGCCGGCGGAACGGATTCGCCGCCCGCGTCCCCGGCCGTTCCAGCAGTTGGTTTGTCTGCCCCTTCTTTCGCCGGGGTTGCCGGAAGCGGCTTCTTTTTCGGCTGGACGCTCAGCAGTCCGACCGATTTGCCCGTGGCCCACGAGGCGGCGCGTTTGACCAAGACCAGCGTTCCGCCTTGGCTGATCCATTCGCGAAGACGCCCGATGTCTTTTTCGGTCGGCGTATCGCGGCCGCCATAATCGCCGTCCGGCAGCACGAGCACGTTGAAATCGGGCAGTCGCAGACGACTCAAGTTGCTCCCCGCGACGCGCGTGACCGGATACCGCAGCACTTGATCGAACAAGTGCCACGTGTGTCCCACGCTGTAGCTGGCCGGACGATCCACCAGCAGCGCCACTTTGGGCGGCCGCACCCATGGGACGTGCGGCCCGCCCAACAGGGCACCCGCGGACGTCAAACCCGTGTGGCTGGCCAAAATCCGCAGGCCGAACTCCTGGGCCGCCTGCGTCATCGCGTCGTGCAAACGGTCCCCGTTCTCGGCGGTGCGCAGGATCAGCGTTCCCCGCGGGCAGGCGGCCTCGCCCATCTGGAATTCGCGATCCGCCACGTGAACCCTCAAGCCGCTGCGGAGCCACGCGGCGAGAGCCGGCAGGGCGGCGTCGTGGTCGGGGATCAGGTAGGCGACCTTGGCCTGGCCGCCGACCACTTGACCGGCCGGCGGCGTCCCGTCCCACAACTGGCCGGGCACCTCGACGGACGCCGCGGACGACAAACAGTCCACTCCCCACGCCAACGGCAGCGACCAGGCCGTGACGTCGTAGAGTTCGGTCGGCAAACGCTCCGCGCTGCGCTGCAACTGACGCTCGACATACTCGCGGTCCATTTCCACATGGCGATCGAGCAGCGCGCGCACGAGGCGTCCGGCCGGTTGGGCCACCTCGATGTGGAAACTGTTCGCCGGGATCTCGCGGGGTCCCTGCTGCGTCGTCCGGATGTCGGTACACCTGGCCTTGACCGGCCTAGTCACGCGGCGCACCTCGACGCCGTTGCGGCGAAGCAGTTGCGCCAAAACTGCCGCCCGTTGCGGATTCCCGCCGGGGAGCAGGAAATAGTGGCGGACCGGCCCTTCGCGTCCGAGTTGAATGTTGCTGCGGCATGATTCGTAGAACTCTTCGACCAGTCGGCGGGCATGGGACGCGGCAAATTCGACGGTGGTCACGGCGCTGACGTAGTGGTGCCGCACCGCGTCCTGAAAATGCAGTTGCAGCTGGTCTTCGCGATCGATCACCAGACCGCGGACGCCCGCCTGTTCCCAGAGAATTCCCAACCCGCCGTGCAACAGCGGCCAGGTGGAACCATAGCCGGGGTAAAAGGCGTCGAACATCTCCCGAGTGCTGAACGCAAAGCCGTGATCGTCGAACCGCTCGGCGAGTTGGCGGCAGAGGAGTTCCTGCATCTCGAACTGGTGCGGCAACGTGAAAGGACTCGGCGAACCTCCTTTGGGACTGAAAAAGTACGTCGCGTTGGCGCCCATTTCGTGGGCATCCACATAGATTTGCGGTTGCCACTGCAGATAGGCGGCCGTCCTGGCCCGCGACTCGCACTGGCTCTGCAGGAACCAGTCGCGGTTCATGTCGAACAAGTAATGGTTGTATCGCCCTCCGGGCCAGCGTTCGGTGTGTTCGGCGGCCAGCGGTTCCGGATCGGGAAACGCGCCCCGCGTCTCGCGATACACGTTGACGAACCGCTCGTGGCCGTCGGGGTTCTGCAGCGGGTCGATCAGCACGACGACGTCGTCCAACAGTCGCCGAGTCTGGGGCCGCCGGTCGGCCAGCAGGTGATAGGCCGTCAACAGGGCCGCTTCCGCGCTGGAGGTCTCGTTGCCGTGGATGCCGAAAGCCAGCCAGACCAGCGCGGGCGCTTCGGCGATCAGTCCGCGCGCTTTCTCCGGCGGCGTGCCGCGGGGATCGGCCAGTCGCAGGTTGGCCGCCCGGATGGCCTCTCGCCTTTTCAAGTTCTCCGGTTTGGCGATCACCAGGTAGTACAGCGTCCGGCCTTCGTACGTCTTGCCGTACGGCACCAGTGCCGCCCGATCCGGCGCGGCTTGGACCAACGCGTGCAGATATCGCTCCATTTCGGAGTGACTCGAAATGTCCGCTCCCCAATCGTGTCCCACGACGCGTTGGAGCGTAGGCAACTGGGGATCGGGCTTCAACTCGGGCGCCGGCAACGGTCCGTGCGCCGCAGAAGCGCCCTCGGCGGCAAAACCCAAAAACGCAGTCCAAACTGTCCAGACGCAGGCGACGGCGAAAGCTCTACGCATGATTGCCCTCCAACATTAGAAAGCCGATTCGTTGCCGGCTCAGGTTTCACGGAACGTCACTCAATCGCTCGCAGAACCCATTCTGATTCGCAATTCGGCAGAATCAACTGCCCCGCGGCGCGGGCCATCCGCACGCCGATGGCTGGCACGCAGCGCCTTGTTCCGCCCCAACCCGTTGGCAGCCAGGGCGATTGCGGCGTTCGCGGACATTCTGGCAAGGGCGCACCGTTGGGTAACGCGCTGGAATTGTGGCGAAGGATCCGGCGGCCGGAGCGCGCGTCGCGACGTCGGGCAGTCCAGGGGAATCCGTTCCCGCGCTGGGATGGCCGGCCAGATCGCGTTCCGTATAATGCCGTGACTTGAAAACGGACCCGAAAATATGGGCGCGGGGCGTTTGTGGTGCGCACTGACCGCCCGCATCATCCGTCGCCCGCGACGCCACTGGAATGAATCGGCGCCCATGTTGATCGCCATCGTCCACTACCACTTGAACCGCGGAGGCGTGACGCAGGTGATTGCGAATCATCTGCGGGCGTTGGACGCGCAAGCGGCGCTCGGCGGCGAAGATCGCTGCGTGGTGTTGCACGGCGGCCCGCGCGTCGACTGGCCGGATCAGCTGCCGGGAACGTGCGGCGGCGAGGAGGCCGTTCACGCCGTGGCAGAGTTGGGTTACGACGGCGCTCAGGCGCGCAAGCCTCGCGCCCTGGCGAGCCGTTTGACGGCGTTGCTGCGGCGGTCGGGCGGGTCGCCCTCGACCACGGTAATCCACGTTCACAACCATTCGCTGGGCAAGAACACGGCCCTGGCGGGAGCCTTGGCAGAACTGGCCGGGGAAGGCTGGCCCTTGCTGTTGCAGATCCACGATTTTGCCGAGGACTTTCGCCCCGAGAATTATGAGCGGCTGCGTGCCGCGGCGCAGTGCGGAACGAAATCGGACTGGACCGGAAGCCTGTATCCGCAGGCCGCGCACGTCCACTATGCGGTGCTCAACCAGCGTGATGCGAGCATCCTGGCGGCGGCGGGCGTCGAGCCGGCCCGGTTGCACGTGCTGCCCAACCCGGTGGGCGATTCGGGGCCGTTGCCGCCGCGCGAACCGGCACGGCGCCAGTTGGCGGACCGCTTCGGCGTGCCGCCGGATCGGCCGCTGCTTCTGTATCCGATCCGCGGCATCCGGCGAAAGAACTTGGGAGAGGCCTTGCTGTGGTCGGCGCTGGCGCGTGCGGACTGGCACCTGGGCGTGACGCTGCCGCCGCTGAATCCCGTCGAACGGCCCTCGTACGAGCGTTGGAAGGCGCTGGCCGCTTCGCTGGCCTTGCCGGCGGCGTTCGAGATCGGCGGCGAAGCGGGGTTGCCGTATGCCGCGAATCTGGCGGCGGCCGATCGGATGCTGACCACCAGCGTGGCCGAAGGCTTCGGCCTGGTCTTCCTGGAGACCTGGCTGGCGGGCAAGCGGCTGATCGGGCGGGATCTGCCCGAAATCACCGCCGACTTTCGCGCCGCCGGCCTGCGGTTGGAGGATCTGCGCCCGCGGCTGAACATCCCGCTGGACTGGATCGGGCTTGCCGCCTGGCAAGCTGAAGTCGTCCGCGCGTATGAAGCGACGCTGGCCCGTTTCCGCCGGCAGTTGCCGCCGCCGGCCGAGCTGCGCCGCGAGTTGGACGGCCTGGTTGTGGACGGGGCGGTCGATTTCGGCGCGTTGTCGTCGCGGGAGCAACAACAGATTCTGGAGCAGGTGACGGGCAGCGGCGAGCGACAACGGCAGTTGCGTCGCCTGAACGGCTGGATCGAAGCCGCTTTACAGCCCGAGCGCACGGTTGCCGTTGTCGAGGAGAATGCGGCCGTCGTCCGCCGCGTCTATTCGCTGGAGACCTGCGGCCGGCGGTTGAGGGAACTGTATCGTGCCGTCGCCGACAGTCCCCGCGCGGCCGCGCGGCAGCCGTTTGACGCCGCACGGATTTTGGACGAGTTTCTGAGTTTGAGCCGCTTTCAGCCGATTCGCGTGGAGCCATGACGGAACGTTGCCGCGAGATCATCCGCCGCCACAGCCGCCCGCTGGCCCCGTTGCCTGCCGGCCAGTCGCCGATGCTGACCAGGCTGGGGCCGCTGGACGCTGTCCTGTTCGACGTGTACGGGACGATGCTGGTCAGCGCCAGCGGCGACGTCGGGGTGGATGCCCCTGCGGACCGCGGCGAGGCGTTGGAAGCCGCGTTGGCGGCCGTCGGCGTGGCGTGGCGAGGTCCGCCGAACGCGGCGCTGAACGTGCTCTTGGCCGAGATCGACCGCCGGCATCAAACCGCGCGGCGAGCGGGAGTGGACTTTCCGGAGGTGGACATCGTCGCCGTCTGGGGGCGCACGTTAACGGAGTTGGCGGGCCGCGGTTGGGTGGCGGGCGCGGACGGCGTCGATCTGCAGGCCTTGGCGGTGGAATTCGAAGTCCGCGCGAATCCCATCTGGCCGATGCCCGGTCTGCTGGCGGTGCTGGCAGGGTTGCAGCGGGCCGGCAAGAGGTTGGGCGTGATCAGCAACGCCCAGTTTTACACGCCGGAAGCGTTTCCTGCGCTGTTGGGGAAAACGCTCGCCGAGTTGGGCTTTCCGCGGGAGTTCCAGTTCTACTCGTTTCAGCACGGCCGAGCCAAACCGGGCGGGGACTTGTATCAGCTGGCCGTCGCCGCGCTGCACGAAGTCGGAATTCCCGCGGAGCGGGCCCTGATGGTGGGCAACGACGTGCGGAACGACGTGGCCCCCGCCGCCCGCCTGGGCTTTCGCACGGCGCTGTTCGCCGGCGACGCGCGCAGCTTTCGCCCGCGCCGCGACGACCCCGCGTGCGCCGGCCTCGTTCCGGACTTGGTTGTCACTGAGTTGACCGATTTGCTACACTGCGTCTGATCCGTTCACTCGCGACACAGGGAGCCGGCCATGGGGCGTCGTATTGGATTTGTCTCGACTCGCTTTGCGGGCACGGACGGGGTTTCGCTGGAGAGCGCCAAGTGGGCGCAGGTCTTGTGGCACTACGAACACTTCAGCTTCTGGTACGGCGGGCGACTGGATCGCGATCCCAACGCCAGCATGTTGGTGCCGGAAGCCTGCTTTGCGCACGCCGACAACGTGTGGATCAACGAGCGGGTGTTCGGCCAGTTCACGCGGACCCCGGAAGTGACGAAGCGGGTTTTCGAGCAGAGCGAGTTTCTGAAGGCCACGCTGTACGAGTTTGTGAAGCGATTTGAGATCGAGATTTTAATCGTGGAGAACGCGCTCTGCATTCCGATGCAGATTCCGCTGGGAGTGGCGCTAACGCATTTCATCACCGAGACGGGGATTCCCACCATCGCCCACCATCACGATTTCTACTGGGAGCGGACACGGTTTTCGGTGAACGCAATCAGCGATGTGTTGGACATGGCCTTTCCCCCCACTTCGACCGCGATTCAGCACGTGACGATCAACACCTTGGCGCAGGAGCAGTTGGCGATGCGCAAAGGCGATTCGTCGATCCTGATCCCCAACGTGCTGGACTTTGAACAGCCGCCACCCGATCCCGACGAGTATGCCGCCCAATTCCGCAGCGACCTGGGCCTTTCGCCCGACGACATCGTCTTTCTCCAGCCGACGCGGGTCGTGCCACGCAAAGGCATCGAGCATTCGATCGATTTGGTGGCGCGGCTGAACGATCCCCGCTGCAAACTGATCATATCTCACGAGTCCGGCGACGAGGGCGACGAGTATTTGCGGGCGCTGAAGGAAATGGCCGAGCAGGAGGGCGTCGACCTGCGGTTTGTCCACACGCACGTCAGGGAAGTCCGCTCGCTGGACGCCGAGGGGCACCGGCGGTATACCTTGGCCGACGCCTATTCGCAGGCCGACTTCATCACCTACCCGAGCCTGTACGAGGGCTTTGGAAACGCTCTGCTGGAGGCCTTCTACTACCGCAAACCCGTCCTTGTCAACCGCTATGCGATCTTCGTCAGCGATATCGAGCCCAAGGGGTTCCGCACGGTCACCATGGACGGCTACTTGACGCGCGACGTCGTCCAGCACGTGCGGCGAGTGATCAACGAGCCGGACTATCGCAACGAAATGGTGACTCACAACTACGAACTGTGCAAAGCCTTTTTCAGCTACACCGTGCTCCGCCGCCGTCTGCGGGTCCTGATCACGAACATCACCGGGATGGAGAATCTGTAACGGACGCCCAAGGGAGGGAACGGCAAGCGATGAACACGGATCGACTCCGCCAGCGGCTGCGCGAAATCTACGGGCCGTCCGGCGAAGCCTGGTTGCCGCAGGTTGCGTCGTTAGCAGCCCACGCCGCCGGGGCCGGCGGCGTCAAGGCGCCGGCGTGGGACGAACGCGACGCGGTGTTGATCGCCTACGGCGACCACGTCCGTGCGGGCGGAGAGCGGCCCTTGCGCGCCCTGCGGGCGTTTCTGGCCCGCCACCGCTTTGAGGAGCTGTTCAGCACCGTCCACCTGCTGCCGTTCTTCCCGCACTCGTCGGACGACGGCTTCTCCGTCATCGATTACACGAGCGTGGATCCGGCGTTGGGCGACTGGGACGACATCCGCGATTTGAGGCAGGCGTTCGACCTGATGTTCGACCTGGTGTTGAATCACGTCTCGCAACACAGCCGCTGGTTCCAGGACTACCTGCAGGGCCGGGAGCCGTACGCGCGGTATTTCCACGAAGTGGATCCGGCGGCCGATTTGTCGGCGGTGGCCCGGCCGCGGAGCCTGCCGCTGTTGACCGAGTTCGCCACCAGTCGGGGGCCGCGGCAGCTGTGGACGACCTTCAGTGCCGACCAGGTGGACCTGAACTTTGCGGAGCCCCAAGTCCTGCTGGAGATGGCGGACGTGCTGTTGCAGTACGTCCACCGCGGAGCGCGGATCATCCGCCTGGACGCCATCGCCTATCTCTGGAAACAGATCGGGACGGCGTGCATTCATCTGCCGCAGACGCACGCGGTGGTCAAGTTCTTTCGCGAACTGCTGGCCCTGGCCGCGCCGCAAACGCTGCTGCTGACCGAAACGAACGTGCCGCACGCGGAGAACATCAGCTATTTCGGAGACGGCGACGAAGCCCAGATGGTGTACCAGTTCAGCCTGCCGCCGCTGCTGCTGGATGCGTGGCTGAACGAAGACGCGCGGCCCCTGATGCGCTGGCTGGCCGAACTGGCTCCGGCCCCGCAGGGTTCCACGTTCTTCAACTTCACGGCTTCCCACGACGGGATCGGCGTGCGCCCGTTGGAGGGCCTGGTCTCGGCCGAGCGGTTCCGGCGGCTGGCGGACCTGATCCGGGAGCGAGGCGGCCTGGTCAGCACCCGCCACGGTCCCGACGGACGCGACCTGCCGTACGAGTTGAACATCACCTATTTCGACGCCTTGACCGAGCCCGCCGGCCGGGACACGGACCTGCAGGTGCGGCGTTTTCTGGCGAGTCAGGCGCTGATGCTGGCCCTGCGCGGAATTCCCGGCGTTTACCTGTCCAGCCTCTGGGGAGCGGGAAATGACCTGGCCGGCGTGGAACAGTCCGGGCAAGCCCGTCGCATCAATCGCCGCAAGTTCCCGCGCGACGAATTGGATCGGGCGCTGGCTCAGCCGGAGAGCCGCGAGGCGCGCGTGCTGGCCGGCTATCGCCGACTGCTCGCGACGCGGCGGAGGCAACCCGCCTTTCACCCGGACGCCGAGCAGTCGGTCCCGCAGGACGTTCCCCCGTGGCTCGTCGCCGTGTTGCGCGTGAGCCGGGACCAGCGGCAGCGAATCCTGACGCTGGTGAACGTGAGCGGGCAACGGCAGAGTTGGCGTCTGCCGGCCGGCTTCGAGTGCTGCCCCGCGCGGGAGTTGATCGCCGGCCGCGTGTGGCCGCAGGCGGCATGTGTCGAACTCGATCCCTACCAGCCGCTCTGGCTGGAATCCGCCAGCTGAGAAGGAGAAAACGCGATGGCCGATTTCTATCAACACGGCTCGATTGCCACGATGCACGATCTGGGAACGATCAAGCGGGAACAGCTGGAACGGATGCTGGAACGGTACATCGTCAATTGTCAGGTGGGACTGGTGCTGCCTGTGACGGCGGACGATATGCGGGCCGAACCGTTTGCGCGAATCGTGGGCGAACTGGCCGGCGTCCGCTATGTGCCGTGGATTGTGGTGGCCTTGGGGGTGGCGCCGGCGGCGGAGGATTATCGCGAAGCGGTCGAAAAGGTCCGTGTGCTGGGCGACCGGGTCCGTGTGCTCTGGACGGACGGCGCCCGCGTACAGGGCCTGTACCAACAACTGAGCGATGCGGGACTCGTCGTCACGACGCCGGGCAAGGGGCGTTCGGTGTGGACCGCTTTCGGGTATCTGCTGGCCGATCCGCGGCTGGAAGTCTTCGCCCTGCACGATTGCGACATCGTCAACTACGACCGCGAAATGCTGGCCCGGCTGCTGTTGCCGTTGGTCCACCCCAGTCTGGACTTCGAGTTCTGCAAGGCGTACTACGCGCGGGTGACCGACCGCATGCACGGGCGCGTTGTACGCTTGCTGGTGTCGCCGCTGCTCAAGGCTTTGATCTCTCTCTTGGGATACGACCGGTTTCTGGTGTACTTGGAGTCCTTCCGTTATCCGTTGTCCGGCGAGTTTGCGGTGCTGTCCAATCTGGCCAAGTCGAACCGCATCCCTTGCGACTGGGGGCTGGAGGTGGGGACGCTGGCCGAGGTGTTCCGCAACACGTCGGTGAAACGCGTCTGCCAGGTGGACCTGTACCGCGAGTACGAGCACAAGCATCAGGCGCTGTCGCTGGACGACCCCGGCAAGGGGCTGATGAAGATGGCCGTGGACATTCTGGCCAGTATTTTCCGCACGCTGGCCAGCATGGGCATGGTGCTGCAGCCGGGGCACTTCCTCACGCTCCGCTCCGCGTATCTCCGTGCCGCCCAGGATGCAATCCGCCATTATCATGCCGACGCGTTGATGAACGGCCTGCATTTCGACCGTCATGAGGAAGAACAGGCGGTGGAAGGATTTGCCCGTCAGATCGTCGTCGCGGGCGATCTTTTCCAGCGCGAACCGGTGGGCGGCGAAGCCATGCCCAACTGGGTCCGTGTCTTCTCCGCGTTTCCCGACTTCCCGCAACTGCTGCGTCAGGCGGCGGAGGAGGATCTGCAGGAGTTCGCGGGCTGAACGACGCGGAAACAGGCCTTGTTGTTGACCTTGCGACTTCCCTACACCCAGCGCAACGGATCGCACTCCTGGCGACTGGCCCACACGTACAGTTCCGGAAACTGGGCGGCGAGTTGTTCGGCCAGTCTGACCACGGCGAATCGCTCGCTGGCGAAGTGCCCTGGCAGGAGCATCGCCATGCCCTGCGCTTCGGCTTCCAAGCAGGTGTGGAACGTGGTTTCGCCGGTGACCAGCGCGTCGCAACCGGCTTGCCGAGCCGGCTCCAGGAACTCGCCCGCCGCGCCGCAGGCGACGGCCACTCGTTCCAACCGCTGCTCCGCCGGTCCCACGACGTGCAGTCCGTCGAGGTGCAGGAACGCCTTGAGCCGCCCAGCCAGTTTGGCCAGCGTCGTGGCTTGCGGCAGACTTCCGCAGCGCCCTGCGCCGAGGCCCGACGCTTCGTCCGTCTTGGCCACCAGCGGGAGGATGCCGCTCAGTCCCAATCCTTCGGCCAATTGCTGGTTGATGCCGGCCGCCGCCGAATCGAAGGCCGTGTGGGGGCTGTAAACCGCCACGCCGGCGCGGACCAACTGCAGCAGCAAACGTCCCGGCGTGCTGTCCGTGGTCAGCCGCTTCAAGGACCGAAACGGCAGCGGATGGTGGGTGACGATCAGGTCGGCCTTTTCGCGGACAGCCTCGTCCGCGCTGACAGGCGTGATCGTCAGGCACGTCATGATCCGTTCCGCGTCATGCTGCGGATCTCCGACCAGCAAGCCCACGTTGTCCCAGTCCTCGGCCAACCGCGGCGGGGCAAATTGCTCCAAATGTTCACAGATCTTTTTGAGTGCGGTCATGTTCGGCTCCCGTGAATGTCCCTTTGAATTTGGCGGGCGAGTCGTTTACTGTAAAGGGGCCTGGGAGTCCACGGTCACGTGCGGAGGGGAGATACTCGTGCTGCAATTGAGAATTGGGATTCCGCTGTCGAGTCTGCGTCTGCCGTTTCGCCAAGCGTTGGCCAAAGCGGCAGCGCTGGGGGCGGACGCTGTCGAAATCGACGCCCGTCGCGAGATCAATCCGCAGGAATTGACTCCGACCGGCATACGCGAGATCCGCAAACTGCTCGAAGATCAGCGGTTGCGCGTCTGTGCGATCGACTTTCCCACACGATTCGGCTACAACGTGCTGGACGGTTTGGACCGTCGCGTGGAGGCGACGAAGCAGGCGATGTCGGTCGCCTTCAAGCTCGGGGCTGCCGTCGTCGTCAACAACGTCGGCCGCGTTCCTGAATCCGAGGAAGACCCGGATTGGACGCTGTTGGTCGAGACGCTCAGCGACCTGGGCCGGCACGGCCAGCGCGTCGGCGCAACGCTCGCCGCCAGGACGGGCGCCGAAAGCGGCGAGGAGCTGGCGCGTCTGGTCAAGTCTCTTCCCGCTGGTTCGCTCGGCGTGGATTTCGACCCCGGATCGCTGATCGTCAACGGGTATTCACCGCGTGAAGCCCTGACGGCGCTGGCCCCGTACGTGCTGCACGTCCACGCGCGGGATGCCGCTCGCGACCTCGCCCAGGGACGAGGCATCGAGACGCCGCTGGGCGAAGGAGCCGTCGATTTCCCGGAACTGCTCGGCATTCTTGAGGAACACCAATATCGCGGCTACCTGACGATCGAAAGCCAGACAAGCGGCAATCCCGAAGTGGAAATCGCTACGGCCGTGAGGTACCTGAAGAACCTATTCGCCTGAGTCCTGGAATCGTTACAGACGTGCTTTTAGTCTTGCGAGTTGATCGGGTGTGAGGCTATCCAACAGTTTGTCGACGCCGACTTCCTCAATGACCCTGGCCAAGCCGACTTCCTCCACGACCCTGGCCAAGCCGACTTCCTCCACGACCCTGGCCAAACCCACTTGGCGAATCAACAAGTCGAGACCGAATTCCTCGACCACCGGCGTCCAGTCAATCTCCAAATTATCGTCAATCACTTTGCCGATCACAGCCTGCTCCTTCTTCCAAGCCCTCGTATGCAACGCGAACATCCACGGGGCGTAATGACAAAACACATCCGCGTGGCGCAACACGTACTGCGCCAACGCGGCCTCTTCCTGAGGCCGCCGCGCACCTAGCAGGTGCAGCGGCAGGCTTTCGTCATCCAGCGACGTCTCGATGCTGCTGAGCAGGTACAGCGGGTAGCCGACTACCACGCCCCGCCACAGTCCATTCTCCAATTGGCTCAGCCGCCCAACTCGCTGTTCCCATTTCGTACGCATGCTGCGGGGCAACTCGCGCACCACGTACCACCAGGAAATCTGCCGAGGTGCCAGCGGCCGCAACTTGTCCCGGACACGCTGTTCGTTTAGCCGGCGCGCTACCCCTAACCCCAATTCTAGCAACAAGTCAAGGTGCGATTCGCGAGGCCGAACCGTAGGACCTTTGAATTCCAGGATATTCCAGTGCGTCAGCCACTTCCAGAGGTGGCGAAACTGCGGCCCGCGAAGAGCGGATCGTTTCAGCACCACTACATCCGCCTCGCGGGGAACATCGCCAACGGCCAAGTTCGTCAGGACTTCGTAGCGCCCTTCAAGGACTTGCCGCAGGAAGTAGGCAAAGAGGGGATGCCATTGACGCATGGATGCCTCCCGCACTCCGATGTTTCCAGGAAACCTCCGGCAATCTAGCCGAATCACCGGCTGCAGGCAAGCAACTGCGTGCAAAGAGGGAATCCGCTTGCCGCGGTCCATCCCATTGCGTAACCGCCGCGGATTTGCTACTTTTTTTGGGGAGTGCGTTCGAGGTTGTGCGCTCCGTGCATGGGGGCGTACCGGTCGTGCCAAAATCGCTAAGACCGCGTCCACAAGTGTTTTCGCAGGGGACATCTCGATGCATCTTCTGCTCGACCAAATTCGTGCAGCAAGTCGTGGCTGCCGGTCTGATGTCCGCCGAAGAGATCGAGGCCTTGGTGGAGGGAATGCCCGCCGACAAGACGCCCCACGATAGTGAACAGCTTGTCCGAGAACTGGTCCGGCTAAAGAAGTTGACTGCGTATCAGGCCAAGGAGATCTACTCCGGCCGCGGCAAATCGCTGGTGCTGGGCAATTACGTCATCCTGGACAAACTGCAAGCTTGGCGGGGGCGGGTTTTCTTGGAGGCTCGGATCTAGTGCAAAATCGCCGTCGCACCGAGCAAGCTCGGCGGAGACGTTGCGCGCTGCGGTCGAGAGACTGCAGCACAACCGCGATTCTCGGAGCCCGGCAACTGGCACGTACCCTTTTTTTCGGCAGCCGTTTTGACTAACCTTTCGTCGTTTCAAAAGCGGCAAGTTGTGAAATAGCTGACGGGGACATTCCCGATGAAAATCCATGAGTTTCAGGCAAAGCAGATTCTGCGCGACGCGGGCGTGAGCGTGTTGCGGGGCGTGGTGGCAAGAACCGCGGACGAGGCTGCCAAAGCGTTCACCGAGCTGGCCATGCCAGTGGCGGTCGTCAAGGCGCAGATTCACGCGGGTGGACGCGGCAAGGGGCAGATTCACGAGTACCCGGAACAACGGGGCGTTCAGTTAGTCCGCAGCGCCCAGGAAGCCGCGACGGTTGCTGGCCGCCTGCTGGGCAATCGCCTGGTGACGATCCAGACAGGCACGGAAGGCCAAACCGTCCGCCAAGTGTTGGTCGAGGAAGGCTGCGACATTGCCCGCGAGTTGTACCTGGGCATCGTCGTCGACCGGGCTGCCGCCAAACCGGTGTTGATGGTTTCCAGCGAAGGCGGCGTGGAGATCGAGAAGGTGGCAGCCGAGACGCCGGAGAAGATCTTCAAGGAACACTTTCATCCGCAAGTGGGACTGCTGGATTATCAAGTCCGCAAGCTGTGTCAGAAACTGCAGATCAACCGCGGCAGCGTTCGCAGTGCCGCGAAGTTCATGCAGGCCCTGTGCCGGGCCTTCGTCAAGTACGACTGTAGTCTGGCCGAAATCAACCCGCTGGTCATCACCGGCCGCGGCGAAATGGTGGCCCTGGATGCCAAGATCAACTTTGACGACAACGCCCTGTTCCGGCACCCCGAACTGGCCCAACTGCGAGACTTGTCCGAAGAGGAACCGGCCGAGATTCGTGCGGGGAAGGCGGGTCTGAGCTACGTCAAGCTCAACGGCACCATCGGCTGTTTGGTCAACGGAGCCGGCTTGGCCATGAGCACGATGGACATCATCAAGTTGCACGGCGGCGAGCCGGCAAACTTCCTGGACGTCGGGGGCGGCGCCAACACCGAACAAGTGACCGAAGCGTTCAGTATCTTGTTGTCGGATCCAAACGTGAAAGCCGTCCTGGTGAACATTTTTGGTGGGATCATGCAGTGTACGACGATCGCCCAGGCGATCCTGGAGGCGTACCAGACGGTGGGCTTCAACGTGCCGCTGGTCGTCCGCCTGGAAGGCACCCGCGTGGAAGAGGGCCGCAAGATCCTCGGAGAAAGCGGGGTCAACATCATCACGGCGGACGGACTGACCGACGCGGCACAGAAAGTGGTCGCCGCCGCCGTTTAGACCGTCGGGGTCAGGCTTACAGAATTCAATTTTGGCCCAGCGAGGTCGTTCCATTTGTTCGGACTCGATATCGGCCAAAACTGAATTCTGTAGGCCTGACCCCAGTCGCCAAGAGGAACCGTTTACAGCGTGCAATTACTCACACCGAGACACGTCCCATGAGCATTCTGGTCAACCGAGATACGCGAGTGATCTGTCAAGGCATCACGGGCAAAGCCGGAGCCTTTCACACCAAGGGCTGCCGGGACTATGGCACCAACATGGTCGGCGGCGTGACGCCCGGCAAAGCAGGCGAAACAGTCGAGGGCGCGCCGGTGTTCGACACGGTCGCCGAAGCAGTCGAGAAGACCGGTGCCAACGCGACGATGATCTTCGTCCCGGCCGCGTTCACGGCGGATGCGATCCTGGAGGCGGTCGATGCCGGGATCCAGGTGATTGTCGCGATCACCGAGGGCGTGCCGGTGCTGGACATGATCCACGTGTACGACGTGGTCAAGCGGAGCAACGCCACGCTGATCGGCCCCAACTGCCCCGGCATCATCACGTCCGAGGAGTGCAAGATCGGCATCATGCCCGGCTACATCCACCGTCGCGGCTGTGTGGGCGTAATCAGCCGCAGCGGCACGCTGACCTACGAAGCGGTCTGGCAGACGAGCAATCTGGGGTTGGGGCAGAGCACCTGCGTCGGCTTGGGCGGCGATCCGATCGTGGGCACCTCGTTCATCGACCTTCTGGAACGTTTCCAAAGCGATCCGCAGACAGAGGCGATCCTGATGATCGGCGAGATCGGCGGCACGGCCGAGGAGGAAGCGGCGGCCTTTATCAAGCAGCACGTCACGAAGCCGGTCGCCGCGTTCATCGCCGGCCGCACCGCGCCGCCGGGCAAACGCATGGGGCACGCGGGGGCGATCATTTCGGGAGGCAAAGGCACGGCGGCAGAAAAGATCGACGCCCTGCGCGCGGCCGGCATCGAAGTGGCCGAAAGCCCCGCCGACATGGGCCAGGCGGTCCAGCGGGCGATGGAGAAAAGAAGCCGGTGACTCGGCACTCCCCGTGTGACCCGGCCTGAAATGGTTGGACCCGTCAAGGGCCAAGAAGAGCCTCCTCAGCAGAATCCGCAGGGAAGGACGATTCTCCGAAAAACCGGGTGTCTTGCCGAGGCGAACACTTTTTCCCGGGTGGTGTTGAAGATCAAGGCCGCCTCTGAAGGAAAGCGTGGGAACGAGGAAACGAGTCGTTGCCGCCGCTAGGGCAGGCTGAAGAAGTACTTTGGAATCCGGTCGGCAGGTTCGCCGAACTTCAGGTCGCGCACCATCTCCTGGACGCGAGCCAGGGAGACGTGGCCGGCCTGACGCAGGAAGTCCAGCGCGTTCTGGGCCGCGAGCGCCTCGTACAGGTTGCCGGTCCGGAGCACCCCGTCCAACGCCCTCTGGGCCGCCGCCTGCTCGCCAAGATGCGCCACGGCTTCCGCGGCGACCACGCGCACGTCGGCCCAGTCGTCGTTCAGACGCTGGAGCAACGCCGCTTTTCCGGGTGCTGCCTGGTCCCGCAAGATCAGGCAGCCGGTCGCGGCCCAGTAGCGGAGAACCGGATGCGGGTCGGCCAGCGCGGCGAGCAGCTCGGGCAGATTGCCGGGCTGGCCTTCGCTGGCCCGGTCCGCCAACTCGACAATCCGCTCCAGCGGATAGTCTTTGCCGTGCGTGTAGTCGTAGATCGTCTGGTCGCCGGCCAGTTGCGTCATCATCCCTTCCGGAAGGAAGCCCGCGTCTCGCGTGGCCAGGATTTCGGCGCGCAGCGCGGCCCGCAGGCCGGCGATCCGTTGCGCGTGCGGCGACTGGCCGATCAGGTTCCGCACTTCGAACGGATCCTTGCCGATCTCGTAAAACTCCTCGGCCGGCTTGGGCTGCCAGTAGCGGGCCTGCACCTGCTTGCAGCGGCCCGCGGCAAATTCCGCGTGCCACGACCGCATGCTGGGCAGAACCTGGAACGGATAGGAATAGTGCTGGCCCCACGGGCGGTGCGGCGAGTAGTTGCGTACGTACCGGAATTGGCCGTCGCGCACGGCGCGCACCATGTCGTAACGCTCGTCCATGCGGCCGCGGAACAGGAACACGTGCTCGCGCGGCGGGGCCTTTTTCGGGCCCAGGAACGGGCGGCCTTCGTAATGGGCGGGGATCGGCACGCCGCCCAGACTGAAGACCGTGACGGGCAGATCCACAAAGCTGACGAGGTCGTCCACCCAGGCGCCGGCCGGGGCGGGCGCGAGGTGCGCCCAAGGCTTCGGAAAGCGGACGATCAGTGGAACTCGCGTGCCGGAATCGTGCAGATTCCGCTTGCCGCGCGGCAGCGCGCCGCCGTGATCCCCGTAATAGAAAACCACGGTGTCGTCGGCAAGTCCCGCGCGCTCCAATTCCGCCAACAGCTCGCCGATCTGCTCGTCCAGTCGCGTCATCTGGTCGTAGTAGTTGGCCCAGTCGCGGCGGATCTCCAGCGTGTCGGGATGATAGGGCGGCAACGCAATGCGTTCCGGCAGAACGCGGAAGCCGGTCTTGCCCGGCTTGGGGGCAACTTGGCTTTCGTGGCTGGTGGTCAGATTAAACACGGCGAAGAACGGCTGGCCCGGCGCTCGATTCTTGTAGTGCGCCCGTTTGCTGCTTTCGTCCCAGGGTTGCCCCGCGTTGGCCAGGTTGTAATCGGTTTTGGAGTTGTTCGTGCAGTAGTAGCCCGCGGCGCGGAGGTGCTCCGGGTACAGCTTGAAGCCCGTCGGAAGGGCGACGCGGCTGCGGTGATTGTGGGCTCCCAGCGACGAGGCGTACATGCCCGTGATCAGCGTCGTCCGCGCGCTGGAACAGACGGGCGCGTTGGCAAACGCGTTCCGATACCGAACGCCCTCCGCGGCGAGGCGGTCCAGGTTCGGCGTCTGTGCCAGCGGATCGCCGTAACAGCCCAGGTACGGGCTGTTGTCCTCGCTGGTGATCCAGAGGATGTTGGGCCGCTCTGCCGAGAGGGCGGAGCCGGCGGCCACGACCAGTCCTGCGACGAGGCCAAACCAACGGACAAGGGAAATAGTCTCGCGGGTCATTGCACGGGCCTCTTGGGTTGGGTTTTTCTCGGAAGCAGCCGCGGCCCGGCGGGCTGGCGCGCGGCGAACCGGCCGTTGGGCTTGGCGGCGTCGTAGACCGGGTTCAACGTGGGGAACTTCGCGCCCACTTGCTTCTGCCACGCCTGCAGTTCCTCGCGCAGCGCGGCGACGCGGACTGGCTGCGCCGCCGCGAGATCGGTTTGTTCGCCGATGTCGTCGGCCAGGTTGTACAGTTCGCTGCGCTGATCCTCGTACCACTGGATCAGCTTCCATGCGCCGCGGCGGATCGCGGCGCTTGGCGCGCCGCCTTGGTTGCCGTAATGCGGATAGTGCCAGAACATGGCCCGTTCCGGCAGCGTGCCGCCGCGGAACACCGGCAAGAGGCTCACGCCGTCCAGCACCTGTCCCGGCTGCCCCTGGACGCCGGCAACGTCCAGCAGCGTGGGAAAGAAGTCCGGGCTGCTCACCGGTTCGCTCACCAGGCTGCCGGGCTTGACTACTTCCGGCCAGCGGACCAGCAGCGGTTCGCGAATGCCGCCGTCATACATCCAGCCCTTGCCGCCGCGCAACGGCAGGTTCGAGGTGGGCCAGCTTTCGCTGGTCGCCAGGCCGCCGTTGTCGCTGGTGAAGATGACGAGCGTGTTGTCGCGCAGGCCGAGTTCATCCAGCTTGGCCAGCACCCGGCCGACGGCCAGATCCATGGCCTCGACCATGCCCGCATAGACCGCGTGCTCCTGCACCAACCGCACGTCGCGCGTGTCCTCGCGGCCCCAGTTCGGTTCCAGTCCCAGCCGGCGGCGTTTCTCTTCGTACTTCCGCTGCAAGTCTTCCCGCGCCATCAGCGGCGTGTGAACGGAGTAGAAGGCCAGATAGGCGAAGAACGGCCGGTCCCGGTTCGCTTCGATGAACCTGGCCGTTTCGGCCGCTAAACGGTCGGGCAAGTGCTCGCCGGGCGGACCGTCGGCCAGTCGCGGGTTGCCGTACGGAGAGAAATACCGCTTGCCGCCGTACGGACCGCCGCGGTCGATCCCGCCCCGGTTCACGTCAAAGCCTTGGTTCTCCGGCCACCAGCCCTCCGGCCCCAAATGCCACTTGCCGGCAAAGAACGTCGCGTAGCCCGCACTCTTCAGCGCCTTGGCCAACGTCGGCGTTTCCAGCGCCAGCCGGTCGGTGTAGGTCGCCGGCAGCAGTCTCGTGTTGCGCTTCCACTGTTCGGGCTTCATCGCCGCCCCGATGTAGTCGGTGATTCCCGTCCGCTGCGGCCATTGCCCCGTCATGATGCTGGCCCGCGTGGGCGAGCATACCGGACACGCCGCGTAGGCATCGGTGAACCGCGCCCCGTCCTGTGCCATGCGGTCCAGATGCGGGGTCTCGTAGAACGTGCTGCCGTAACAGCCCAGGTCGCGCTGACCCAGGTCGTCGGCGAGGAAAAAGACCACGTTCGGCTTGGCCGGACGCGCGGCCTCCGCGCCCCAACCATGACTGCCAAGAAGAACCAGCGGCGCGGCCAACAGAACCAGGAATTTCATCACTCGTTCCTTGTCACGGTTTGAACAGCGGCAGACGATCGAAACACGCTGCGAGTGGGCATTGGCGATGGTTGGCCGCGGAGGGTCTCGTACCGGCCTGCGGTGCGAAGACGCTACGGGGCCTGCTCGGTCTTGCGGGGGACAGGCCGGTCCAGCCCCAGCGCCGTCAGCATCTGGTCCAGACTGTGTTCGCGGCCCGTCAGGCGAAAACCGCCGCCATCCACCTGGGCCATCCGCTCGGCAGTCGGCCGATGGCCGCGTCCCCGGAGGGGCGACCAGCGGGCAAAATCGCCCGTGCCCCACATCAGGTGCGGAGCGTGGATTGCCGGATTGTGATGCAGGGCGACGTCGCGGAGCGTCAGGTAGTTCAGGTCCAGCAGCCGTGCGACTCGCTGGGAGTCCAAGCCGGGGTCCTTGTTGACCGCCTGGTCGTTGAGCCGGTCGAGCGTCACTTGCAGTTCGGTAAAGTTCAGTCCCATCCGCAGGAAGGCGACGCGTGCCGCAGCAGCCTCGTCGCCGGCACAGGCCTGGTCGGCCGCGTCGAGCAGGCGGCGAAGCTCGCGCAACGCTTCAGGAGAGTGCGACGGTTCGGGCTTCGACGTGATCTCTTGAGCGCGCAGGAAGTAGCGCTTGACGGAATCCGCGCCCGCGCCGAATCCGGGCTGGCAGTAGCTGTCCAGAATCTCGTCCGCCGTCAGGTACGGGTTCCACGTCAGCCGGGCCGTCGCGTAGTAATTCAGGCCATGCACCGCCCAGTGGTGGATGATCGAATCAAAGTCGGTGGCCAGCATCCCGCGGTCGGCCATGAAATGCATCGTGTCGGCCAGACGCTGAACCATGACGTGCAGCTTGCCGTCACGGCGGCCGGTCAACAGGATGTTGGGCCGCCAGTAGATGCGTTTGGCGCCCGCCCGCTGCCAGCCCTCCCAGCCCTCGCTCCCGCTGGGCACGTACCGCAGCACCATGTTCGGGTGCAGACGCTCCCGCACCGGCGGCGTGCTCCAGTAGCTGTAAGCTTCGACCAGGAACAGTAGATTCGGATGCACGCGCGTCACGCGCTCGGCGATCTGGTTCCAATACCACACCATCCGGTCAGTCAGGGCGACGTAATCGATCTGGTGCCGCTGCGGCTTGCCCACGCGTTCGAAGACGGTGAAGGGGACCGGAGGGGCGTTGGGGGGATCGAGCTTTTTGCAGTTTGCGCACAGGCAGTGGCTGGAGTACCCGCCGTCGTTGGGACTGAGCGAGACGCATCGCAGGTCCGGGTCTGCGTTGGCCCGCTCGATGATGCTCGCGGCAACGAACTCGATCAGTTCCGGGTTGGACTTGCACAGACGCCAGCGGTCGCCGGCCGCGCTCTGGTCCCGCGTGCCGTCCGCTTGCAGGGCAAACCACTCCGGGTGTTTCTGGCCGTGCTCTGTCCAGCCGCCGCGGAGTCCGGCTCCGGCATGCCCGCCGCCGATGCCGATGTGGCCGCCGAGCCGCTGCCAGACTCCCCAGCCGACGCCCCGATCCAGGGCGGCGGCCTGCTGGGCCGCCTGGTCCCACTGGTCCCGCGTCAGTTGCAGGCGCACCAAGCCCGACTCGGACCGCTCGCCCATCCCCGCGAAGCGGATGTGCCGCTGGCCGATCGGCGGCGTAAAACGCAGGGCCAGCGGATCGACGGAGATGGTTTCTCGTTTCGGGATCACGCGGCCCACCTCACCCGGCCACAGATAGCGCACGCCCAGCCGTTCGAGCAGTTCGATGACGGCATGCCGCGTGCCACCGTTGTCGCTGGCCGCCGCGGGGCCCAGCAGGGCCAGGACGTTTCCGCGGGTCTGGACCAGGATTCCGCCCGGCCCCAGGCCGTCGCTGGTCAGGCCCAGGCTGCGGGCGGTCCGGCTCTCGCCCACCAGCACGAAATGGGTCGGCCCCTCCGGAACCTTGCCGGCCTCAAAGACCAGCCGATCCGCTGCGATCGACGCCGTCCCAAGATCCGTTTCGCGTTTGACGTCCAACCTCGCCCCGGACATCAGCCAGAGATGGTCCGCCAGCAGTTTCGCCGCTTCCGTCTCGACGGAGCGACGGCCAGCCTCCGCCGGCAAGACGATCAGGGCCGTGGGCCGGCCTGCCGCGACCAGGCTGACCGGACCGTCCGCGCCCTTGCGGTCAGCCGCCCGGACCATGCCTGCCGCCAGCGCGCACATGATGCCGACGTACAGAACTCGACACGCACCGCGGCCAGCCAACGAACGGCCGGACGAAGTCGCGTGAGGGAATCTCGAAAAAAACGGCCCGACGGGACAGGGTGAAGGAATCATCGCTTGCGGGTCCCAACTGAACTTGACATCGTTCGAGAAACCAAGGAACCGAAGGACGCTGGCCACCGGTCATTGGCGAGCCGCATGATCGGCGGCTAGCGCCTTGCCGCTCACAAGGCACCGGACAGCGATTTCTCCAACAAGGCCGACTTGTCTTGGAACAGAGCGTCGATCCTGCGGACACGCGGCCGTCCGAGCGCGGCGCAGGTCCCCGGCACGCGGCGCACTGCGGCGCCGCGTGCCAAGGACGGAGGTTGGCGTCAAGTCTCCTTGGTGACTCCCGGCACCGGGACCGGGTAGTAGCCCTCCTCATCGGGTTTGACCGGCGGTTCGGAATCGTAAGTCAGATCGTCGATCTTGCCCGGCAGGAATTGGAAGTCAGAGGTCGTCATCTGTTCCCAGGTGACCTCCATGCCCGAATGGACCGCCGCGCGGCCCATCAGGTCGGCGAAGTTCGAATTGACGGCCCGCTCGACTTCGTTCTGCGGCTGGTCCTTGCGGATGTTCTCCAGCAGCACGTTCCATTCGGCGTCCCAGGGATTGTACTGCTCCGGCGGCGCTTCCCAGACGATGTTGTCGTTCGCACACCGCTGGTCCTTGTAGATCCGCGTCGTTCCCGCGTGGATGTCGCCGGAGAACTGGGCCGCGCATTTCGTCCCGTGCACGTAGGTGGCGAATTCTCGGAAGCAGTGTCCGCCCAGCCAGCGGGCGGCGTCGGTCGCCTTGGTGCCGTCGTGGAACGTCCACTCGATCGAGATCGAGTCGAATTCCTGGCCGCGGTCGCGGGTGGCCCGGGCGCGGCCGCCGATGCCGCGAGCCACGGCGGGCAAGTCGCCTTTGAGCCAGACGAGTTCGTCGATCTGGTGGATATTCATCTCCGCGTACAGGCCGCCGGAGACCCACTGGAAGGCGGTGAAATTCCGGATCTGCCACATCAGGTCGGTCATGCCTTCCGGCTTTTTGCCCAGCCCGCCGCCGGCGGGATGAATCCGGTAAGCGCGGACCAGCATGATCTCGCCCAACTGGCCGTCGCGGATCCGCTTGATCAGTTCCTGCCGGTTGACGCTGTGGCGGCACTGCAGGCCGGCCATGATCTTGAGGTTCTTCTTCTTGGCTTCCTCACCGGCCTTCAGCATTCGCCGCAAGTTTGGGGCGTCGGGGGCGAACGATTTCTCCATGAACACGTTCACGCCTTTCTGCACAGCGTACTCCAATTGCAGCGGCCGGACGTAGGCAAAGCTGGTCAGCATGGCCACGTCGTTGGGGCCCAGACAGTCGATGGCTTTCTTGTAGGCGTCGAAACCGACGAATTGCCGCTCCTGAGGCACGTTCACCCGGTCGCCAAAGCGAGCGGACAGCGCCTTGTGCGCGCGGGTCAGCCGATCTTCGGCCACGTCCGCCATCGCGTACAGTTGGACCGGCCCGTGGATCGAATTCATGGCATTGCCGACCGCCCCGCTGCCTCGCCCGCCGCAACCGATCAGGGCCAGGCGGATGACGTTGCCCTCCGCGGCATGCACGCGCGGAATGGCGACGTTGGCCAATGTCGAAGCCGCCGCAGCCGCCGTGCCCCACTGCAAAAACTCGCGGCGAGAAGCCCCTCGAGACACTCCCTCCGGCGATCGCGTTTCTCGCGTCATAGACCTTCTCCTTCTGAAAAATGGAACAAACAAACCAATCGCGTTTCACTGCTCGTCCGTCCTGAAACGCGCTCGCTCTGTCCCGGATGCGTGCGGCTTCATTGCCGAACGCAGCATCGGGACGCAAACACGCCCAAGCGAAACGAGTTGCCGAACCCTCGGCAACAGCCCGGATTAGAGCAGACCAGATGGCAGAAGCAACATGGGGAACCCGGCAAAAACGTGTCCGAGCAGAACCCCGACCCGCCGTGACACCAGCCGGCCTCGGCCGCGTGTTGGAGGGTTAGACCGTCCTGGCGACGGCCACGAGGTCTTGCCTGGAATCGCGCAGCCGGCGTGCCCTGGGGCGGACCAATCCGGCGGCTTTGCCAGCAGGCGTTTCCGCTCGGTGGGCGGCTTGGTAGGATGGACCGCCGGACAAACGCGGACGGGTTCTTCCGTGGACGGTGAACGCGAACCAGGCGGAGAGCGGCCATGATGATTGCCAGATGTGGAGTCGTTTTTGCGGTGCTCCTTGGTGGGGCGGTTCCCGGCGTGGGATCGGAGCAAGTCATGTTTCCCGGCGCCGAATGGGCGAAACGCTCGCCGGAAAGCCTTGGCTTGGACGCCGGCATGGTCGCCCGCCTCGGCGCCCGCATGAAGGAGGCGCGGGCCAACGGCGCGTTGATCTACAAAGGATACCTGGTCGCGGAATGGACGTTTGACGGACCGAGCACGCAACGGTTCGAAGTCCAGTCGGTGACCAAGTCGATCACCAGCCTCGCGCTCGGACTGGCGGTGCAGGAACGGTTGATCCCCGGCCTGGACGCCAAGGTAAAGGATCACTATCCGGCCTTGGACGCGGGGCCCTACAGCGGCGAGATCACCTTCCGCCACCTGGCGACGTGTACGTCCGGCATCAAGGCAAAGACGTCGGCGAGCCTGTACAACGCCCGCGAAGACGTCAAGCCGGGCGTGGAAAGCCGGTATCACAACGAGCACACGATCGAACTGGCACGCGCCTTGACCTATGTGTTTGGCGACGATTTGGAGACAGTCCTGCGCAGCCGGGTGCTCCAGAAGATCAACGCCGACACGAAATGGGACAAGATTGGAACCGTCCGTCTGACCGACGGCCGGGAAGCGCCCGTCGTGTATGGCTCGCACCGTTCGCACTGGACAGCGCAGGATCTGGCCCGAGTCGGCTGGCTGTATGCCAATGGCGGCAGGTGGAACGGCACCCAGATCTTATCCGCGGAGTACGTAGCGGAGAGCATGACCGCCATTCCGCACCCGGTGAGAGAGTATCGTTCGGAAGCCCGCTATCGGGCGACGAACACAGACGGCCTGCCGTACGATCCGATGCGGGAACGCCCCGGTCTGCGTTACGGGCTGTGCTGGTGGTCCAGCCGGCATCTGGCGGCCGGACGGGAAATGTGGCGTTGGAACATGGGCGGCAACTACGGTCAGGCCTGCATGGTGTGGCCTGAAGCCGGGCTGGTCTTGACCAAGGTGAATACTCCCCGGCAACCGCCTTTTGTCGGCGCCGTTCAACTTTGGCCGGCCGTCCTGCAGGGCCTGCCTCGGGCACCGTGAGACGCTGGTGTCGGCGGGCGGAGAGGGGCCAGGCACGGACCGCGACCGCGGGATGCGCGCTCAGTGCGTTGGGGCCTCGACGACGACCCGAAAGCCCACGTTGTGGACCGCTTGCCAGGCCGGATAGCCCAGCCGGAACGAACTGCGGCATCGCGACGGCCGATCCGTAAACGAACCGCCGCGCACCACCTTCCGGCCGTCGAATGCTGCCGCGTTGCGGCCGTCGTCCGCACGGTAGGGATAGGGAAGGTAAGCCGAGCGCGTCCACTCGGCGGCGTTTCCATGCACATCGTACAGACCCCAGGCATTGGGGCGATAGGAACCGATCGCGGCCGTGGCGATCGCTTGATCGTCAAAACGCATGTCCGCAGGCAGCGGTTGCAGATTGAACACGCCGGCCGTTCCGGCGTACAAACAAGCCAGCGAGCGGTCGGCGACGTTCGCCCAGGGCGTGAAGTCTTCGCCCGTGTCGCCGTAGCACAGGGCCGTTGTGGCGCCGGCCCGCGCAGCGTATTCCCACTGCGCCTCCGTCGGCAACGAGAACCGCTCGCCCGTGACCTCCGACAGCCGGCCGCAAAACGCCAGGGCCTGTTCCCACGACACGCGCAGGACCGGCTGCTGTGGTTCGTCCAGTTGGATGCCGGGCCCGTCATTGTCGAGCTGGCGTTTTGTGAAGAAACCCGACGCGTGGCCGGGGAAGAAACGGCGAAACTGCTCGTTCGTGATTTCAAATCGCCCCATCCAGAAAGGACGCTCGATCTGCACCCGGCTGGCGGGCCATTCATCCTCCGCGCCCTCGCCCGTGGTATCGCCCATGACGAACGATCCTGCGGGGATCTGAACCAGCTCCAGTTGCACCCCGTCGCCCAGCGAGACGATCCGGGTTGCCGGCGTGGATTCACTCACCGGCGGCGCCGACTGCAAGAGCAACCGGGCGACGGCCTGGCGGCGTTCCCCGGGCGACGGGGACGCGCTGGGCGGCACGAACGCCGCACGCGATGGCCGGATCGGGGCGACGGGAACCCGCTCCGGATCACTCGGCACGCCGCCGTATCGCTGGGCCAATTCGTAGCGCCGGCGATCGGCCCGGCCCGGAATCTCGGCCACCTCCCCCCACGTGCCGTGACAGGGGCCGTTCAGGTCAATCCAGGTCACCAGCCGCTCCCAGGCTTCCCGGTCCAACGCCACGCCGTAATGCCCCTTCTCCAGCATCTGAATCAGTTCACTCGTGTTCGCGTGGTACTCGCCCGGCCTCAGCAGCGTGACGTCGTCCTCGATGTTCACGCGGCGGACGAAGGGGATCAGGGCTTCATAGGCGGGCGTGTACCGCGTGCGGAGTTCTCCGTAAGGCGGAGGCATGCCCGTGCAAGATTGAAACCGCTCGGGGTACTTGCTGACGAGCGACGGATCGAGCCGCGTGGCCCCGAGTCTCGACAACGGCAGTCCCGCGTAGTCTTGCCGCCCGCCCTCGTCGCGAAGGTCCAAATTCGCCCGGCCGTCGGCGCCCGCTTGGCCGTTGTGACAACCGACGCAATACCGGTCGAGCACCGGCTGGACTTCACGGGCAAAGTCAAACCCGCGCGCGGGACCGTGCCAGGGTTCGATCTCGGAGATAGGCCGCAAGGCAGCCAGGTCGTTTCGGGTGGCCGGCGTTTCCCGCGGCGGTTCGTGGCAACCCACGCAGGTGGCCGTTTCTCCGGGCATCGCGGTGTACCAGGATCGCATCAGCTGCACGGCCCGTCCTGCGTCGTCCAGCGCCTGGAGCAGGATCGGCGTGTTGGCCGGGATGCGGAACCTGGCCGAGCCGTCTTCGTGGACCGGGACCGTGCCCAGGATCCGCATTGCTTCCCACGGGCCCGCGCGGCCGATCTTGTCGGGCCCGGCCATGCCCGGATATCCGTAGTGATAAGCGGCCACGCGGAGTCGCGTGACGAGGCCCCTTGGGACTCCCTTCAGCCCGGGACCCCTGTACACGTCGTGCAGCACCACGACGGCGTCCGCGCGCGCCGGCTCGACGCGGTCCGGGATGATCGGCGGCTTGGGCCGCGGCCGGATGAGCAGCGGCTCGAAGAAGTCGTACTCCGGACGCACCAGCAGGGGCGTCACGTTGTCGAAGACGTCCACCAGGTAAATGCCCCACGGCTGTCTCGGCGCCGGCTGCATGGCCGCGAGCACGTACTTGTCGCTGAGCGGATAGGGATGCAGAAACTGGGGGCGTGCGCCGGCCGTCAAGCGGTCGAGCGTCACTTCCGCGATCGGCTCGCCGCGATGCGTCATGCGATGCAGAATGCCTCCGGCGCCGCTCCAACCCTGCGCCACGTCCAGCACGGCCAGTTCGCCCATGCGGTTCAGCCCGTGATAGCCGGCCAGGATGGCCACGATCTTGTTGGGATCGCCCGGCACTGGCTGCGGGAAAAACAAGCAATTGGGATAGTAGCAATTGCTCCCGTAGACGGCCCGCTGGGCGGTGCCGTCCGGATTCATGACCATCAGCGGGCGGACGTAGGCGTGCTGCAGGCCCGTGTAGTCCCAGCGGCTGTAGATCACCTGGCCGTTGGCCAGGACGGCCGGGTGCAGGTCGAGGTCCTGGTCGTAGCAGAGTTGGCGCACGCCGCCGCCGTCGGCGTCCATCAGATACAAGCAGCAGGCGCGCTCTCGGCCGTGCCAACAAGGGACCCCCGTGAACGAAGCCGTCGAGGCGTACACGATGCGTCCGTCGGGCAGATAGCACGGGTCAAAATGGTCCACGTCGGCGACCTCGCGCGTGACCTGGCGCAGGCCTTGTCCGTCCAAGCCGATTTCGTGGATTTGCCAGCGGCCGGCCACTGGCATGGTGAACAAGAGCCGATCGGCGTCGAAGTGCAAATCCATTTCGCCGACGTAGCGGCCGTCGGGCGGGCGGTACAACGTGCGCAAGGTGCCGCTTGGCCGCGCCGGCGACACGATCGCCAATTCGTTGTCGTAGCCGGTTGGTTCCAGGGCCGAGTGGCACTGGTGATTGGTCGGCAAGCCAAGCTGCCCCGCCTTCCGCTTCAGGACCAGCACGGCATCCGCGTCGAGCAGCGGGTTGGCCAGCAATGCCTCGTCACGCAGCGCCGTGAAACGGGCCTCCGCGCCGGCCTCGCCTGGAGCCGTCGTTCGGGAAAGCTGCTCCCAGCGTTTCCGAAATTCGGGACCCTTCGGAAAGCGGCCGCCAAACGTCGCGATCAAGTCCTCGATCGCCAGCCGCAGCGATTCCATTTTGTACTCCAGCCGCTGCTTGTGAGCCGCGACGGTTGGGTCGTACTGGAGCGGCCGCACGATCGGCCGGGTCTTGTCGGGTGGAAACGTCCGCAGCGGGGGCACGTGGATCGAAGGCGGGATGGGTCCCACGTTTTCCGTCGGCTCCTTGGCCCTCGGAGCGGCTGCGTGGGAGGAGGCGGCGAGCGTGACCAGGGCGGTCATCGTCCAGCGGAACCAGCGGCGGCGCCAGCAATCGGTGCGGCTCGTCATGCGGCCCTCCTCAGCGGAGTCTCGGGCTTGCGGAACTCTCCACAGCTGGCGTTACCCACAACGCAGAACCAAGCCGGCCTCGATGTCGACGGAGCGGGGCAGGCCCGGTCATCGCGGGCACGCCGCCGTGTTGTCTTGCTTGTTTCCCGCACGCTGCCGGGACATCCGTTCACTGCAGGGCGTACAGCGTCCCGCGCAGCACGACGTACACCACGCCGTCGGCCGCGATAGGCGTACAGTCGGCGCCGGAACGAATCGAACTGAGCACCTTCTTTGCCTTGCCCGCCGCCAGGACATGGAACGACCGCTTGGTGACCAGGTACACCTTTCCGTCGGCGACCAGCGTCGAGCCCCAGGTTTCCGCTGAGGTGTCGAACGTCCAATGGCGGCGTCCCGTGTCGGCGTCGAAGCAGTGCAGGCGGCCGGTCAGGTCCGGGATGTAGAGCAATCCGTCCAGCACCGACGGCGTGGAGAGCGTGCGATCGATCTGGTCGTCGCACCAGATCCTGCCGCTTTGGCTGATGTCGCCGGTCCCCGTGGCGTCGATGCAATGCAGGGCGCCGCGTCCCGGACCGTGGCGAGGGTCCCGACCGATGGCCACGTACACTCGATTGGCGTGAAACACCGGGCTGCCCACAATCTCGCTCATCGCCAACAAGCGGCCGTCGGCGTCGCGGTGTTTCGGCAGTTCCCGTTTAATGGGTTCCGGATCGCCAAGTGCCTGGCGGATCACGTCTTTGTCGCCCAGCGAGTAGTTGTCGACGCCGATGCCTTTGTACTCGGGGAGGTTGCAGTCGTAACTCCAGACCTTCCGCAGTTTGACGGGCTTTTCCGGGACCTCCGCGAGGGCCTCGAAGGCATAGCAGAAGCCGTCGCCGCCGCCGTAGAAAATGAGCGTCTTGCCGTGGACGACGCCCAGCGAGGGCGGGGACCACTGGCCGTGCAGCATCCGCCGGGAAATCGGCTCGGCGTCGGCGGCGAGCAGTCGGCCGGTGCGTTTATCGAGGGCGATCAGGTTCGGGGCGTCCGGACTGGGCGGCGAGGCGGGCCGGCCGTGCCAGCCCGGCCAGCGTTCGATCCCGTTGCAGGTCGAGATGTAGAGGATGTCGCCGTGGATCAGGGCCGCGTTGCTGAACGTGTCGGCGGGTCGAGCCATCACCTCGGTCCACAGATCGAAGATCCAGAGAATATCGGCGTCGGTCGCTTCCAGGGACACGGGCTTCTGGCTTTCGCCAGCCTTGTAGCGGGCCTCGTCCAGGAACGGCCCCTGATTGCCGTTGGCCAGGCCGTGGATGTCCAGGCAGATGACTTCGCCGCGCTGGGTGAGCGCATAGGCCCGGTCGCCCTCGACGGTGGTCGAGGAGCAGACTCCCCAGCCCAGGGTCTGGGCGTGGGTGGTGACCAGGTAGTCCCAGGGACCGTACTGGTCGTACTTTTCCGGGCGCAACGGGGTGGGGAATTTGCGCAGCGGGCAGACCAGTTGCCACTGCACTTCTCCCGTTGCCGCGTCCAGACACTTGATCGCACCGCCTTCGCGGTTCGGGCCGGACGTGCCGACCAGCACGCGCCCGCCGGTTGCCGTCGGGTTGCCCCAGGTGGTGGCCCCCAGCCGGAGTTTCCACTTCAACGAAGGATTTTCGTCGGAGGCAAAGTAGGCCGTGTCGTCGCCTGTCGGCGAGCGCAGGTCCGGCAGCTTCGTCTCGGGCGAAATCATGTTCCGATCGGGCGTCCGCCCCCACTGGGGCCAGTCGGCCCCGCGCGAGGTCGCCGCAAAAAGAACGGTCCCTGCGGTCAGGCCGGCCAGCAGAATCGTTCGCATCATCGCGGATTCACCTTTCTTGCTTTCATGCCAAGTGTTTGATGCGCAATCCCCAGACGGGCACCCCAGGCTTGACCGCGCCCGGTCTTGCGCGTCCTGCGCCGAATTCGAGCCAGCCGGCCGAGTTGGCCGCAGGCCCAACGGATCAGCGGCCGGCGACCCGCTCTTGGACGGCGCCGCCGGGCGGCTGATACCAGAGGGACCGCCAGTACGCCTGGTCGGTTTGATAGACGTCGATCGGGTCTTTCGTGCGGTCAAAACCCGCCGGCAGAATGCCGTAGCGGATCATCTCCCGGACGTAATGCCGGGTCGGCCGGAAGTCCGGCATGTCGAATCGTTTGATCGTCATTAGTTCGGTCTTGGCGCTTTCGATGGTCCGCAAGATGGCTCGATAGTCGCGGTCCTCGGTGTTGGCGAAGACCGTGGCCGGCTGGCCGGGCGAGCCGTCGGCCGACTTTTCCCGGCACCAGCCGTAACCGCCCGCTGTTTGGGCCAGCGGCGCCCGGAGGATCATCGATTTTGCCGGGTGGGTCAGGTTGTACAGATTCAGGCAATAATGGATGGGCACGTTCAGGTACCGCTGTTTCTTGGGCAGACGCGGTCCCATCGGCAAGGCTTCGTTGTGGCACGTCGCACAGCGGCGTTTGACGATCGCATCGATCGATTCGCCGCCGTCAGGACTGGAGGAGGTGACGACGGAGCCGTAGGTGACCGGATAGTCGCCGGGGTCCGGCCTGGTGTGCCCGGACGAGGGCGGTGTGCCGGGACGCAACGCGGCGTACGTCCCCGGATAAGTGGCGCCGGTGTCGATCCACAACTGCACGGTCCACCGCTCCGGTTCCGACAGCTTCACGCCGTAGTGACGGCCGTCGATCTTGTCCATCAAGGGGCTGGCGGCGGCCCCGAATCGGCCGGCCGGACGATTGCCGTCTTCCTCGTAGCCCTCGCTGTCGCTCACCTGGCTGCTGGCGAAGAGTCCAAAGTAGCTCTGGGTGAACCAATCGTTGTAGTCGCCCGTCAGCACCACGCGGCCATCCGGTCTGTCGGGACTGTGGCACTCGACGCAGTGCTTGTCCCAGATCGGCTGGACGTCGCGCGGATAGTCGATCACGTCAGGAACGCCCGCGATCGGCTCGATCTGGCGCGGGGCGTGCATCGTGGCCTGGAGCATGGCTGCGGACCGCGGCGGTTCCACACGTCTCTCGTGGCAACCCACGCAGGACAGCGTTTCTCCGGGCATCACCGAGCAGAAGCTCTGCATCCGCTTCACCGTGCGGCCTTGTTCGTCCAAGCCCACGAAGTACAGACTGCGCACCGCCGGCGCCTCGAAGTACGCCGAGCCGTCGTCTTCCACGGGCACCGTGCCCAGAATCCGCTTCAGGGTAAAGGTGCCGTTCATGCTGATCGTCTGCTGCACCCCGCTGAAGTTGACCGGCTTGGGGAGCTGTTCGAGAACCAGCAGCCGCTTGATGCGCCCGCTCTCGACGCCTTCCATGTTCCGGCCGTGATGCACGTCGGCCACGACCAGCCGTCCGGTCGTGGCGGACGGGACGGTGCGCGGGGGGATCGCCCGCTCGCGCTGCCGCCGTCCGATCACGTACGGTTCGTGAATCATCATTTCCGCCTGGCAGACTTCCTGGGTGCGGCCCGCGCCGTCCAGAATCACCAGGCTCTTGTTCTGGGCCACCAGGAAGCAATCGGGAGACAGCGGATACGGATCGCGGAAGGCGTCCATCCCGCCGCCGCCGCCGTTGCCCTTCATCTGGATCGGCGGACTGATCTGCCGCGGATACGCGGGATCGTCAGGCCCCGCCTTGGCGTCCAGGATCATGACGTTGCCTTCGTGCTCGCGATTCCCGTGGCGGGGCGAAAAGATCGCCACGATCCGGTCCGTGCCCGGAATCGGCTTGGCATCGATCGCCAGCAGCCATTCGCCCGGCGGTTGCGTATTGCCGAAGAAGATTGCCTGGTTGGCGCCGTCCGGGTTCATCGTCCACAGTCCGTGGAACTTCTGGGGCGCGCGGTCCACGTACTCCCAACGCGTGTACAGGATGCGACCGTCCGGCAGGACCGCGGGGGTGTTGTCATGCACGATATTCGCCGACAGGCAGCGGATATTGCCCCGCGGATCCAGCCGGTGCAGCGTCGCCACGGGGGTGTACCAGCAGGCCACAAACCGCTTGCAGCGCGACGAGGCGAACACGATATCCCCGTCGGGCAGGTGCGCCGGCTCGATGTCGTCAAAGGGGCCGTCGGTCAGTTGCCGCAAGCCCGCGCCGTCAGCGCCGATCTCGTACAGATGGAAATACCTGGTCCCGCCGGGGCGATACGAAAAAACGATTTTGCCGCCGTCGTGATGCACGCAAGGATCGCGAACCGAGCCCTGCGGGTCGTCCACCAGGACGCAGACCGCGCGGGTCCGCAAGTTGACCTTGCATAACTTCGCTCCGCCTTGGGCGTACATCATGCGGTCCGGGTCCAGCGACCAGTGGCCGAAGTTGGCGTAATAATGCCCGTCGCCGTACATGCCGCGGACGGCGAACACGACCTCCTCGACGCCGCCCATCGCCGCCAGGGCCTGCGGCACGAGATCGGCCGACGGCGCCGCGGCGTCCGCCCCGCCGCCAGATTCGGCGCCCTGCAACACAGCCGCCCCCAGGATGGCAAGCGCCGTTGTTGCCCACCGCGTCCACTTTCCGAGTTGCATGGCTTTCTCCCTGTCGTCAGCTCCGCTTCGCATCGTTCGAGAGATCCCTGTCGCCTCGTCAAGGCGGCCGTCACACTGCGTGGCATGATCGGCAATCAACACTGGACCGCGATGCCCGAACGATGCTCCGTGGCGGCGAATCAACGATCCGTACCCGCGCTGTGTAGCCCCGCGTCTGACGCATGTCAAGTTCCTACCATACGGTTTCAGAATCAGGTTTCAAGATGAACCGCGAGCCGTAGACGCATTTTTCGACAACGAGGGAGCGAAGTCGAAGGCTGGGACGCGAGAGCAAGCACCGGCGAAGAAGGCCAGCCGCGCAATGAAAAGGCGAATTCAACGCAGGTCCCGTCGCGATCCAGGCAGCCCGCAGCGGACTTCGACGCGGCGGCGCAGCGGACAGCGGGGCCGCGGCCGGCGCGTCATTCGCCGATTCCGGTAATCGTCGCGTGGGGGCGGCCCGTCCTCCGATGCCGTCGTCACCTGCCCGGAGCCCGGAGGAAGCAGTTGCGGCACGATGCTTCTGGCATGGCTGACAGCCTGTTGAAAAGAAATGGCAGGCACCGCGCGGTGGTCGTTCTTCGTTGGGACGCTCCAACCCAGCTTGGAGTCCGTCCCCTTCTTTTCAACAGGCCGCTCAGAATCCGAAACCCGTCCGGCCGGTGCGTTTCCGCTTCAAGGCGAGGACAGCGACAGTTTCGCCTCCAGCACCTTTTGGATGCGGGCAGACGACTCGCGAAGGTGCGCGGCGGAGTAGGCATCCAGCTTGACCTTGGCGGCCAGCACCTTTTCCATGTCCCCCCGCAGTTCGCCCAGCTTGGCATAGGCGATGGTCCGGCAGTCTTCCGGAGCCCGGTATCGTCCCATGGCCAGGTTCGACAACATCTGCAGGTAGGACCGCTGCAGGTTGCGGCGGAGGCTCGAAATCGCCGGTTTGCGTTCCGTGTAATTTCCTTCCGGCATGGCTTTGACCTCGGCAAACACCGCGTTGGTCAAGCGGCCAAGCAGTTCCGCGGTGGTCAGCGCATCCTGGTCAGCCGGGATTTTCAGTTCGGCGTCGTGAATCCGTTCCAAGGTGTAGGAGGACAGGAGTTGGCTGAGGATCGACTCTTGCCACTGCAGAATCAAGGCGTGCACGGCGATGTCCTTGCGCAACAGGACGTCCGAGCCCCAGTGCAGCCAGTTCGACGTGGCCAATTGGTTGTACAGTTGCGGCGGAAAGGCGAACGGTTTGTCGCTGAGCGTGTGCTGTTCCAGCAGCGTCAGGGCGTCCCGCTGTTTTTTGGCATCGACGACCGTAAAAGGCGGCTTGGCGTCCTTGTCGCCCTTGTGGCTGCGGCTGACGTACAGACCGCCGACGTAGCGGGCGGCGAACTGCATCGCTTGCCCGTATTCGCCCAGGATCACATTGAACGCTTTGCGGGCTTTGGTGTAGTCCTCGCCGTCTTTCACCGTGCGTTCGACCAAACCGGGAATCAGCTGCTTCATCAGTTCAGCCCGCTGCTTGGCGTACTCCAACGCGTCGTCGCCCAGATCGTAGCGGTTGGATTCGGGGTCCGCATCGACGACGCCCAGCGTGTCTTCGTCCGTCGCGTACTTCAGGGCCGGCTCGCCGCTCCGTGCAGCGATCTTCTTCAGTTCCTCCGCTTCGTTGCTCGAAAACTGCTTGTACCCGTACTCGATGGCCCAGACGTCGTAGGGCCCAATCGTAGTGGGATAAAAATCGCCCTGCGGCGTCCCTTTGGGAACGATGTTGCTGGGGATATAGTCCATGATCGAGGCCACCATCCCGCCGTCCCGCGTCTTGGCCGCGTCGTTAAGATCCTTCAGGTTGCGGTAGATGCTGCCCTTGAAGTTGTGACGCAGGCCCAGCGTGTGACCGACTTCGTGCATGGTGACTTCTTTCAGGCCTTGCATGATCATCTCGCGTTCCCGCTCCGTCGCCTTGGCGGCGTCGCCTTCGGCCATCAGCGCCGCGGCGCCCAGGGCCAATTGAGTGGCCATACCGTGACTGAGGCAACAGTGCCGGTGCGACTCGTGGCCGCCGAACAACTGGCCGACCGTCGTCTGTTCCAGGCGGACCAGATCGGGCGGCAACCGCACGCCGTGCATCGCCGCCAAGGCCGCTGGCGTGAGCGTTTCCAATTCCTGCTTCCAGAACGCCAGGAAGTCGGCGTCCAGGATCACGTCGGCGTCCAGGATTTGGCCCGTGTACGGATTGACTCGCGACGGACCCATCGCAAATCCGGCGTTGGCGGTGATCCAGCGGAAGGTGTTGTAGTTGATGTCCTCCGGATCCCAATCCGCATCGTCCGGCTGCTGGCGCACTTCGATCGCGTCGATGAACCCGGCCTTCTCAAAGGCCTTGTTCCATTCTGCGATGCCGTCCCGGATGGGCTTGCGGTATTCGAACGGAACCGTCTTCTCGATCCAGAAAATCAACGGCTCCTTGGGCGGCGACTTCTCGGCCGCCGGATTCGCTTTCTGCAGGTGCCAGCGGTTGATGTAACGGACGAACTGGTCTTCGGAATCCTTCTTGGAAAAGTCCTTGACGACGGTCAGAAAGTAGCCGACGCGGTTGTCGGCCAGACGCGGTTTGTAGCCCGTGCTGGGAATCTTGCTGATCGAGTAATGCACGATGACCGTCGCCCCGCGCGTGTCCGGGACCGTGTCCAGTTCGACGCGGCCGCCCGACGAGTACACGGCGGCGACCTGCAACTCGACGTTGTCCTTGAAGCCCTTGACCGCGTCCCAGGTCGATTTGTCCGATGCGAACATAAAGCCGGGCAGCACCTGCGAGATCTGGGGCAAATCGCTCAGAAACACTGGCGACAGATCGACCAGATCGCCTCCCTTGGGACCCTTGGTGATCACCGGCAGACTGAAGATGACACTGTCGGTAAAGGCGTTCTTCACCGCGCGGGCTTCCGGCGTGCCGCTGTCGGCCTTGAAGCGGACATTGCGGCGGACGATGTGGACGTTCTTCTCGACCTTGCGGAAAGACCAGACCCAATCGTCGCCGAATCCCCAGGTGTAACCGCCCAACAGCGGCCGCTGGCCGATGCCGCGGGCGATGGCGATCAACACCATGTATTCGTCCTGGTAGTTGCTGCTGCTCAACTCGGCATACAACCGGTTCTCTTTGCGGTACAGCGAAATCAGCCCCTCGACGGGCTTCGCTTCCTTCAGGATGATCTCGTGCGAAGGCAACGAGGGCCCCGACACGACCGGCGGCTTTTCGTCCTTCTTCTCGGTCGCCGATTTGGTTTCCGGGGCAGGCGTTTGGGACGTGGCCTCCTGGGGCGAACGGGAGGGTTTGGAATCGTCCGCCGCGGAAACGAGGCTGACCATCAACAGGATTCCAGGTAACGCGCCCATCCACGACAGAAAGAAGCGATTGTTCATAAGGTTACTCGTGTTTAAGGAGAAGGCACAGGTACATTCTGCCAGCGTTTCAAATATACCCTGCGCTATCCATTTTGCGAGACCGGCACAGACTTCCAAGCCGCTTTGATCCAGATCGCCCCAGAGCAGGCGGTGCCGGTTTTGCGGGAGGAAGGGGTCCTTCCGGGAGAGGCACCCGCTTCCGGACATCTTCCGGCCGCCCGATTCCGCCGCGAGCGGGCTTTTTCAGGCGGTCGCTCTTCTCCACGCCGTCGTCGTCCTGATGCGGGCAGACGCGGCCATCGTCCCTCACTCCGCCGGCCCGATCCGGAGGTTGCGGAACCAGACCTCTTCGCTGTGGTTCTGCAGTCCCAAGTAGCCCTTGACCAGCCGCTGTTTCAGTTCCGCTGCCGTGCCTTCGTCGGCCGCGATCACGTCCACGCCGTTGTGGGTCACGCGGTAGTGCGTGCCGCGGCAGTTGATCTCCATCGTGTTCCATTCTCCGGCCGGACGGGCCACTCGGGGCTCCGCCGGCACGATCGCATACAGGCTGCCGGTGTACTGGTACGCTTTCAGGCTCTTGTACCGATCCGCCGCGTCGTCCAGGACTTGGATTTCAATTCCGGCGCCCTCGCCGTGATGGTTGCCGCTGGCCGGGACGCGGAGGTAGACGCCCGAATTGCCGCCGGGGCGCAGCTTGTACTCCAGCCGCAGATTGAAATCATCGAACTCTTCGCAACTCCGCAGCCAAGGTCCCTTCCGGCCGGTACACATCAGCAGGCCGTCCTCGACCTTCCAGCACAATGCCGCGTCGCTGCCGGCGCCCTCCCAGCCCGTCAAGTCCGTACCGTTGGCCAGGCTGCGAAAGCCAATTTCCGTAACCGCGACATCCTTGAACTCCAACGGCCCGCCACAGGAGGCGTCGGCGTACAGGCCGAGCCAGCCGCTGGGCTCCGCCAAGCCGTCGAACGTCCAAACGTGTTGGCCGTTGATCTCCAAGGCAGCGGTCGAGCCAAGTACGCGCAACCGCATCTCGTTCCAGACGCCGGGTTGGATCAACTCGGGCTTTGCGCCCAGGCCTGTCCCTTCCAGAGCGCCCTCCCAACCCGGCTGTAAGTTGATCAGGTAGCGATTGGGAAGATATTGACCGGGAGCTGGCAACGGCGAGCGAAAACAGACCGCCCCGCGCACTTCCGGCGACCGCGCTCGCCATTTCAATTCCAGCACGAAATCGGCGAACCGGTGGTGCGCCCGCAGGAACCCGACTCCCCCTTTCAACAACACGGCTCTTTCTTCCACCGCGAACGGGCTGCCACTTGCGGCCCAGCGATCCAAGGTCGTCCCGTCAAACAGGGCCAGGCGCTGGCTGGTCGGTGCGTCGTCAGCGTCCCCAGAGACGGGGATTGCGAGAACGAGAAGGGCGAGGGAGCTGAATCGCTTCGGCATGGCGGGAACCCTTGTTGGCGGAACGTATCAGGCCGGCTGCGGACAGCCGGCAACGACGATCCAGATTACCGCAAGACGTGCCGCAACGACAGCACCCTTGGAACGACCCTTGGAACGAGCGCTGGCCGCCGAGATTCGCCTCGCCCCAGACGGCGCTCAGTCGCCCCCGGCTTGCCGAACCGCGTTCTTTCGCAAACAATAGGACAACGAGGACCGGAGAAATCATGAAGATCGTTGCGGCAAAAGCCATTTTGAAGGCCAACGACCAGTTGGCGGCGGAGAATCGTGAACGCTTGGCGGCCGAACGGGTGTTCGGCATCAACCTGGTCGGTTCGCCCGGTTGTGGCAAGACAACACTCCTGGAAGGCTTGTTTCAGCGGCTGCAGGGGCAACTCGCGCCAGCCGTGATCGAAGGCGACATTGCCGGTCAGGTGGATGCCGAAAGGATGGCCCAAATCGGCGTGCCGGTCGTGCAGATCAATACGGACGGGATGTGCCACCTGGACGCGAGCATGATCGCCGCCGCGGCCGACGGATTTGAGTACGGCCGGATCGACACGCTGTGGATCGAGAACGTCGGCAATCTGGTGTGTACGGCCGGATATGACTTGGGCGAACACCTGCGGATCATCGCCCTGAGCGTTCCCGAAGGTGACGACAAACTGGTCAAGTACCCGGCGATTTTCCAGCGCAGCCACGCCCTGGTGATCACCAAGCTCGATCTGCTGCCCTATTCCAATTTCGACGTGGCAAGGGCGCGTGCCGATATGAAACGCTTGGCGCCCGAGGCCGAGGTGTTCGAGGTCTCGGCGTTGAAGGGCGATGGCCTGGACGCGCTGGCCCAGTGGCTGGTGCGAAAACACGACGCCCTGCTAGGCCCCAAAACGGGTCAGGACTCTTTTTCGGTTCGAAACGGAAAAGAGAACGGAAAAGAGTCCTGACCCCTTTTTGGCGATCGGACTTGTGTCTGGAATGACCACCCCTCACCCACCACGACCGCTGTCAGCGGCGCATCGGCGGCTGCGGATCACGGTGCGCGGCGTCGTGCAGGGCGTCGGGTTCCGGCCGTTCGTGTACCGCACGGCCTGCGAGGAATCGCTGCGCGGGTGGGTGCTGAACGAAGCGGACGCGGTGCGGATTGAAGTCGAGGGGAACGACGGATCGCTGGACCGATTCCTGCAGGCGCTGCGGCAGACGCATCCGCCCCAGGCCAGGATCGACTCGCTGGAGGTAAGCGAGGTCGCCACTGCATCCGACGCGCCGGCTCCGGAGGGATTCGAGATCCGCGCCAGTTCCGGCCAGGCGGAACGGCGTCCCACCCTTCCCGCCGATCTGGCCATGTGTGCCGAGTGCTTGCAGGAGATCTCGGATCCGCGGCAGCGCCGCTATCGTTATCCGTTCACGAACTGTACCAACTGCGGCCCCCGCTGGTCGATCATCCGCCAACTGCCGTACGACCGGCCGCGGACCTCGATGCACTCGTTCGCGATGTGCGGCGATTGCCAGGCCGAATACGGGAATCCCGGCGACCGGCGATTCCACGCCCAGCCGATCGCCTGCCCGAAGTGCGGGCCGCAGCTGACGCTGCTGGACGCCGCCGGACGGCCGCTGGCCGAACGCGATCTCGCCCTGCGCCAAGCCGCCGACGCGGTAGGCGCGGGTCGGATCCTGGCCCTGCAGGGGCTGGGCGGGTTCCAATTGATCGCGGATGCGACCAGCGAGTTGGCAGTCCAGCGGTTGCGCGAGCGCAAGCGGCGGCCGGACAAGCCGCTGGCGATCATGCTCGGCCCGCTGTCCGAAGTCCGCCGCCGCTGCCGGGTGTCAGAGGCCGAGGCAGCGGCGCTCCAGTCGCCGGCCGCTCCGATTCTGCTGCTGGCCCGCCGCCGGGACGCGGACGGTGTCGACGATATCGCCCCCGCGGTCGCGCCCGGCAATCCGCAACTGGGCGTGATGTTGCCATCCACGCCGCTGCACCACCTGCTGCTGGCCCACGCCGCGCGGCCGTTGATTTGCACCAGCGGCAACCTGTCGGAGGAGCCGATGGCGATTACGGCCAGGGACGCGGTGACGCGGCTGGGGTCGGTCGCGGACCTGCTGCTGACGCACGACCGGCCGATCGTCCGGCCGGTGGACGATTCGGTGGCACACGTGATTGCCGGACGCTTGCAGATCCTCCGCCGGGCGCGCGGCTATGCCCCGTTGCCCATCCGCATGCACTGCGAACTGCCTGTGGTCCTAGCGGTCGGCGGGCACCTGAAGAACACCGTGGCGCTCAGCCTCGGCGAGTCCGTCGTCATGACGCCGCACGTCGGCGACTTGGAAACGGCGCTCAGCGTCCAGGTCCATCGCCAGGCGATCGACGATTTGATTCAGTTCTTCGGCGTGAGGCCGCAGGCCGTAGCCTGCGACCTGCATCCCGACTATGCGTCCACGCGGAACGCCGAACGGTTGGCCCAGGCCTGGGGCGTGCCGCTGGTGCCGGTCCAGCACCACCAGGCCCACGTTGCGGCGTGTGTCGCGGAGCACGGGCTGGCAGGGCCGGTGCTCGGCTTCTCCTGGGACGGCACGGGCTACGGAACGGACCGCACCGTGTGGGGCGGCGAAGCGCTGTTGTGCGACGGAGCGGAGTACACCCGCGTGGCCCAGTTGCGGACATTTCCGTTGCCGGGCGGCGATCGGGCGGCCCGCCAGCCCAGGCGTTCGGCGCTGGGCGTGCTGTACGCGATCTTTGGAACCCAGGCGGCAGACGCGGCAGGGGCGTGGTTTACGACCGAGGAATTGGGTATGCTGATCGCAGCCTGCGGGCGGCCGAGGCTGTTCCCGCGGACCAGCAGCCTGGGCCGGTTGTTCGACGCGGTCGCCGCGTTGTGCGGACTGCCGGCCTGGGTGACGTTCGAAGGCCAGGCGGCGATGGCCCTCGAGTTTGCCGCGAATCCCGAGGTGCGCGACGCCTATCCGTTGCCGGTCAGGGCGGCCAGGGGAGCCGATCCGGCCGTGCTGGACTGGGAGCCGATGATCCGGGCCGTCCTGGCTGACCGCGCTGCCGGCCTGCCCGTGGCGGAGATCGCCGCTCGGTTCCACAACGCATTGGCGGCAGCAGCGGTACAAGCCGCGCGAATGGCGGGCTGTCGGCAGGTCGTCCTGACCGGCGGCTGCTTCCAGAATGCGTTCTTGACGGAGCGTGTCCAAGCGTCGCTGAGGGACGCCGGGTTTCAGGTGTACGTGCACAGTGAAGTGCCCCCCGGCGACGGCGGGATCGCCCTGGGCCAAATCCTGATTGCGGCAAAAAAGCTGAACTCAAAAACCTGAAATCCCAGATTTCAAATTTCAGATCCCAAATTTCAGATCCCAGATTTCAGATTTCAAATTTCAGATCCCAGAATCCCAAATTCAAAACACCGAAAACCTAAAGCTGAAAACCCAAACCATGTGTCTAGGCATCCCCGGTAAAGTGTTGGAAATCCGCGAGCAAGACGCGTTGCCGATGGGCAAGGTCGAGTTCGGCGGGATCGCTAAAGAAGTCTGCCTGGCGTACGTCCCCGAGGCGCAAGTGGGCGACTATGTGCTGGTCCACGTCGGTTTTGCGATCAGCAGGATCGACGAGGAGGAAGCCCGCGAGATCTTCTCTTACATCGAGCAGATCGGGCAGCTGGGCGAGTTGGAGGACGCGGAGCCTCCGCTGCCTGAGGCGGACGCGGCGAGCCTGGAGGCGGCGCCGTGAAGTACGTCGACGAGTACCGCAACGCCGACGCCGTCGCCCGCTGTGCCGACGCCGTCCGCCGCATCACGACCCGTCCCTGGAAGATCATGGAAGTGTGCGGCGGCCAGACGCACGCGATCGTGCGGTTCGGACTGGACGAGATCCTGCCTCGCGAGATCACGTTGATCCACGGCCCCGGCTGTCCGGTGTGCGTCACGCCGATCGAGATCATCGACAAGGCGATCGCCATCGCCGCGCGTCCGGAGGTGATCTTCTGCTCCTTCGGCGACATGCTCCGCGTGCCCGGCTCGCACCAGGATTTGCTGGCCGTCAAGTCGGCTGGCGGCGACGTGCGCATCGTGTACTCGCCGATGGACGCCGTGACGCTGGCCCGCAAAGAGCCGCAGCGGCAGGTCGTCTTCTTTGCCATCGGTTTCGAGACCACGGCGCCGGCGAACGTGATGGCGGTGTTGCATGCCGAGCGGCTGGGCTTGGAGAACTTCTCCGTGTTGGTCTCGCACGTGCTGGTGCCGCCCGCGATGTGTGCGGTGCTCGATTCGCCCCGAAATCTGGTGCAAGGCTTCCTGGCCGCCGGCCACGTGTGTGCCGTGATGGGCGTGGAGGAATACCGGCCGATTGCGGCCAAGTACCGCACGCCGATCGTGGTGACCGGCTTCGAGCCGCTGGACATCCTGCACGGCGTTTATGCTTGCGTCAGGCAACTGGAGGAAGGCCGGGCCGAAGTCGAAAACCAATACGCTCGCGTCGTTCGCGACGAGGGCAATGCCGCGGCGTTAGCGCAGCTTCGCAAGGTGCTGCAGACCGTGCCTCGCAAGTGGCGTGGCATCGGTGAGATCCCCGACAGCGGCTGGGCGCTGCGCAAGGAGTACGCCCGCTTTGACGCCGCGGGCCGGTTTGCGGTCGAAGGCATCGTGGCGGAGGAGCCCGCCGAGTGCCTTGCGGGTGAAGTGTTGCAAGGCCACAAGAAGCCCTTTGATTGTCCGGCGTTCGGCATCCGCTGTACGCCGGAAAACCCGTTGGGCGCTCCGATGGTCTCCGCCGAGGGGGCCTGCGCGGCGTACTACCGCTACCGCCGCCAAAGCCGACCGTAGTTCCGGGAGCGCCGGGATGCTTCGCCGTTTTCACCGCCTGATTCCTTGGTTTTTCCCGAATACTGAACCCTGAACCCCGGGACTTTTCACACTCAACGCCAAAACGGCGACAAGTCGCCGCACTCCAAAACAACGCTATGCCCACTCAAAACGCCGACCCCTTGGCCATGTCCTGCCCCGCGCCGCTGAGCCGCTATGACACCGTGCAACTCGCCCACGGGGGCGGTGGACGATTGATGCGTAGCCTGATCGAAGGCCTGCTGCTCCCCCAGTTCGCGCGTTCGGCGGACGCTGCTGGCACCCGGCGACTGCCTCCGCACGACAGCGCCGTGCTCGATCTGGGCGGCGGCCAGCGACTGGCCTTCACCACCGATTCGTTCGTCGTCCAGCCGTGGCGGTTCCCCGGCGGCGACATCGGCAAACTGGCCGTCTGCGGCACCGTGAACGATCTGGCGATGGCCGGCGCTGTGCCGCGTTTTCTGAGCTGCGGCCTGATCCTGGAGGAAGGCTTGCCGTTCGACACGTTGCGTCAAGTGATCGCGTCGATGCAACAGGCGGCGGAGGACGCGGGCGTGCAAATCGTAACGGGCGACACGAAGGTGGTGGATCGGGGCAAAGGCGACGGCATTTTTGTCAACACGGCCGGCATCGGCGTCATCCCGGCGGGCATCGACGTGTCTCCCGCGCGGGTTTGCGTCGGGGACAAGATCCTGGTTAGCGGCGACTTGGGCCGCCACGGCATCGCCATCATGTCGGTCCGCGAAGGGTTGGAATTCGAGGGCGCACCGGAGAGCGATTGTGCGCCGCTGGCCGGGCTGGTCGGCCAACTGACCGCGCTCGGCGCCGACTTGCATTGCCTCCGCGACCTGACCCGCGGGGGACTGGCCGCCGCCGTGATCGAAATCGCCGAAGACGCGCGGGTCGGCATCGAATTGAACGACCTGGCGATCCCCGTGCTGCCTGCCGTGCGTGGCGCGTGCGAACTGCTGGGCCTGGATCCCTTGTACGTGGCCAACGAAGGCCGCCTGGTCGCGTTCGTTCCCGCAGCCGCCGCCGACCACGCCCTGCACCTCATGCAACAACACCCGGCCGCTGATCAACCGGCCCTGATCGGCAGCGTCACGGCGGAGCACCCCGGCGGCGTGGAATTGCGCAGCGCCTTTGGCAGCGGCCGCTTGCTGGACCTGCTCTCCGGGGAACAGATGCCGCGAATCTGCTGAAGGGGACTCAGCGTCATTCGGGGAATCAGTGAGCGGAATGGCACTAGCACCAAACGGGATTTCGACACCTTTCCGCGTCGTTGATGAAGTCACGGTTTCGGTGCTGGGGTCAGGCTTACAGAATTCAGTTTTGGCCGAGCAGAGTCGTACGACGTGGCTCGCACCAAACTCGGCCAAAATTGAATTCTGTAAGCCTGACCCCACTTCGCGCGACCGTGCCATCGTAGACAGCGACTTTCCGTGGCAGTCTCCCCTTTCGGAAGAAAGCGTGAGCCCTTGAACCGTCCACGGAACGGCTTGATCACCCTTTCGTGCTCGCCGGCGGTGACCGGCAAACCGCATGACCGGCGGCTAGCGCCTTGCCGCTCACCCGTCACCGGACCGTCATTGCTCGAACGGTCGCTACTACTGCCCCGCACGCTCCTTCAGCCATTTGGTCAGGAACCGCAGGCCGCTTTCCACGTGCGTCTCGTGGCCGCCTTCGCGGAGGTCCATCTCGATGCGGTCCGCGACGCCCAGCCGGCGATAATGCTCCTGGGCCGCCTCGAACTCTTCCAGCACCATCGGCCACCAGGCGATGCCGTCCTTTTTGCCCGTTTGGATCATCAGCGGCCGCGGGCAGATCAGGCTGGCCACGTCCGAGTCTGTGTGGGAGATCAGCCAGCCGTCGAAGAACGCGTGTTCTTCCTTGGTTTCCAAAAAACAGCTGTAACGCTCGTCGGGAATCACCATCTTGTTGCGGCGATGATTAAACCAGCCGGCCACGACGGCGACTTTGATCCGGGGCTCCAGGGGCGTCCAGAACATGGTGGCCAGTCCGCCCAGGGACAAGCCCCACATACCGACCCGCTCGCGGGCGATGCGTGGATCTTCCACCGCTTCGTCCAGCAGTCGCTGCATGCGAACCAGTTCGATGCCCGGCAGGCTCAGGTCAGCCAGCCGGCAGAGTCGCTCGATCCGGTTCCGCCGCTCGACCGAGCGCAGGTTCAGCGGCGTGACGACTGCGAATCCCGCCTCGACCAGTCGCCGAGCGTAGCTGTGATAGGCGTCGCCCTGGTCCATCACGCCGAAGTTCCGTTCCGGGAAGCTGCCGATGCCGTGCTGGACGATCACCAGCGGCACGGGCTTGTCGGACGCGGCATCTCTGGGCACCGCGAAGATGCCTTCGGCAGCCAGGCCGCCCAGCGGCACCGTCAGCCACTCGGCCTGCAGATCGGCCAGCGGCGCGTGCGGCGTGCGCTGGACCGGGCCGGACTTGGTCAGGGCCGGCGGCTTGATCACGTTCCGCCAGCCCTGTCGCTGCGGTTCGACGCTCTTCAGAAACGCCTCGACACTCGTGTAGTCCCGCTGCCACGCCTTCGCCGCCCGTTGCGGATACTGCGCCACCAGGTAATCGCGCAGCCAGGCTTCCAGCTGCGCAGCATAGGCATCGGTCCGTTTCTCTTCCATCTCTTTCACGTTCGCGTCGTGCTGGCCTTCAGCCGGCTCGGCGGCCAAGCCACGTCCGGCAACCGGCGCGAGGGCGATCGGCAACATCACAAGGAAAACCCGGCAAATGGTCATGGCGGCGACTCCTGATCGATGATCCCAACAGCGGCCGACAACTCACGGACGAAACGACCGTGAGTGTGGCGAACGACTCATTCTGGCCTCAGCGGCTCGGCGCCGCAATCAAGCAGGCCCGGCTTTTCGGAAAAGCCGCTCTTCGGAGTTCTGCCCCATGTCCTGCGACGTGTGCCCGGACTATAATCAACGTACATGAATGAAACCGACTCTACCGATCTGCAGGAATTGATTCTCCGCCTCATCAACTCGCCGGATTACCAGCCGGCCAAGCCCAAGCTGATCGCCAAGCAGCTAGGCCTTCCCAAGGAGCGGGCTCGCGAGCTGCGCAAGGCGATCAAAGGCTTGGCGCGCGAAGGCAAAATCCTGTACGGCGAGAAGCATCTCGTCCAGAGACCAAGGGCCGCGGCTGGCGGCGCGAAGTCGGAGCGGGGGCTGATCACCGGCGAATTCCGCCGCTCGGCCAAAGGCTACGGCTTTGTGCGGCCTGTGGGCACGCCCCCGTCCGCCGGGCGCGACCGCGACATCTTCATCCCGCTCCGCAAGACCGGGGACGCCTCGACCGGCGACGTGGTGAAGGTGCGAGTCAAGCCGCCCCGCCGCGGCGAGACGAAACAGAGCGGGACGATCGTCGAGATCGTCCAGCGCGAGACGAACCAGTTCGTGGGCGTGTACTTGGAACGCGGCGGCCAGGCGTTTGTCCAAATCGACGGCAACGTCGTCGCCGAGCCCGTCCCGGTCGGCGATCCGGGCGCGAAGAACGCGCTGGAAGGCGACAAAGTCGTGATCGAGATGATCCGCTTTCCCACCCACTTGCATCCGGGCGAAGGCGTGATTGTGGAAGTCCTGGGAGCCCGCGGCGCACCGGGCGTCGATACCTTGTCTATTATCCGCGAGTTCAACCTGCCGGACCGCTTCCCGCTGCACGTGATGGACACCGCCCGCGCCCAGGCCGAGCGGTTCGACGAATCCCTCGGCGACCGGCTGGACCTGACCGCCGAGACGATCGTCACGATCGACCCCAAGGACGCTCGCGATTTCGACGACGCCATCTCGCTCCAGCGGCTGGACAACGGCCACTGGCGACTGGGCGTCCACATCGCCGACGTGGCCCATTTCGTGCCCGCCGGTTCGCCGCTGGACGTCGAGGCCCGCGACCGCGGCACCAGCGTCTACCTGCCCGATCGCGTGCTGCCCATGCTGCCGGAACTGATCTGCAACGGACTGGCCAGCCTGCAGCCGGACAAGGTGCGGTACGCCAAGACGGCCTTCATCGAGTTGACGGAGGACGGGGCCCGCGTGGCGGCCGAGTTCCACAACTCGGCAATCCGCAGCAAGCGGCGTTTCACGTACGAAGAAGTCGACGAGTTCCTGGCTGATCCCACGCGTTGGAAATCGAAACTCACCACCGGCGTGTTCGCCATGCTGGGACGGATGCACGAACTGGCCATGATCCTCCGCCGGCGCCGGCTGGCAGGCGGAGCGATCGAACTGACCCTGCCGGAGATCAAAATCGACCTGGACAAGAAAGGCCGCGTGTCGGGCGCGCACGTCGTCCCCAATACGGTCAGCCACCAGGTTATTGAAGAGTTCATGCTGGCCGCCAACGAGGCCGTGGCCGAGCATCTGCACGGCCAGGATCTGAACTTCCTCCGCCGCGTCCACGAGCCGCCGGACCCCCGCAAGCTCCAGGCACTCACCGAATTCGTCCGCGAACTGGGCATCGACTGCGAGAGCCTGCAGAACCGCTTCGAGATCAAACGGGTGGTGGAAGCGGTCAAGGGCGAACCGCGGGAGCACGCGGTGCACTACGCCGTGCTGCGAAGCATGCAGAAGGCCGTCTATGGCCCGCAGGAAGAGGGCCATTTCGCGTTGCACAGCAAACACTATTGCCACTTCACGTCCCCCATCCGCCGTTACCCGGACCTGGTCATCCATCGCATGCTGGACAGCCTGCTGTGCGGCACGCGACCGCCGGACGACTTTGATGATCTGGCCGTACAGGGCGAGCACTGTTCGGAGCGGGAGCAGCGTGCGGAAGCCGCCGAACGCGAGTTGATCAAGGTCAAGCTGCTGACCTTCTTGAGCCATCGCATCGGCGAGTCGCTGGAAGCCGTGATCACCGGCGTCGAGCAGTTCGGGCTCTTTGCCCAAGGCATCGAACTGCCGGCCGAAGGCATGATCCGCATCGAAGCGCTGGCTGACGATTTCTACCGTTACGACCGGCAAACGCATTCGCTGACCGGCTACCGGCACGGCCAGAGCTACCGCTTGGGCGATCTGGTCCAGGTCGAGATCGCTCATGTGGACGTCGACCGCCGCGAACTCGACTTCCGCCTGGTCCGGCGCCTCGATCACCCCTCCGGCCGCAAGACCCTGACCGCCCCCCGGCCAGCCCGGCCCAAGGCCCGCGTTCAAAAGAAGACCGAGTTGAAGCGGCAAGCCGCCCAACGCACAGCCAAACGCCGCCGCGGCGGATAAGCCCGCGACGGTTGCAGATTTCGTGGCCCAACGTGGGTCTCCGAGCTGATAAGGACAACCATGAAACGCACGATTCTCTTGACGATCCTCCTGGCGTCGCTTACAGGTGCTTCCGGCGGAGCGGAGCCGGTGGACATGGCCCGGCGGGCGGAGGAGCTGAAGAACCTCCGCTGGGGCATGTTCATCTGCTGGTCGTTCAGTACGTTTTCCGGCAAGGAATGGACGCCGGGCGTCACGGACGCGAGCTTCTTCAAAGCCACCGGCTGCGATCCCGAACAGTGGGTGCGCACGGCAAAGGAAGCCGGCATGGGATACATCCTGTTTCTCACCAAGCACCACGACGGATTCTGCCTGTGGGACACGAAGACGACCGAGCGCAAAGTGACGAAGTCGCCCCTGGGCCGCGACGTGCTGGCGGAGTTGCGGAAGTCCTGTGACCAGCACGGCATCCGTCTGGCCCTGTACTTCTCCGAGGGCGACTGGACCTGGCCGGGCGCCGCCGACGGAAAGGGGTGGCGGGCCGGGATCGGCCGGAACCCCGACATGAAAAAGGCCCAACTCCAGGAGTTGCTCACCCAGTACGGCCCCATCCAGTACATCTGGTTCGATCATGCGGTCGGCGATGGCGGTCTGAGCCACGCGGAGACGGTGCAGTGGTGCAAGCAGTTCCAGCCCGGCTGCTTCATCGGCTTCAATCACGGCGACCAGGCAGACGCGGATATCCGTCTCGGCGAACGCGGGCGCCCGGGACCGCTGGACGACCACTCGGCGGCCGGCCCGCACATGCATGACGGGCCGGGCAAGGGGTACCTGTTGGCCGAGTTCACCTATCCTATTCTGCCGCCCCATCAGGGAGGCGCTCAATGGTTCTACTCCCTGTCCGAACACGATCAACTCTGCCATTCCGCCGAGAAACTCTACCGCGACTACCTGGGCGCGGTGAAATACGGCAACATCTTCTCCATCGACGTCGGCCCGGACTACCAGGGCAAACTCCGCGACATCGACGTGACCACGCTCCGCAAGGTGGGCGAAATGATCCGCTCCGGCGCGGTGCTGCCGGAGCCGGTCGAGGCGTTTTGCGTGGATTTCAACTGGGGACCGGGCGGCCCCAACGGCTTTGCCCCGCCGGGACTTTGGGCGGACGCCGATCCCGCCGGCCACGTGGCGTGGCATGAGGCCCTGGGAGCGAACGTGATCCAGACCTTCGCCGTGTCCTGCAACGGGTACGCCTGGTACCAGGGCGGGAAGATTCCGGCCCAGCCCGGTCTGGTCCACGATTTCCTGCCCGAGGTCGTGCGCCTGGGCCATGCGAAGAAGATGCAGGTCATGGGCTATTTCTGCGCCGGCGCCAATACCCGCTGGGGCGCGGAACATCCCGAGCTCAGCTACGGTACGCCCAGCGCGTATCACCTGCCTTTCACGGACGAATATCTCGATTACCTGGACGGCGCCATCGAGGAAGCGCTGACCCAAAGCGGCATGGACGGCTTCATGGTGGACTGGCTCTGGAACCCTTCAGACAAAGTCCGAAAAGGGAAATGGCTGCTGGCCGAGAAGCGACTGTTTGAGCAACTGACCGGCCAGCCCTTCCCCGGCGAGGACAAGCTCTCGCCGGAACAGAAGCTCGCCTACGAGCGCCAGGCGATCGATCGCTGCTGGGACCGCATCCGCGCCACCGCCAAACGCGTGAAACCGGACTGCGTCATCTGGCTTTCGTGCAACAAGATCCTCGATCCCAGCATCGCCGGTTCCCGCCTGTTGCAGGAAGTGGACTGGGTGATGGACGAGAGCGGCACGGCGTCGGCGATGCGCCAGGCGGCGCCCATGTACGGGCCGCACACCCGCCAGCTGCTTTGCGTCGTTGGCTGGGGCGACCGCCACGACGCGCGCCGGATTTTGGCCGACGCCGGCGGCGACTTCGGCATCTACGGCTTCGCCCGGCCCAGCGCCGGCTCACTGCCTCTGCCGGTGGAAAGTTGTTTCCGCCAGCCCATCGAATCCTTCCTGGGCAACGACCGCAACATCGCCATCCTCGCCCACGTCTTCACGGGCCAACCGCTGCCGCCGCCGGTTCCCGTCGCGGCCGCGCTTCCCGACGGGGGAACCGTGCGGGCTTCCAGTGAATGGGGCGCGGGTTACACCGCGGTCAAGGCCTGCGACGGCGACGAGACCACCCGCTGGGGCGCCGCGTCCGACGCACGGACCGGCTGGCTGGAAATCGATTTCGGCAGCGAAAAAGAAATCGACCGGGCCGTCGTCATGGAGATCGGATTCCCCCGCACGGAAAAGTTCGTGCTGGAGTGCAAGCGGGGCGAGGCCTGGGAACCGCTGGCCCGCGGCACGGCCATCGCGGGACGCCGCCTGTATGCCTTCCCGCCGGTCAAGACGCGGGTCTTCCGGCTAAACATCCTGGCCGCCAACGAGGTGCCCACCCTCGAAGAGTTCCGGCTGCTGGCGCCCGGCGCGCCGCTGCCCGCCTCGATGCTCGAAAAACAGAAGGAACCGACGCGGCGGGAGTAGTTCCACAAACCCATGTTCGTCGGTCTGCACCCCCACTCGCGACGGCCTGTTGGCAGGTCAGCGAGAACGACAGCAGGAGAAAGGAAAACAACCATGAGCCCGAAGATCACCGTTTTCACCGTCCTGGTGCTCGCGCCGTTGGCGGTCAGCCACGCGGAGCCCCTGGCGGGCAAACGCCCCAACATCGTCTTTTTCCTGACCGACGACCAGGGCTATGGCGATATCTCGGCCCACGGCAATCCGATCCTCAAGACACCCCATCTCGACCAGTTGTGCTCGGAGGGCGTGTGTTTCGAGGACTTCCACGTTAGCCCCACCTGCGCGCCGACGCGCAGCGCGCTGTTCACCGGCCGTCACGAGTTCAAGAACGGCGTCACTCACACCATCCTCGAACGCGAACGCCTCGCCCTGCAGGCCACCACCCTCGCCCAGGTGCTCCGTGACGCGGGCTACGCCACCGGCATCTTCGGCAAGTGGCACCTGGGCGATGAAAAGGAATACCTCCCCAGCGCGCGCGGGTTCGACGAGATGTTCATCCACGGCGCCGGCGGCATCGGACAGGTGTATCCCGGTTCCTGCGGCGACGCGCCGGGGAACACGTACTTCGATCCCGCCATCCTGCACAACGGAAAGTTCGTGAAGACCCAGGGCTATTGCACCGACGTGTTCTACCGGCAGGCCACCGAGTGGATGGACGCCCAGCGCCGGGCCGGAAAACGCTTCTTTGCCTACATTCCGACCAATGCGCCGCATGCGCCCTACGTCGCGAGGCCGCAGGACGCGGCGTTGTACGAGGGCCGGACGCCCACGCCGCAGATCGCAAATTTCTTCGGCATGATCCACAACATCGACGAAAACATCGGCCGCGTGCTGGCGAAACTCCAGGCCTGGGGCATCGCGCAGGACACGCTCGTCGTTTTCATGAATGACAATGGCACGGCGGCGGGACACCCCGTGTTCAACGCCGGCATGAGGGGCGCCAAGGGCAGTGCCTGGCTCGGCGGCACGCGGGCCTCCTCCTTCTGGCGCTGGCCCGGAACCTTGAAACCCGGCGCGACCAAATCGCCCGCGGCGCACATCGATTTCTTCCCCACCCTCGCCGAGATCGCCGGAGCGGAGCTTGCTGCCGACGTGAAACAGCAGATCGAAGGCCGCAGCCTGGTGCCCTTGCTGCAAGACCCCGGCGCACCCTGGGCCGACCGGCATCTGTACACGCATCAGGGCCGTTGGCCCAAGTTCGCCGATCCGAACGAGTCAAAATTCAGGATGGCCGCCGTGCGCAATACCCGCTGGGCCATGGTCAGCGAGCGCGGAGGACGCGAACCGAACTGGCAGTTGTTCGACCTTTCGGTGGACTACGGCCAGCAAAACGACGTGGCCGCCCGGCATCCCGAAATCGTGCGCGAGTTGAGCGCTGCCTTCGACCACTGGTGGTCCGAGTGCCTGCCGCTGATGGTCAACGAAAAAGTCCTCGGCCCGAAACTCAACCCCTTTGCCGTCCGGTATTGGGAGCAATTCGGGAGCGGTCCGACTGCGGCCGACTACGAGCGTATGGACCCGACCCAGCCCTGGCCCGCCCCCCGCGCCGGGAAAGAGAAGGCAGGCAAAGACCGTGGCAAGAGGGCATCGAAAGGACCCCAGCCGTAACCCCACGCTGGCCGTTGGCCGCCGTGTGTAGGAATTCTCCTGCCAGCTGGTCCTGCCCTACGACTTCTTCGGCCACCACGCTGCTTGCCAGCGTGGAGCCATGTTCAAAACCAGACCGTCGCCCGGCCCTACGACTTCTTCGGCCACCACGCTGCTTGCCAGCGTGGGGCCATGTTCAAAACCAGACCGTCGCCCCGCCCTACGACTTCTTCGGCCACCACGCTGCTTGTCAGCGTGGGGCCATGTTCAAAACCAGACCGTCGCCCCGCCCTACGACTTCTTCGGCCACCACGCTGCTTGTCAGCGTGGGGCCATGTTCAAAACCAGACCGTCGCCCGGCCCTACGACTTCTTCGGCCACCACGCTGCTTGCCAGCGTGGAGCCATGTTCAAAACCAGACCGTCGCCCGGCCCTACGACTTCTTCGGCCACCACGCTGCTTGCCAGCGTGGAGCCATGTTCAAAACCAGACCTCGTCCCGCTCGCTGCGTCCGGCGGCGACCACGATAAAGACGCGGTTCCTGAAGCGTCTGGGAGACCCGACGAAACTTGCGGGTGGAGGCTGGAGCGTGTCATGCACGGCGGTGCGGAGTGGGCTCGCGGCGGTGCCGCGCATCCCGGCAGCTTTCGGGTCAGGTCACGAGCGGTTTCCGGCCACGCTGTGGTAGAAAACCAGGCCCAGGCTCAGCACGATTGCCACAAGCACGCTTTGCGGAGTCCAACACACGAAGATATACAGCAAGACCTTGTCGAATTCGAGCGGCGGCTTCAGCGACATCCCGACTCCGACCGCGGACGCCATCAACAACAGGGCCGCCGGCACCAGGACGACGACGCGGCCCTGCCAGGACAGCCCCATCGGCAGGAACGCAATCAGCACCAGGATCCACGGCCCCAGCCCATAGATGATGCCCAGCACGGCGCGGTGGCCGGCCAAGGCATAGTGGGCTCCCGCGGCTGCGAGCGCAGCCAAGCTGCTCAACGCCAAAAGGCCCCGCACCGAGAACTGCAACCGGCCGTGCCCGCCCGCGCCGACCGTCTGTTCGAACCGTTCGACTAGTTCGTTCAACCGGCCGCGAAAGGCCAGCGTGGCCAGCCCGCAGACGGCCCCCACGACCGTGCCAAAGGCCCCATTGGCCAGCAACGAGCGCAGATCGACGAACATGCCGCCGTACATGTTGCCGGACTCCCACAGCACGCAAGGAAAGCCCAACGCTTCATAGTGGTCCGGCGTCGTCCCCAGCAGATTGCCTCCCCGCTCCGAGCGGAAGAAATAGGAGACCGCCGTCAACGAACCGGTGATCAGGATGCCGACCATAAAGCCGCGTACGAACCAGCGGGGCTTTGTCGTGACAATGACGGAACTCATGAGGCCAAAAGGGCGAGGGTTGGAAGGGGAAACAAGTCCGCGGGCGGTATCATGCCCGATTGGCACCGAAAAGACAAGCTTTGTATCGGTGGCGCCGGACCGGAATAATAGTTGGGGCGGCTAGTAAGGGTTGGGGAATTCCTGGCAATTCTCTGGAGATTTGGGACTCGATCTGTCGGTGGGAGAGGCTTCCCAGCCGGAGTGACCGGAAACATCTGCACAGCTTTGCAGAGCGACGTCGTCGAGACTCGATCTGGTAGATACAGACGACAGTGGGCCCAGTACAAGGAGTTCAGGGATGGGACTATTCAATTGGAATTTTCGGTCGGGCGACGACGAGCAGCTCCGAGGTTTGGCAGTGCGGATCGTGCAACGCAGCCTGGACGAGGTCCTGCAGCGTGTGACTGGACTGACGCCGCAGATGTTGCCTGCTGAGGCGCGGGGGTACATTCGCACGCGGGCAGCCAAAGTTGTAACTCGCGAAATTGCTGCGGCTTACGCGGCCGATCCGCGTTTGCGGTCGGCGGACCGGACGAGACTGTTGTCGCTGGTGACCGATTCGCTGATCGCAGCCATTGCCGAACAGCGACGGACGCAACGCCGGACACTAGCGGCCTGAGGCTCGCAGCGTGCGCGTCTGACGACACCGGAGGGGGACGTCCTTCAGTATTTCCCGTATTTGGCGATCAGGTCCGGCAGCATGGCGATCCGGCGCCAGGGCGCCTCGGTGGGCACTTGGTCGCCGGCGGCCAGGATCAGCCGCGGAGAGTCGCGGCGGGTGTCCAGCCAGCGGCGGACGCAATCGACGAACGCCGCATCACCGCCGCCGGCGCCAAACACGGTGGCCGGAATGCCGCCGGACAGAATCAGATCCGGGCCGGCTTCGGCACGCATCTGATCCGGCGTGAGCGCGAACATGGGCTGCGGCGTGAGCGCATCGGCGCAGTCCACGCCGCACTCGGCAAGCCAACCGAGCACGCCGCGGCTTTCGCCGTCCACGTGGACCGCCAGGTACTTGCCGCGGTCGTGCAATCGCCGCGCGACGGTGGTGTAGTACTCGCGGACGTAGGCGTCGAAAAACTCCTTGGTCTGCACGTTGCTGTCGTAGTTGTCGCTGACGATCAGGGTTTCGAACGGGCCGTCCAGGAGGGCGTCCAGGATGCGCAGATTGCAGGCGTTGACCGCTTGCACCAGCCGCTGCACCCGGTCGGGCTCGTCGAGCACGGCGAACACCGTCCGCTCCACGCCCATGTAGCGAGCGATCAGGTAGCCCGAACCGGAGTAGGGCAATTGAGCGTAGGGGTAGGCCAGTTCGCCGAGGCTGTCCTGCCAGGCCCGGTACAGTTCCCACTTGGGCCGGCACTGCAACCGTTCCATGAGGAATTCGATGATGGGGAAATCGGCCGTCGATTCGAGCAGGTGTTTGCGAAGGCCGTACGAGTAGCTGTCGGGGTTGAACACCCGCTCTTCGAAGAGCGTGCCCAGCGGGGTCGTGATCCGGGTGGAGAACACGCCGCCGTCCGTGCGGGACTCCAGCTTGACCTCCGGATCGTCTGCAGACAGGGAATAGAAGCCGCCCATTTCGCAATAACAAACGGCGCCAGCCTGTTTGTGCAGGTCCACCAATCCCTGTTCCACTTGCGTGAACCCCGACAGGTTGAAAAACACATTCCGGTTCTTCTTGTACCAGTGGGACAGGTCCAGCATCAGCGGCACCTGGTCTGGTTTCCGGCCTTGATACACCGCGCGAACACGTTCATTTGGCTTCATGGTTCAGATCCTTCCGGTTGGCTCGCGCGCCGCGGCGCAGCGTGCAAGCCCGAACTAGGCGCATCGGCCGGGTCAGGGTAGGACGTTAGCCCAATGCCGCTGCAGGCGTTTGGCGGAGACGGGGATCGAGGTTCCCAACTCCTGGGCGAACAGCGAGACGCGATATTCCTCCAACATCCAGCGGAACGCGGTCAATTCGGCGTCGAAGACGCCGCGGCGACGATGGTCGGCAGCCCGCTCGCGATAGGCTTCCAGGAGCGGCTCTAATTGGTCGTAGGCCCGTCGGTCTCGCCGCCAGCCGGACCCCGCGATTTTGTCCAGCCGGAGCGTGATGGCACGGAAATACCGCGGATACTGTTGCAGCCAACGCCAGGGCGTGGCGACGAGGAAACCGGCGGCAGGGGGCGAAGGCGAGGCGTTTGCGGGACGGATTTCGGATTTGGCCCGCGCGGGGCTTCGACCGGCCGGAGCCGGCACTCCGGGCGGGGGAGAGGGGCGATCCGGTTCGGCGCCCTCCCAGGCAATCAGCGTCGACAATTGCTGCCACATATCCTCCACCGCAAACTGCCAATTCGGCGACCGGGCTTGTTCCAGCGCCAAGCGGGCCTGTTGCTGCGTTTCCAGCAGGGGCAGGACGAGCGCCGCCACATCTTGCACTCCCAGCCCGATCCGCTCCCGGCCACGGGCCAGGAAACGCTGGAACTCGTCCGCGTTGTGAGGCCGCCGGTCCTGATCCAGAAAGCTGCGTTCGGCGATCAGTTCGGCCAGCTGCCGCTCCAGTTCCCGACTGGTGCCCAGCGTGGAGCCCAGGAGCCGGATCCGGTCCATGTGCGGCAGCCAGGCTACCTGGGCGCGGAGTTCGTGTCGTTCGGCCAGACAGCACAGCCGCCGCAATCCGGCCCGCGTCTGCCAGGCGGCGGCCTGAGGGGAATCGGCCAGCCGCAACCAGACCTCGGTCCCTCGATCGACCAGCATGGGAAAGGCGGTCAGCGTGACGCCGCCGCTGAGCATGGACACCTGTTCGGGCAAATCGCCGAAGTCCCAAGTCGTGATGCCGTCCCGGTGCCAATCGGGGTGGTAGAACTCGGCGGGCACGGCCGCCTCGTCTTCCTGCCCCAATTCTCGCTGCAGTTGGTCCACATCGCGACCGCGGGCGAGCAGTTGGCCGCCGTCGTCCACGACACGGACGTTGATGTGCAGGTGGTGGGGCACGCGGTCCAGTTGAAAATCGCCAGCCGCCACCGACTCGCCGCCCACCCGCACCAGCGCCTCGGCCACCGCCGCCAGAAACGAGCCCTGGCCGAACCGCAACTCGCCGAGCACCCGCTTGGCCACGTCCGGAGCCGGGACGAAGTTGCGGCGGATGGCCTTGGGCAACGAACGGATCAGGGCCACGATCTTGTCTTCCAGCAAGCCCGGCACGAGCCAACCCAGCCGGCCGGAAGTCAGCTGTTTGAGCGCCGCCCGCGGCACGGTCACGGTGATGCCGTCGTCTTCGTTGCCGGGCTCAAACCGGTACTCCAGCGGCAGCGTGGCCGAACCGACTTGCAGCGACTCGGGAAACTCAACGGCCGACGCGTCGTCCGCGTTCTCCGGCAGCAGATCGGACCGCGTCATGACCAGCCGCAGTGGATCCTGCCGTTCGACGGTTCGCAGCCAGCGTTGCAGCCGCCGCGCGTCGTAGGCGTCGGCGGGCAGCCGCTGGTCGTAGAACTGGAACTGCCGCTGGTCCTGCACGAACAGGTCGTAGCGTCTTAGCCGCGTCGCCAGTCCGTCCAGTTCGGCCACCAAGGCCAGGTTCTGCTTTAGAAAACGCAGCGGGGTCTTCAGCTGGCCTTCGATCAGTCCGTGCCGGATGAACAGCTCGCGTGCGGCCTCCGGGTCGACCGGTCCCAGCGGTACGCGCCGCCGCTGGACGACGGGCAATCCGAACAAGGTGACTTTCTCGTAGACCATCGCCGAACCGGCCGGTCGGCTCCAGTGCGGTTGGTGGTAGGCGCGTTTGACCAGGTGCCCGGCCAGCGGTTCGATCCAGCCGGGGTTGATCCGCGCCACCGTGCGGGCGTAGTTCTTGGTCGTCTCGACCAGTTCGGCGGCCACGATCCAATCCGGTTTGGCGTCGAACACCCCCGAGCCCGGCCAGAGATAGAACTTGGCGTTGCCCGCGCCGCTGTATTCGTACGCATCGGTGCGGAGCGCGACGTTGGCCAGCAAACCAGCCAGCAAGGCGCGGTGGATTGCGCCGTACAGCAACTCGTCCGCTTTGGGAATCCGCGGCGCCAGCGGACGGCCGCCCAACGAGGTCAGTTCCAGGTTGACCGTCTCCAATTCCGCGTCGGCCGGCGGACGAAAGTGCAGCCCCGGCCGCCGCCGGGCCGAGCGCGGCGCGCTGCGGGCCGGAGTCCGGCCGGCCGGCCGCCGCACCGCGCCGGAGGGCAGCAGGCCCGACTCGTCCACCAACTGCTTCAACTGGCGATGGATATCCAGCCACTCCCGCATCCGATTGAACGACAGGAAGTTCTGCTGGCAGGCTTTTCGCAGCTGGTTGCGGGACAGTTTTTCGCGCAGGTCGTGGTAGAAGTTCCAGAGCCGCAGGTAGCTCAAGAAATCCGACGCCGGATCGGTGAATTGGGCGTGCCGTTCATCGGCCGCCTGCTGTTTCTCCGCCGGCCGCTCGCGCGGGTCCTGCACTTCCAGGACCGAGGCGATGACCAGGACTTCGGGCAAACACGCTTCGTCCACCGCGGCCAGGATCATGCGGCCGATGCGGGGATCGACCGGCAAGCGGGCCAGGCGGCGGCCGATTTCCGTGAGGTCTCCGTGAGCGTCGATCGCGCCCAACTCGAACAGCGTCCGGTAACCGTCCTGGACGGCGTCCGGGCGGGGCGGATCCAGGAACGGGAAGTCTTCGATCGCTCCCAGGCGGAAGGCCTTGGTTTGCAGGATCACGGCGGCCAGGTTCGTCCGGCGGATCTCCGGCGTCGCGTAGCGTTCGCGGGCCAGGTAGTCGTCTTCGCTGTACAGCCGCGTGCAGACGCCGGGGCCGACGCGTCCGCAGCGTCCGGCCCGCTGGTCGGCCGACGCCTGGGCCACGGGCTCGATCGGCAGCCGCTGGACTTTACGCCGCGGCGAATAGCGGCTGATGCGAGCCGTTCCCGTATCGACCACGAAGCGGATATTGGGCACGGTCAGCGACGACTCGGCCACGTTGGTGGCCAGCACGATCCGGCGGCGGCCGTGCGGCTGGAAGATCTTGTTCTGCTCGGCGGCGGACAGCCGCGCGTACAGCGGCAGGATTTCGGTTTGCCGGCCATCGGGGGAAATCGCGCGGCCGCGGAGCGTCTTGGCCGTCTCGCGGATGTCGCGTTCGGTCGGCAGGAAGACCAGCACGTCGCCGGGTCCGGTCCGCGCCAGCTCCTCGACCGCATCGGCGATCGCCCGCTGCGGGTCGATGTCTCCCGTGTCTTCGTCCGGCTGCAGCGGCTGGTAGCCGATTTCGATCGGGTACGCCCGGCCGGAGACCTCGATGATCGGCGCCGGCTGGCCGGTCCGCTCGCAGGCGAAATGCGCCGCGAACCGCTCGGCGTCGATTGTCGCCGACGTGATGATCAGCTTCAGATCGCGGCGGGCTGTCAGCAGGCGTTTGACGTAGCCCAGCAGAAAGTCGATGTTCAGCGACCGCTCGTGGGCTTCGTCGATGATCAGCGTATCGTATTGATTCAGGAAGCGGTCCTGCTGGGTTTCGGCCAGCAGGATGCCGTCGGTCATCAGCTTGACGTAGGTGTCGGGGCGGGTCGTGTCGGTGAAGCGGATCTTGAAACCGACGGTGCTGCCCAGCGGCCGTCCGAGCTCGTCGGCCAGTCGCGCGGCGATTGCGCGGGCGGCGATTCGCCGCGGTTGGGTGTGGCCGATCAAGCCGTCCACGCCGCGGCCCAAGTGCAGGCACACCTTGGGCAACTGCGTCGACTTGCCCGACCCCGTCTCGCCGCAGACGATCGTCACCGGATGCTGGCGGATGGCCTGCTGGATCTCGTCGATCTTGGCGGTGATCGGCAGCGACGGATCGAAGGTGACGGGGGGCAATCCGGCCGCGCGTTGCGACCGCCGCGCGACGGATTGCTCCAGATCGCGCAGCCAGGCGGCCAGGTTCCGGTCGAACGGTTTGCCCGCCCGTCGAGCCTGGTCGATCGAGCGCAGCCGCTGGCGCAGGCGGAACCGTTGGCCGCCCAGGGCTTGCTCGATGCGGGTTTCGAGTTCGGAGAAATCGCTCATGGCTGCTAGCGTGCCGGACTTATCGAATTTTAGGCTCATGCCGATTAAAACGGCCAGCCGATGCATAGTATCGAGTTGCACCGCGCCGTGCGGAACAATCAGAATCGATGAGCCACAGGGAATACTAGGGGGGAAACGCGATGGTTCGTCGCGCGATCTTGGGCTTGCTTGCGTGCACCATCCTCGCCATCGGTCTGACGGCGGCGACGGGTCATGCCGAACAGCGAGCCTTTAACCGTGTTTGGGGCGGAGCTTACGGTCAACATGACTGGGAGCGATTCTATCACTATCCCTACGTTTTCTACCCGCAGAATTTCTGGGGGCACGAGTATTATCGCAGCAGCGAGGATTTGTACTACCGGTACCCGCCGGAGATGCGGATCCCGGTGTACAACAAACGCTGGCACAACGAACTGCCGGCGGGCCAGTTATACCACTCCGGCCACCACTTCATTCTGGACGTATTCTGAATTCCGAGTCGGGCGACCGCCACGGCAAGCGGGCTGGTTCCGGGAACACGGGCTCGGGATCTGTGCCCCCACGGATTGGAATTCCAAAGGCTCGGCTTTTTCGGGAAGCCGGGCCTTTTTTGTTTTGAGGGCTCCCGCGTGGGCACGACGCGGCACCGGCAATTGATCTTCGCGGACATTCGGATATGATGCAGGGCAATTCGTCCCCGGACCTTCTGTTTTCTGCAAGGAGCACGCCATGAGTTCCCCGCACCCGCCTCTGGTCAGAACCCGACTGTCGATCATGATGTTCCTGGAGTTCTTTCTCTGGGGCGGCTGGGGTGTCGCGATCACCGGATACGCCGCCACGCTCGGCTTTACGGGCCGGCAGATCGGTTGGTTGGGTGCTGTGCCGGCGATCGGGGCGATCATTTCGCCGTTGTTTGTGGGCTTTTTCGCCGACCGCTTCTTTGCGGCTCAGCGGATCCTGTTTGTCCTGCACCTTCTGGGCGGTGTCTGCCTGATCGCGGCCGGTCTTCAAACGACGTTTCCCGGGCTGATGGCCCTGATGATGCTGAACGGCCTGTTCTTCATGCCCACTCTGGCGCTGGTCAATTCGGTCGCCTTTCGGCACATTCCGGACCCGGACAAGTTTCCGCGGATCGCCATGCTGGGCACGGTCGGGTGGATTCTGGCCGTGTTGCTGGCCTCCGTGTTCCTGGGCGGCGCGGCGAAGCCCAACTTTCTGTTCCAATCGGGCGTGGCCGGCATCGTCCTGGCGTTCTATTGTTTGACGCTGCCGCATACGCCGCCCAAGGGCCAAGAAGCCGGAGGGGACGTGTTCGGACTGGGCGCTCTCGATCTGCTGAAAGAACGTTCGCTGCTGATCTTCACCGTCTGCGTGTTCATCGCCAGCCTGGGCGCGTGCGGCTACTTCTTTACGCTGCAGGTTCCGATGCTTCAGCAGCGCGGGTATCCCTCGCCGCTGGCCCTGACGTCGCTGAATCAGTTTTCCGAGTTCATTTTCATGTTCAGCATGCCCTGGTTCGTATCCCGTCTGGGGCTGAAGCGCGTGGTCGCGTTGGGCATGTTGGCCTGGGCTGTGCGGTATTTGTGTTTCGCCTGTCCGGATTTTTACGTCGCCCTGCTTGGCCTTGCCTTGCACGGCTTCTGTTACAGCTTCTTCTACGTCGGCTCGTACATGTACTTCAACCAACGGGCGCCGGGCGAGTTGAAGTCGAGTGCCCAGAGTCTGATTACGTTCCTGTTGGTCGGTGTCGGCATGTTCCTGGGCAGCCTGGGCGGCGGCCAGATGATGGAGACGTTTCCGGCGCCCGTCCGCAACATGGCCGCGGCGCTTGGCGGCACGGACTCACGGCCGTTGCCGCCGTGGGAGGACCCCAACGCCGCGACCAGCGCTTGGCGATATCTGGATCTGTCCGGGACGCTCAGCAGTGTCGTGTACGGCGAGCAGGCGAAAGAGGCGGCGCCGGATCTGGCTGCGAAATTGGACGCCAACCGCGACGGTACGATCACGCTGGCCGAAGTCCAGACAGCGCCGGAAGCGACGCTGCAGTTCGGCGAGCATTCGTACCAGCGCGACGAACTGGTCGCAGTGTTCCAGAAGATTGCCGGCTTGTCGTCGGGCGGAGCGGTGGACGATCAAGTTGGTCTGACCCGCAAGCAATGGCTGTCCGCCCAATCGGCCAACTGGGAGCCCATTTGGCTGTATCCGGGAATCGGCATGTTCGTGATTCTGGTGATCTTCCTGCTCGCCTTCCGTCCGCCGCCGAAGGAAGCGAAGCAGCCGGAGTCGGCGACGGCCGCCTAGCGCTGAGGCTGATGTCCCAGTTCCGCCGACCCCGTGTCGGCGGAACTGGGATGGGCAAGTGGGTGTGCTGCTCCCTGGGATTGGGAACGGAACGTCTCCGCCAGGGCAGGCGCTGGCCGGTTGTTGAGAAAGGGGACAGACGCCTCGCGGTGGCCGTTTCCCCCGGGACTTCTCCAACGCCACTCGGAGCCAGTTTCCTTTTTTCAGCAGGGGGCTGGCCCGTGCTTTGACTGTGAGAACCGGGGCGGTGCCCCGTCAGGCATCGCTCGGCGCGTAGGGCGGAATTCATTCCGCCCCAAGGCGGACTTAAATCCGCCCTACATCCCCCAACCCATCGTGGCCAGGCCGCGGGCCCGTGGTTCGATGAACCGGACGCTGGCGCGTTCGAGTTCGTGGGCGGCTGGCTTGGGAAACGCGGTTCAGTTGTCCGCGTACACGCGGGTGATCTCTTCGCGAGTCACGGGGATGGGCGTTTCGCCGGTGATCAGCTGGACCTGAACTCGCTGGGCGCCGGCGGCTTGGCCTTGGACCTTGATCTTATAGACGGCCTCTTCACCGGGGCCGATCCGGGCCAGCGGATCGATCCGCAATTCTCCGTCCTCGACGACGACCCGTGTCGGTCCGTCGCCGCCCAGGGGTTTCAACTGTTCCGGCAGGCCGAGGCTCAGTTGTACGTTGGTGGCGGCGCTGGAGCCGGTGTTGGTCAGCGCAATCAGATACGTGGCTTCGGCGCCGATCTCGATCGGGTCCGCATCGTCCCGCACGCTGAACTGCAGTTCGGCCGCACTTTCGACTTGCACAACTTGCTCAAACGAGTTCTGCAGGCCGAGTTCTGCGCGGCCTTCGAGCCTCAGTTTTTGTTCTCCAGTCTCCAGGGGCAGGACGATCAGCTTGGCGGCGCCGGTCTGGTTGGCGGGCAGTTCCTCCAAGCTCCAGTACACCGCGTGGTTCTGAGGCTCGTACTGGCCTTTGTGATCGGCCTCGACGAACTTCATTCCCTTGGGCAGATACGTGACGACTTCCACCTCGCGAGCCGGGGCCGTGCCGGGATTCGACAGGACGACCTCGTAGGTGGCGGGCCGTTCCAGGTAACGCCGCTTGGGACCGTTGAGCGATACTTCCAGCGCCGGTGCGACGACTTCCACTTCGACCGCGTGCTGAGCGATCAGGTTGGCTTCGCCGCGGACCAGGATTTCGTTTTGGATCAAGCCGGGCTTATCGGCCTTCAGCGTCAGTTGCAGTTGCCGCGTCTCGTTGGGGCGCAGCGTACCGATCTCGAATTCCAGTTCCCGGCCCGCCTCGTGGGCCAGGCCCACCGGCACGTCCTCCTCCAGAATGACTCCCGTCGCGACGCCGCTGCCGGGGTTGCTCACGGTAATGTCGAACACGACCGCCTCGCCGATCAGCACTTTCTGCGGCCCGCTGTGCGTCAGACTCAGTTGCGGCCTGGTACACAGCGTCCGCGCCGAGGCATGTGCCTGGAACACGACCTGCGCCACGCTGCCGATCTCGCCTTCAACCAGGGGCATGACCTGCAGCGACACAAGCGTCTGATCTCCGGGCTGCAAAGACCCGATGTTCCACATCACTTGACCTTCTGCCGTCTGCGCGGCGGAGGGCGTCGCGTTGACAAAGCGTGTGCCTTTGGGCACGCGATCCAAGACCGCAACCTCGTGAGCGGCGACGGTTCCCACGTTCTTCACCTGGATCTGGAAGGTCGCCTCCTTGCCGACCTGAATTTCCGGCGGAGCGATCTTCTCGACGGCCAAGGACGGAGCCTGGACGCCGTCCAATTGCTCCGTTCCCGGCACTCCGTCTCCTTCGCCAACCATCGGTGCTGCCGATTCATCAGCCGCGGGCGGAGAGAAACTCGGCCGCGCGGGAGCTTCGCCAGCCGTCAACGGCGCGGCGGAGCGATTGCCGGACGCGGTTTCAGCGGGCGGATCGTGCGGAGAGGCCAATGCCGGCTGCGGGGCGGCAGCCAGGTTGGCGGGGGCGGTGTGCGCATAAATGCTGCCGCCGCTGGATGCCTCTGCGCCGGAAACGGCAATCGCAGATTGTGCCGCCTGCCGCAGCGACCCGCTCAGGGCAATCGTCGATCCCGTCGAATCAGGCGACGGGGCGAGCGATGCGGCTGCCGGCGGGGCAGACAGCGGTGCTGCCGGCGATGCTACTGACGGGGCGACCGGCGGGGCCACCGGCGGTCCTGTTTCGGTCGGCGGCGCCAGGATCGGCGCCGGGCGAGCGGCGGATTCGTTTTTGGTTGAGTCGGCATCGGCGTCCGCGTTCGGCGCCCACGCCGACTGCATGTCTGCCGCGCTGGGCGGTTGGAATTCGGGCAGCTTGGGCTCCGACGGTTGCAGCTTGGACTCGCGATCGAAGGTGGGAGCCGGCGTTGGCAGGAATGCGTTGTCGGCGGCACGGATCGTGTCGGGTTCGTCTCCGCCGAGCCGATCTCCGGCCGGTTTGTCGGACGACTGGTGTGCCGCGGGAGCGACCGCAGGGTCCAGGATCATCCGCGGACGCCGCTTCGCGGCTGGAGGCGGACTGCTGGAAGCCGCCCGTTGCGGCTGCCTGGTCGCGGCCGGTTCGTCCGGGATCGGCACCGGCAACGCCGTCTCGGAGGATTGGCCGTTTTCCGAGGAAGCGGACGCCACTTCGGCAGCGGGGCTGCCGGGCGCCCAGGGATTCCCGACGACCGAATAGGCTCCGGCCCCGGACCCCAAGGCCCCGACGACCGCCGTGGTCCACACTGCCAGACGCTTGCTGATTTGTAACTTGGGAAGGAGCATAGCTAGCGACCCACTTAAAGGCAAGAACAGAAACGGTCGGCCCAAACATGGGGTCCGCGCGGGTGGTAATTAGCAAAACGGGCGATCCAGGGAAAGGCCAATTGGCCAAAGAATCGGTGCGAACCGTCCGTTTTGCCGTTCCAAGTCATTGCGGGCGACGGCGTGATCGCAATCGTTGCAGAGGACTCGGCGAAGGGCGAGCGTTCGCCCGACGGTTTTGCCAGCGTTGTCTGGCGTGCAACTGCTGCCCGTCTTCTCCACCCTGCGTCAGATGGGCGGGACCGTGGCGGGCACCGGCTGAACGCCGAAACGCCGGCTGGTTCGCTCCCGCCGTTGGCCCACGTCGGCAACTACGGGGTGATCGCGGCCTTTTTGCTGCTGCCCGCCGGGGCAGGCGTCGGCTGGTGGATTTTTTTGAGCTTGTTGATCGTTTCGATCGTGCGCGACTCCAAACGATCCAACCGCTGGCGGTTGTCCTCGAGCACCTTCTGCGCGGCCTTATAGCCATCCAGAAAGGCGGGGGGCTGCCACTTCGACGTGGGCAACTGTTGGCCCGTGGCGGGCGGCCGCGGGCCCCTGACGGGCGGCTGCGAGCGGGTCGTGGGCGGCGTTCGTGAGGGAGAGGGAGCCGTGGGCGGCGCCGATTTCGTCTCGTCGGTCGGGCTTGAATCGGTCGGGCTTGAATCGGTCGGTACGCGAAGCTTGGAGGGCTCCGTGTCGAGGGGCAGGCCTTGGAAAAACCTCTTTTGCAGAGTGGCTTTCTTGTCGCGTTCGGCCTGACGGTTGCGCATCAGCAGAGACAGGTTCTGGAATTGGCTGGAGAGCGTTTTTGCGGTTTCCGCGGGCACGGGTGCGGCACCGGGTTCCTTGACCGCCATGCTTTGAAGGGCCGATAAGGATTGCGTCCATTTCGCGCGGTCCTCCAGCGTCTTCTGCAACTCGTCCCGGATTCCGTGCGTCCCGACCAGGAACCGGACGAACACCTTGGCTTTGTCGAGGGGGCCCAAGGCCCAGGCGGTCATCACGCTGTCCTGCCCCCGATCGTGATTGCACTGGACGATGATGCGGGACACATTCCCCGGCGGTTCCAGGCGAGGCGTGCTTGAGACGCTGGCTGGCGAATGACGTTCCAGGGCGCGAATCTGCTCTTGGACTCGTCTGGCCGCGGGATCCGGCAGCAGCCGTTGCAGGCTTTCGACGTCGTTCTGGTTCGTGGCCTCGGCACTCGCATAGCCTGCGTTCTGGAGGGCGCGAACCGGTTCCAGCACTCCCGACAGCAGCCGGGCGAACGTTCCGGGGGGTTCGGGTTTGGCTCCGGAGTCAATTTCCAACAGGACTACGCCGCGGCGCTGCAGTTCGCAGAGAATGGCCGCAGCGCGGTGGCGAAGCGCACGGTCCGCTTCGGGCTCCTGCGCCAGCCGGTCCAGCCCCTCGACGACATACCGCAGTGCGCCGATGCCCGTGTTGTCGAAGACCCCTCCATCGATCAGGTGCACGCTGCGGCTGATGGCCGCACCGGCCGTGTCGGCGGGGTCTTCCGCCGCCGCGGGCCCTGCGGCAAAGTTGATCTCGGCGACGGGAAACCCCCAAGGAAAGTTGGCGGAAAGGCGGGTCGCTTCGGACAGCCGGACCTGGCACCATTGCTGATGCCAGATATCCGCTTCCTGCAACTCACGAAAGGGAGCCGGACGTTGCGGATCGACCATGAATCTGGGCGGCAGGGGCGGGAAACCGATGATCAGGCAGCTGCCGCGTTCCACTTCGCACACGTTGCACAGCAGCAGGGGCACGCGGCCGGTGCGGTCCAGGTCGCGGTGCCAGTCCAGATTCGTCTCGGACAGGCCGAACTTGGCTTCCCAGAAAGCCTGGACTGCGTGTGCCCGGTCCCGGCCGGGATGCAACGCGCCTCGCAACAAGGGCGCCATGAAGTCGGTGCACATATCGTCCACCAACTCGCGCTGCAGGAACCAGTGCGGCTTTTCCGTGTCGGCTTTTTCGCACGCGGTTCGCGTTTGCTCCAAGTGTCCGGCGTCGTAGACCGTGGACTCCAGTCCCCGGCTGGAGGCCTTCATCAAGTGCAGGATGTCGTCCAGCATGAAGTTTAAGGGCGCCGGGCGTGTGCCGTCGGTCCGGGCCCGCCGGCGCCGGTGCTGGGAGTCCAGGTAACAGGCGGAAGCCAGGGTCCCTCCAGAGACGCTGCTAATCAACACGATATGATCCGCGACGTTGTACGTCTGCGTTCCGCCCGCCGCCGTGAACGAGATCGGCGTCCGCTGCAGATATTCGTAAACCAGGGCGGTGAACAGGGCGGCCCGCGAACCGCCGCCGCTCGCCGCGACGAAAACCGCCGGCCCGCCGTCATCCGGGATCGCCCGCAAACGACGCTGTAGGTGCTCCAGCCAAAGATCGGATTCCGCCAGTGGTTCCGGCCGGGCAGCGGGAGGAGGACCGCCGGCAAGGTCCGCTTCGCCGCCCGCGGCCACGGCGGCCAAAGACGAGGAATCTACGATGGTTCCGACCGGGCTAGGCTGCATTCGGCCCAGCGCGATTACGGCCAGCACCAGCGCCAGCGGTCGAATCAGCCGGTCGGAACTCGATTGCCACGCATCGATGACCCGCGCGAACAGGAACAGCGAAAAGGCCACGTGCAACACGGCCCACATGCTGTACATCCGATAGGACGGCAGGGACCAGAATTCGGGCAGCGCCCAGATGACTTCGCCAGCGGCGTTCAGGAGGATCAACAGCCCCAGGCTCCGCGTCAACATCCGAAACGTGAATTCGTGCAAGCAGGTCTTCAACAGCAGGACCAGGGCCAGGCCCAGAAACAGAAGCGCAAAGGTTCCCAGCACCGAGGAATCCGGCAAAAATCCTGCCTGCGGGCCGGTGCCACACGCGCCCCAGACGCACAGGCCGCCGACCACCATCAGCACGCCGCTCAGCACGCCGCGTCGCTGGCCCAAGGCGGTCCACACCGATTCCCGGACATCCTTCCACCAGGCCCGGAACTCCCCGCGCCAATGCGCCAAGCGGGCTCGGAACGTAGGCTCCAGAGCCAGCACCGGCCGCGGCGGTCTGCCCTTGGGCACGACATACCACCCAGCCCACACGTAAACGAGGAACAACAGGGCGACGTAGCCGCAAAACAGGACGGCCGGCCCCGGACTCGCCACGCCCAGATCCGGGAATTCAAACAAGTTCCGCACCTGGCCCACGTTCCAGAAGACGGCACCCAGCGCAACCACCGACAACAGCGTCAACCAGTGGTCGCCCAGCCACTCACGACACGACTTGAGCCGAACCGGGGCAGTCATGGTCCATCTCGCGTAATAGGAAAGGTCGGTGCCCGGCACAGGCCCAAGGCGCGTCCATGCCGTTGCGAGCGGAGCCGATTTTACGGCGAGTCGAGCGCGCGTGTCAATCGCCGCGGAAGGCGGGCCTCGCTCAAACCCCAGTATCGATTCGATTCGCTGCGGAGAGCAGCCCCATCCAGCCGATGAAACTAAAGATCGGACGCGCTGCCCTAACTCTCCGGGAGTCCCGCCGTGACCAACCAGACCCCAAACTGTGGCGAATCCTTGCCGCAACGGAGAGGATCCGCCCCGGCCATCGACCCGACGGCAGACCGGACCACCTTGGCGATCCTGGTGATCGGGATCATGATCCAGATCGCCGTCGTCCTGTTGGGAGCATACCGCTGAGCGAAAGACGGCCTTGCGTCTGTTCGCTACGGACCGGCTGGCGAGGTGCTAGCACGCACGGGGCGACGCCGCCCGCTCTTCGATCCCCAGGTTCTCCAGCAGTCGCGTGAACGCCGCCTCGAAGGCGTCGCGGTCTTTCCAGTCCGAGAAGTCGGACAGGGAGTACTCGCGGATGTCCTGCCCCAGGTCCTGGTCCGTGTCGGGGTCGCAGCTTGACCACTGGGCGAACTGTTCGCGGCGGACCAGGCAAATCGGGAACAGGATGCGTTTGCCTTCACGAGATTCCCGCTGGCGCGCGTGGTAGAACTCCGTTGCCAACCATTCGGTTGCCAAACTGTGCTCGGACAACACCAGCAGCAGTTTGTCGTACAGGCGGATTTCATCGTCGATCTGTCGATGGATCTCCCGGCCGCCCTTCATGGCCTCCGGCGCCAACCAGACTCGCAGCCGTTCCTCCCGCATCCGCGCGTCCAGTTGCCTGGCAAAGGCCTCGTCGCTGTCGCTGTAGCTGATGAAGCACGAACGGCGCTGGATGGCCTGGTGGGAATTCCGCAACGAGGGCAGACAAGCGATCAGTTCCTCGGCAACTCCGCAACCTCGCAAAAAGGTTTCCGGGATTCGGCCCTTGGATTTGAGGAGCGTATCGACGCCCACGGTGCTCGGGCCGATGTGGACGACCGTATCCAGTTTTTTGGCGACCGACAGATCCACGTCGGCGAACAGCGTCGAACTGAGGTAGGTCCCGTGAAAGCTGGTCTCGTGGAGGTTGGCGCGGTGGAGGTTTGCACGCTTCACGGTGGCTCCGCCCAGGCAGGCTCCGCCGAGTTTCGCTTGACTGAGGTCCGCCGCGCGGAGCGTCGCGCCGCAGAGGAGCGTCTCGCACAAATTGGCCCCGTGGGCGTGCGTCTCGTCGAGGTCCGCCCCGATGAGGTTGGCCCACATCAGGTTCGTCCCGACCAGTTTCGCGCCGCGCAGGTGGGCCTCGCTAAGGTGCGCCATGTGGAGGTCCGCGCCGCTCAGGTTGGCCGCGCTGAGATCTGCTCCCTGCAGGTCCGCCCCGCTCAAGTTCGCCCCGCGCAGATCCACCCCGCGCAGGTCCGCTTTGCGGAGATCGGCCCCGGCGAGGGCCGCGGCGCGAAGGTTCGTCCCACTCAAGTTGGCTCCGGCAAGATCCGCTTCCGACAGGTTCGCCCCGACGAGATTCGTCTGGCGCAAATCCGCTTGGCCCAGGTCAAGCGGCACATCGGGGTGCTCCTCCCGCCATTCCCGGATCGCCTCGGCCCCTTGTTTGACAAGTTCGACGTGTTCAGGATATGCCATCACCGATGCTCCCGGACCGGGCAATCTTTTGCGGCCGTTCCGTCGAATTCCTGTTGGCGGTTGCCCCGTTGTTCACGTTTTTCCCAGCGGCCAGTCGCCGGGCGCATGCCCCAAACCGGCAGTCTACCGCCAACGGACAAAATCGACAACCGACAAGGTGGCCGGCGCGTCGGAAATCTGCCCCGCTCACGAACCCGCCGCGTGATGCTATTCGTTTTGCCGACGCCGCGAACGCGGGTCCGCCGGCAGGCGTGTGGCCCCGGCCTTGACCGCCGCCAGGGTGCGGGCTCTAATCGCTGCCGACATGAGCACACCGCCAACCCACATTCCGCTTCCTCGCGTTGCTGTGACGATGGGCGATCCTGCCGGGGTCGGGCCGGAACTGTGCCTTCGGCTCCTGCAGGACGCCGACGTCGCCCGGCTGGCCACCCCCGTCGTCTTTGGGGACGCCGGCGTGCTGAGGCGTGTGGCCCGGCAGTGCGGCTTGGCCCCTCCAGTGCGGATTATCGGGGCAGCCGAATGGCAGATGGCCGGCGGCAAGATTCGGGAGCCTGCCGTCTGGGATCTGGGGGCGGTCGCCGCCGACGCGGTCCAGCCCGGAGTGGTCAGCGCAGCGACGGGGCGGGCTGCGTACCGTTATATCGAAGCCGCCATTGCAGCGGCCTTGGCCGGCCAAGTCGCGGCGGTGGCCACGGCGCCGATCCACAAGGAAGCCCTGCACGCGGCCGGAATTCCCTTTCCCGGGCACACGGAGATCTTCGCTGCCCAAACGGGCGCCGCGCGGTCGTGCATGATGTTGACTTCGAGCCAGATCACGTGCAGCCTGGTCACGACGCACGTCGGCTACCGCGAAGTGCCCCGCCTGTTGAGCGTCGAGCGGATCGTCGAGGTCATCGAGTTGACCGCCGAGGCCATGCGGCGCATCCGGGGCCGGCCGCCCAAGATGGTCGTCTGCGGGCTGAATCCCCATGCCGGCGAGCACGGTCTGTTCGGCGAGAACGAAGAGGATCGCTGGATCGCGCCGGCGGTGGCGGCGGCTCGCCAACGGGGACTGGAGGTGGAAGGCCCGCTGCCCCCCGACACGGCCTTTGTGCCAGCCCGCCGCCTAACCACGGACGCCTTTGTCTGCATGTATCACGACCAGGGCCTGATCCCGCTCAAAGCCCTGGCGTTCGACACGGCCGTGAATGTCACCTTGGGACTGCCCATCGTCCGCACTTCGGTCGATCACGGCACGGCGCTGGACATCGCCTGGACGGGGCGTGCCCAAGTCAGCAGTCTCGTCCAGGCGGTTCTGTTGGCGGCCCGACTGGCCGTGCCCTCGGCGCGAGACCAAGCATCGCTCGAACAACCAGTGTCCGCTGACATGTAAGCGGCCGCGCGACCGGCCAGACGCCCCGCGGATGAAATACCCTGCCGCCGTTGCTACGGCTGCTTCTGGTCCGGTTCCGGCTCCGCGACCCGCCGCATCAGAGAGCGGAAGAACTCCATAATCAACAGGATCGCCAGGGCCATCAAGACCATCGCGACCACGCCGATGACCGTCCAGCCGTATTGGCCGATCAGCAGCACCAGCGCGTACAGCGTAGCGACGGTCATGAACACCAGGGGCAACCAGATGAACCCTGACTTTCGCCTGGTTTGCCTCAGCCAGACCGCCAACACCAGCAGCGTCAAGCCCGCCAGCAACTGGTTCGTCGCGCCGAACACGGGCCAGATCGCCTTCCACGCCGGAATCGGCTGACCTTGCGCGTCCCGCAGAGTAATCAGGGCAAACACGGTTGGCAGCGCCAGCGTGGCCAGGGTCGCCGCATACCGCGCCGGCCCGGCCCGCAACTGGAAAAACTCCTCGAAAATGTACCGCCCCAAACGCGTCGCGGTATCCAGCGTCGTCAGGATAAACGCGGACAGCGCCAGCAGCCCAAAGGAGAACCCTAGTTCCGCCGGGATTCCAATCACACCGGCAAAGCGGCTGATGCCGGCGCCGTACACCTTCAACGGCGCTTGGCTCTTGAGGGGATCGTCGCCGGCCAACATCATCACGGTCGCCAGCGCAATCACCGCTACCAGGCCCTCGACCAGCATGGCCCCGTAGCCTACCGTCCGCGCATCGCTTTCCTTGTCCAGTTGCTTGGACGAGGTCCCGGAGGCCACCAAGGAATGAAATCCGGAACACGCTCCGCAGGCCACGGTGATGAACACGATGGGGAACAGTGGTCCGAGGTCCGCCGATTGCCACGCGATGAACGCGGGGAACTGGATCTCGAACCCGCCGAACAAAATGCCCACCAGTCCCAGGAACATCGAGGCGTACAGCAGGAAGGAGGACAGATAGTCGCGCGGCTGGAGCAGAATCCAGACCGGCGTCACCGAAGCCACAAAGCAGTAAGCGATCAACACGATGGACCAGGTCTTCAGAGGACTCCAACCGAGCCCCGTTTCGATCCATCCGGAGGAAATCGGGATCTGTTGTCCGATCCACACGATCGCGAACACCAGCGGCACAAACACCAGCGAGGTCCCCAGGAGCGGCAGCTTCAGGCGATACAGGCAGAGGCCGAAGCAAATCGCCAACGCCACAAACAGCCAGGACGACGTGGCGACGCCCCCATCCTGCACGAACGTCGTCGCGGTGAGATCGGTGAACACGGTCAGCACGTAGACCAACGCCAGCCACATGAAAACCAGCAGCAGCCGGTACGCCAGCGGCGACATGGACTCGCGGGCGATGTCGGCAATCGACCGCCCCCGGTTCCGGATCGAGGCCACCAGCGCGGAGAAATCGTGGACGCCGCCGATAAAGATGGCGCCGGTCAGCACCCACACCAGCGGCGCCGCCCAGCCGAAAGCCACTGCGGCGATGATCGGCCCCACGATCGGCCCGGCGCCGGCGATGGACGAAAAATGATGGCCAAACAGCACCGCGGGATGGGCCGGAACCCGGTCCACCCCGTCGTACTCGGTGTGGCTCGGCGTCGGCCGGCGGTTGTCGATGTCCAGCCGCCGTTCGAGAAACCGGCCGTATGTGAAAAAGGCGACGACGTACAGAACCGCACAAATCAGAAAGACGGCGGTCAGCATACTTCTCTCCCAAGAAATCCACGGGAATCCGTCTACAACTCCAACACTTCGCTCGGTTCGTAACGGCTGGCAACGTGCAGCGGCAAACGGGAGCCCAGCACGGATTGGTGGCAGGCCAGCGCCGTCTGGGGCGTATTGTTCTCGGCGGACAAATGGGCCAGGCAAGCCCATCGCAAGCGGCCGCTGGCGGCCCGGCAAAGCAGTTCCGCCGACTCGGAGTTGGAAAGATGTCCGCGCGGTCCCCGGATGCGTTGCTTCAGCGGCTCCGGGTACGTGCCGCGGGCGAGCATGACGGGGTCGTAATTGCTCTCCAGCACCACCGCATCCAGGGATTGGATCAGCGGCGTCAGCCGGTCGAAGACGTGCCCCAAGTCCGTCAAGATCCCCAGCCGCCGGCAACCGTCGTCCACCACAAACGCGACGCCGTCCACGCCGTCGTGCGGCGTGGGAATCGTCTCGACGACGACCCCGCCGAACAACAGCCCGCCACCAGCTTCAAAGCACCGGACGTCCGTCATCGCTCCCAAACCACCGTAGGCGCCGGCCGCCTGGATGGTCCGCTGCGTGGCGTACACGGGCAGCCCGAACTTGCGCTGGAACACGCCGGCGCAACGCGCGTGATCGCTGTGATCGTGCGAAATCAGCAACGCATCGACGTCGGCGATGTCCCGCCCGCGAGCCGCCAGCCGCAACTGGGCCTGGCGACCGCTGATGCCCGCGTCGAACAGCAACCGAACGCCGCCCGCTTCGACGTAGATACAGTTCCCGTTGCTGCCGGATTGGAGCGAGATGACTTGCATGCCCGTGATTGTATTCCCGGCGGGCAGTTCAGCAAACGGGGCAACCTGCGCGAGACGGATTCCCCGGTTGTGATACAGACGGCGTCCGTCGCCCGGCGCTCCTGGTCCCGCTCTCCATCCCGCTCCTGCTTCCATGAACCTGAAGGATGAAGAGCGGGATGGACGATTGGCATCGGGATGTACGATCGGCATCAAGAGTGGAAGTCACGAACCGTGATTTCGCACGCGGCCGGCAAATCGGTCTTCGTTCCGTTTGATCCTTGGGGCCGCGGCAGAGGCGGGCCCCTGAAGACGCCCGGCATTTCCGTGTTTCCGTGTAGCCGCGCCGCCTTTCGCCGTGCTACAATCGGCCTCGCCGCCGTCGCCGCTGGCGTTTCGCCGGCACGAACCGCCTTCGCCCTTTGGTCGCTGCAAATCGAAAGCGCGGCAGAGGGCCTGCCTGGAAACACCTTCCGAAGGATATGAAATGACGAACTGTGCATACCCGAAATCGTGGCGCAGAACGAGCGGATGGGTATTCGGTCTGATCTGTGCCGCACGCCTGATCTCCGCCCAGGCCGCCGATTCCAGCGCGGATGCCTACGTCAAGAAGGCAAGTTGGGCCGAGACGATGCTGGCCACGCGTGCGGCGGTCATCCAGCGGCTTGCCGCACAACAACTTGAGGTGGGCGTTTGGCATACCACGGGTCCGCTACGGTCGAACGCGTTCTCGGAACCGTTGTTCCCCGAACAGGCGGTGGATCTGCGGGCCAAGTCGCCCGGCGGCCAGTCGCTGTGGCGTCCGCGGCCGGAATGGACCGACGGCCGAGTCCACATGCTGGACGGCAGCTATCGCGCTTCGACCTACCTGTTTCGCACGGTGAACGTTCCGGCGGCCATGTCGGTCGAAGCCAGCCTGGGCAGCGACGACGGCTGTGAGCTGTGGTTGAACGGCCAGAAGGTGCATTCCCACGACGTTCCTCGCGGTCCCGGCCCCGATCAGGATCGCCTCCGCTTGAACCTCCAGGCGGGCGAGAACCGGCTGTTGTTCAAGATTCACAACAACAGCGGCGGCCACGGGTTCTATTTCCGACTGGGTCAACTGTCGTTTGCGGCGGTGTGGAACCAATTGGAAGCCGACTTTCCGCGGCAGTCCGGTTGGGTGCGGCAGCACTTGCCGGGCGGACGGCACTTGGAATGGCTCAGCGCCGCCGCGCCCGCCGACTTGCCGCAGCAGATGATTCAGCAGACGTTGCGCGAATTGGGCGGCGACGCGCGGCTGTTGCAGGGCGAGTTGGAACGGTTGGCCGGCGCAAAAGTCCCGGCCGACGATGTCCGCTGGCTGGAACTGTACGAACGCGCGTGCCTGTTCCGCTACCGTTCCGCGGAGGTGAAGGCCATCAACACTTCCGCGATCCGCCGGGCGATCGAGGACTTGGGACGCACGTTCGGGGCGCAGTACCCGCGGAAAACGGAGTTTCTGAAAAGGCTGGAGGCCCTGGAGCGACGCGTGAGAGAGATGGAATCGGCGCTGGCGCAGGGCGAGATACTGAAGGAGGAGGCTGCGGCCAGTCTGGTGCGCGACGCGAGTCAGCTTCGCGCGGACGCCTTGTTGGCGAATCCGCTACTGAACTTGGAGCGCCTGCTGCTGGTCCGCCGCAAAGCCGATCGGCTGGGCCTGCCGCAGAATTGGCAAGGCAATTGCGCGCTGCCGCGGGACGGCTACGACAATCAAATCGCCGTGCTCGCGCCCGTCCGTCCGGAGGGCCGCGTGGCCACGCTGTATCAGCCGCCCGGCGGCGAGTTCGTGGGCGACGTGGACTTGCACTTCGACGGCCGCAAGCTGCTCTTTTCCATGCCCGCCAAGAACCGCCGCTGGCAGGTCTGGGAGATCGGCCTTGACGGTTCGGCCGACAGCCTGCGGCAAGTCACGCCGGACGATCCGCCGGACGTGGACAACTACGACGCCTGCTACCTGCCGGACGAACGCATCGTGTTCGCGTCGACGCGCTGCTTTGCCGGCGTCCCTTGCGTGGGCGGCGGCAACACCGTCGCCAACTTGTGCCTGATGAATCCGGACGGCAGCGGGCTCCGCCAACTGTGCTTCGACCAGGATCACAACTGGTGCCCGACGGTGCTGAATAACGGCCGCGTGCTGTTCAGCCGCTGGGAGTACTCCGACTTGCCGCACTACTTCTCCCGGTTGCTGTTCCAGATGAACCCGGACGGCACGGGGCAGATGGAGTACTATGCCAGCAATTCCATGTGGCCCAACTCGATCTTCTACGCGCGGCCGATTCCCAACGATCCCGCCAAGGTCATCGCGGTGATCTCGGGCCATCACGGCGTGCCGCGGATGGGCGAACTGGTGCTGTTCGACCCGGCCCACGGAAGGCGGGAAGCGGACGGAGCCGTGCAGCGCCTTCCGGGTTACTGCCAGAAGGTCGACCCCGTGATCCGCGACACGCTGGTCGACGGCTCGTGGCCCAAGTTCTTGCATCCGTTCCCGCTGAATGACAAGTACTTCCTGGTCTCCTGCCAGCCGACCGCGTCGTCGCTGTGGGGGCTGTACCTGGTCGATGTGTTCGACAACCTGCTGCTGTTGAAGGAAGAGCCCGGCTACGCCCTGCTGGAACCGGTCCCCGTCCAGCAGGTGAAACGGCCGCCGGCGCTTCCCGACCGCGTCGACCTGGCGCAGAACGAGGCCACGGTCTACCTGACCGACGTCTATCGCGGCGAAGGCTTGCGGGACGTGCCCCGCGGAACGGTAAAGAAGCTCCGCATCTCCTCACTCCACTACGCCTATCCGGGCATGGGGGGCCACATCCACATCGGCATCGACGGGCCCTGGGATGCGCGGATTATCCACGGGACCGTGCCCGTCAATCCGGACGGCTCGGCCATCTTCAAGGTGCCGGCCAACACGCCGATCGTCGTCCATCCGCTGGACGAGCAAGGCCGGGCGCTGCAGATCATGCGCAGCTGGTTCACGGCCATGCCGGGCGAAGTGCTCTCCTGTGTGGGCTGCCACGAACCGCAGAATTCCGGCCCGCCGCCGGAATACCGCTTCGCCAGCCAAACTCGCCCGGCGGCCATCACGCCCTGGTACGGACCGCCCCGCGGGTTCAGCTTCAAACGCGAAGTGCAACCCGTGCTGGAGCGCTACTGCGTCGGCTGCCACGACGGCCAGCGCCAGCACGACGGCAAGCCGCTGGCGGATTTCACGGCCAAGACGGAACCCGGCTGGCGCAATTTCACGCCCTCCTACATCGCTCTGCACCCGTTTGTCCGCCGTCCGGGGCCCGAAAGCGACTATCACTTGCAGCAGCCGCTGGAGTACCATGCCTCCGTCAGCCATCTGGTGCAATTGCTGGAGAAGGGACACTACAACGTCCAACTGGACGCCGAGTCGTGGGACCGGCTGAACACCTGGATCGACTTGAACGTCCCCGATCACGGCACGTGGCACGAGCACCGCCGCGGCCACTCGCCGATGGAAGCCCGGCGACTGGAAATGCGGACGCGGTTTGCCAACCGGCCGGAGGATCCGGAGGCGATCCCCGGTCTGCCGGCACAACAGACCGCCTACGTCGCCCCGGCCCCGCTGCCGCCGCGACCGGCGGCGCCGCCGGCCTGTGCCGACTGGCCCTTCGACGCGGCGGAAGCCCAACGTCGCCAGCAGGCAACGGGTCTGGCGCCGGAATTGAAAATCGAGTTGCCGCATGGCTCGACGTTGGAAATGGCGTTGATTCCCGCCGGCCAGTTCGTCATGGGCGCCGGTGACGGCGAGGGCGAGACGGACGAGTATCCGGCTTCCGTCGTGCGCGTCGAGCGGCCGTTCTATCTGGGCAAATTCGAGGTCACCAACGCCCAGTACGCACTGTTCGACCCGACGCACGACAGCGCTTATATCAGCGTCTTGAACAAGGACCAGAACATCCGCGGCATGCCAGCCAATCGCGACAAACAGCCCGCGATCCGCATCAACTGGAACCAGGCGACGGCTTTCTGCCGTTGGTTGTCCCAAGAGACGGGCGCCAAATTCGACTTGCCCACCGAGGCCCAATGGGAATACGCCTGCCGCGCCGGGAGCGCGACGCCCCTGCACTTCGGCGCCTGCACCAGCGACTTCGGCCAACTGGCCAATCTGGCCGACCAGCAGGTCACGTCGCTGTGCCGCGGCGACTCGCCGCGCTGGATTCCCTGCGTCGAGAGCGTCAACGACGGCTCGGCCGTCAGCGACGAAGTCGGCAAGCGCGCGGCCAACGCGTTTGGCCTGTGCGACATGCACGGAAACGTCGCCGAATGGACTCGCAGCGTCTACCGTCCCTACCCCTATCAGCCCGGCGATGGCCGCGACGACCCGGCGGCCACCGGCAAGAAAGTGGTCCGCGGCGGTTCGTGGTACGACCGCCCCCACCTCGCCCGTTCTTCGTTCCGCTTGGGTTACGAACCCTGGCAACGAGTCTTCAATGTCGGCTTCCGCGTCGTCTTGGAAGCCGACGCAGCCGCCAAACTCGCATCCGCGCAACGCCCGTAGGCGGCCTGCGGCAGCGAAACAGCGGGCCAGGCACAAGCCTGGCTTCACAACCAGACCAGCGCGTTCTTTCCCGCGTGAACGGTCCCGATCCGGCGGGGCGGCCCGAAGATGCCGGAAGGGCGATATTGGTCAACGGTGCGACAAGCGGGCCTGGCCGCCGAGATGGTCCTGGAAGCGATGGATGCGGCGGCGAAATGGACGGTGGCCCGCTTTGGCACCGCCCGGATCGGGTGCGGGAAAGGCCGCCGACCGGACCGCGTCTCGCGGCCAACCCTGTCATTTTCCGTTGAGCCTACTTGTCGCCCTGCCGCCGAATCGCGCCGTGGACGCTGGCCGCCTTCTGTCCCCTAACGGCCTACCGCCGAGGACTGAACCAGTGACTCGCCTGCTGCCAGTTCACGTTCGATGATTGCGAGCATGGTTGGGTCGTCTGGCTGGGTGCTGGAGCCGAAACGAGCGACGACCATCCCGTTGCGGTCAATCACGAATTTCTCGAAGTTCCAGCCGATCTTGCCGGCACCCTTGGGCTGGGTGTCCAGCGAAGTCAAAAGGCGGTACAACGCACAAGCGTTTTCACCTTTCACATCTACCTTCGCGAACAGGTCGAACGTCACGCCGTAATTCGTCCGGCAGAATGATTGGATTTCCTCAGCCGAGCCGGGCTCCTGGCCAAGGAACTGGTTGCAGGGAAAGCCGAGAATGGCCAAGCCTCGTGCGGAGTGTTTTTCGTGGAGTGCCTGCAGTTGCTCGTATTGCCCAGTGAAACCGCACTTGCTGGCGACGTTCACAATCAGGACGACCTGACCCTGGTACTTGGAAAGGTCAACCTCCTCACCGGCAAGCGATTTCATCTTGAATCGCAGCGCCGTCTGGTCCTGTTTTATACCCTTCACCGGCGGAGCGCAGCCGAGCAAGCTCGACAAACCCGCCGTCATGCCGAAAAGCAATGCCGCCAAACGATGCACGTCTTTCTCTCCTTCCGTTCGCGAAGGGCCGAATAGATGCGTGAGTCTGAAAGCCTTCGGATCGTGCGACGAAGCTCGAAGCGAATTCTTTTTTCTGTTCGGGCTGGCAACATAACCCGCGCAATGACGGAGGGGCGAACCCGCCCCTCCGTTCCCTTCCTTCCGACCGAGTTTTTACTTCGGTAAGATCACAGCGTCGATCACGTGGATGATCCCATTGGAAGTGTGAATGTCCGTCTTGACGACGTTCGCTCCATCCACCTTGACCTTCCCACCGGCGACGGTGATTTTGACCGTTGAACCCTCAACCGTTTCGGCACTCGCCAGCTTGACAACATCCGCCGCCGTCACGCTTCCGGGCACCACATGGTAGGTGAGGATTTTGACCAGCTTGTCCTTATTCTCGGGCTTCAGCAAGCCTTCCACGGTTCCCTTCGGAAGCTTGGCGAACGCTTCGTCCGTCGGTGCGAACACCGTGAACGGGCCTTTGCCCTTCAGCGTCTCCACCAGCCCGCCGGCACCCAGAGCGGCAGCCAGAGTCTTAAAACTCCCGGCGGCGAGCGCTGTGTCCACGATATCCTTTTTGGCTGCCCGGCAGCAGTCCGCAGCCTGCACCGAACTCACGCCCAAGACGGCCAACAGAGCCAGAGCCGAAACCTTGCCATGCATCTTCATTTTGAACTCCTCCGAATGTTGGTGAGCAGCCTGACGGCTGCGGGTAATTGTCGCGTCACCAACTCATTCGCCGGTCGATGCCGGGTGGATTCAATACGACACAAGTTTCTCCTCTTTTTTTAACAGGCTGTTAGGTGTCATGTTCGGCGAATTCCAGGTTGAATTCGGGTGCCCCCAGCGTGACGATGCCGAGAAAGCCGTCGACGGTCACGAAATCGCCGTCCTGGAGCAGGTCGACGACGTTTGCTACGCCGTTGACACAGGGGATTCCCAACTCGCGGGCGATGATGGCGCCGTGAATCAGCATCCCGCCACGGCGTTCAACGACGGCTGCCGCCAGCGGGACCAGATGCGTCATCATGGGCTGAATCGCGTCACAGACGAGCACCTCGCGGGCGCGAAAGCCGCCCAAGTCCTGCGGGCCGCGGATCACTCGCGCGTTGCCGGACGCCAGTCCGTGAGCCGCCGGCTGGCCCACCAACTGCCGCGGCGTTTCGCCGGGGGCCCGGCGTGACGGATGCCCGGCGGACGGTCGGGCGGCCGACAGGACGAGTGGTGCGGCCGCCCTTTCGCGAAGCGCCTCGCAGACGACGGTCACCGCGTCCGTGCCGACGTCCGCGTCGGCGTTCAGCCTGCCCGACGCTTTCAATCGGGCGCTGGCCAGCTGCAGGGCTCGGAGCAATTGGCTCTCCAGGCGGGCGACCAGCAGGTTGTCGTCGTCGCGAAGTTGCCAGCTGAGCCGGGCCAGACGCAGTACGCCCTGCGCTTCGTCGCGGCGTTCCGCCCCCACGGCGTCGAACAGCCGCTGCTCCAGTTCTTGCGTCGCCGGCTCTTCGCGGCTTGCCTCGCTCGCAGCCGGACAGGCGGATTGGATAGCCAGCTCCAACACGTTTTGCAGCAGGGGCGTCGGTTCGTCGCTCAGGCGGTGGCCGCCGAAGGCGACGTCCATGAATTGACGCAGCAGCCTCTGAAACGCCGCCACGAACGCGGTGCCTCCGGCGACCGCGGACAGACGATCGGCCGTGACCGCCCATTCGGCGACTTGCCCGCCGGGGCTGTCCTCAACCGCCTCTTGAAGAGCCTGCTGCAACTCCGCACTCTCTCGCACTTGGCGGGCCAACGCTTGGAGCGAGCGATTCCTCTGAGACGCCAGCATGTCTTCCCCGCGAAGCAGACCGACAAACTCGTACGGATCCTGGGGATGGACCGCATCGTTGTAGTACAGGCCCAGATAGCGCACGCCGTGAGCAAAGGGGATGAATTCGTCCCAATAAATCCGTTTCCAGCGTTCCAGGTGGGTCTGACGCGTCTGGATGCAATCCGCCAAGTCCGCTTCGGACAGACGTTCCAGGGGCTCGGCAGCCAAGCCGTCGCCCAGCGCGCGAAGTTCGGGGATCAAGTGCTCGGCCACCCGATGGCACAGTTGTTCCAGCCGCCGTTTGTCGGGCCGCAGGGTCAGGTACCAGGGACGTTTGTCATCGGCTTCCTGCCGGGCCGCGGTGATCGGACGGGCTTGGAGAATCGTCAACCGCGAGTCCCGACCGGTCCACTCCACGTCGGGGCACCAGCCCAGTTGGCTTTCTACCTGATCGAGCACGGACAGCAGGGATTCCAGGTCCTGGCGGGCGAGCAGCGGCTCTTCCTGCCTGTCGCGATCGCGGTGTCCCCGCCGGTACGTCACGACCTGGCGCGTGGCGCGGTGGATCAGCCAGTGATCCGGATCAACGCTCCCGTCCACCAGGCCGGAGCACGGTCCGGGGACGGCTTCGACCACCGCATGCTCGTTCTGCTCGGTCCGGGGATCGCGGCCGAACGCGACGCCCGAACAGTCCTCGGTCCGCATTTCCTGGATCAGGACGGCCATCCGGCTGCGGAGCGGATCCAAGGCCAGTTCCTGGCGGTACAGCAACGCGGCGTCCGACCACAGGGACGCCCACACCAGCCGCACCGTTTCCACGACAGCCGCTTCGCCCACCACGTTCAGGAAGGATTCATGGAGGCCAGCAAAAGATCGTTGGACCGAGTCCTCGCCGGGAGCCGACGAGCGGACGGCCAAGAGGGTCGCGCTGCCCAAGTCCCGCACCGCTCGGCAAATCGCCTGGTGTACGTCTGCCGGCAGTCCGGCGGCGGAAAAGCGGTTGCGGATCCGCAGCGCGGCGTCCCAGAGTTCCTCCCAGCGGAGTTCTTCGAACGGCTTGCGGCCGAGTTCCATCTGCAGAATCCGGGGCAAGTGGTTGTCGCGGAGGAACCGCTCGTACGCCGTCACGGTGACGCTGAATCCCGGCGCGATCCCAAACCCGGCGCGGCGCAATCGCGCCAATTGGGCTGTTTTGCCCCCGATCAGCCGTTCGTCCGCCGACCCGGCCTCGGCCAGCGGGATCACCCAGGACTCGGAGTCCATTGCCGAACCTCCTGAAACCGGGTCACGTGAAAGTACCGGAAGATGTCCACATGGAACAGGGCGGTCGTAGGCGAGCGGACGAACATCGCCAGCTGCGGATGCCGGTCGACCAGCCAGCCGGCCTCCCGCTCGAACTCCGCGCCCGCCGCCAGTTGCCGGGCCCGCCCGGTAGCCGTGACGGCTTCGATCTGCATCATGTTTTCGATCGAACGCGCGCGGCTGTCGATGACCAGCGCGACGTGTTCGCACTCGCACAGCAGCCGGTACTTGCGCGTTGTCATCGGCGTCGCGAAAACCGCCGCGCTCAGGTCAGCCGTCACCGCCAGGGCCACCAGCGACCCGTATGGTTGGCCGCCGCCTTGCGTACAGAGCACCGCATAGGGTTGCTCCCGGACCAGGCTCTCGATCTGGCTCCGCACCGCGTGGTCCTCGGTGCCAGCGATCCCGCCCGGCTTTCTCGACGGCGCCGAGTCGAGCAAAGGCTCGTCCGCCATATTCTTCCCCCAACGCGGCCTGCGGCCGCAATTAATAGGTTGGAACCTCCTCTCGACCCGGTCAGGGCAGGGGCCCAAGCGATCAAGATTCGCCCGCATCAGTCTGATCGTTTTGCCGATGGTTGGCAAGTCGCGTGCTGACCACGCGCTGCGAATTCGCTAAGATGGAACAGGGGGAACCGGCGGCGAGGACCCGCCGAGGGGCCGTGCTCCAACCAGGCAAAGGCGCCGACATGCACGATGACGAAGCACCGAACCACGAAATCGAGGTCTTTTTCGACGGCGGCTGCCCGTTGTGCCGTCGGGAGATCAACCTCTTGCGACGCTGGGACCGCCGGGGAAAAATCCGTTTCACCGACATCAGCGCCCCCGATTTCCAAGCGGCGGCGGTGGGGATGACGGACGAAGACTTGATGGCTCAGATGCACGGCCGCCTGCCGGACGGGACCTGGGTGCGAGGAGTCGAGGTGTTTCGCCGTATGTACGCTGCGGTCGGGTTCGGCCCGCTCGTTTTCCTCAGCCGCTGGCCGCTGATCTCCCAGTTGTTGGATTGGGGCTACGCCCTTTTCGCTCGACACCGCTGGCGGCTGACCGGCCGCTGTACGGCGGCGCGTTGTTCCGTCCAGCCGGCGCCCGAGACGCCGCCAGTTTCCGAGACGCCTTCTTCCTGAACCGCCATGCGCGCAGCCCTGATCTATCCCCACCAGCTGTTCCCCGATCATCCCGCGCTCCGCGACGCGGACGTCTGCGTGCTGGTTGAGGAGCCGCTGCTGATGACACAGTACCGGTTCCATCGCCAGAAGTTGGTCCTGCATCGCGCGTCGCTGCAGCACTTTGCGAGCCAACTCCGGCGGCAGAAGCGGCGGGTCCATTATGTCGAGAGCCGCGAACTCGACTCGACCGGCGCGATCGCCGGGGTCTTGACGCGGCTCGGTGTCCGGCAGGCCCGGTTCGTCGATCCCTGTGACGATTGGCTGCAGCAACGGCTGACGGCTGCCCTGACGGCGGCGCACATCGACTTCCAGATGCTCGAAGATCCGCATTTCCTCACGCCGTGGCCGATTTTCGACGAGTTCGCCGCCGGCCGCAAACGGCTGTTCTTTACCGATTTCTACGTGCGGCAGCGGAAGCGACTGGACCTGCTGCTCGACGAACGCGGGCGGCCGTTGGGCGGGAAATGGAGCTACGATCCGGAGAACCGCAAAAAACTCCCGCGCGACGCGACCATTCCGCCCGTGGCCTGGCCGAAGCCCCAGGCCGGCGTGCGCGCCGCGCGCGACTATGTTGCCGCGCACTTTCCCCAGGCCGTCGGGGAAGACCAGGCGGTCTCGTACCCGGTGAGTCCGGACCAGGCCCGCGCGGCACTCGACGACTTCCTGGACCACCGCTTCGCCGCGTTCGGCCAATACGAAGATGCGATCCACGCCGAGCAGACGTTCCTGTTTCACTCGGTGCTCACGCCCAGCCTGAACGTCGGGCTGATCTCGCCGCGGGAGGTCATCGACGCCGCGGTGCAGCGAGCGGACCGCGTCCCGCTCAATTCGCTGGAAGGCTTCGTCCGGCAGATGATCGGCTGGCGCGAGTACATGCGGGGCGTCTATCGGCGGTCCGGCCGGCGGCAGCGAACGAGGAACTTCTGGGACCATCGCCGGCCCATGCCGGCGGCCTTCTACGACGGCACCACCGGCGTGGAACCGGTCGACACCGTCGTGCGCCGCGTCCTGCGCTACGCCTACTGCCACCACATCGAGCGGCTCATGATCCTGGGCAACTTCATGCTGCTGTGCGAAATCGACCCCACGGCGATCTATCAGTGGTTCATGGAGTTGTTCATCGACGCCTACGACTGGGTCATGGTCCCCAACGTCTACGGCATGAGCCAGCACGCCGATGGCGGCCTGATCACGACCAAGCCGTATCTGAGCGGATCGAGCTATGTGCTCAAGATGAGCAACTTTCGCAAGGGGCCGTGGTGTGCCGTCTGGGACGCTTTGTACTGGCGGTTCATCGACCGGCACCGCGAGTTCTTTGCCCGCAATCCGCGGATGTCGGTCATGGTCGCCCAGTGCGAGCGGATGGGCGGCCGCCTGGACGAGCACCGGCGGACGGCGGCGAAGTTCCTTGCTCGACTGCACGGCGACGGCTGACGGCGGCCACGGATTCCAGGCTGGTGCGGTTGACGGGCGCCACGGCTCTGCAGCGTTCGCAAAGCTGCACGCGGTGCTCCGGCGGCTGCTGGCGACGATCTGTCCGCGGTTGCGCGCGTCAGGGCGCGCCCGACCGCTGCCGCCGACCGGCGGGCCTGCCTGCTGAACGCTCTCGAACCGCCGCTCGGTCGGACGAAGCGTGGGGGGCAGGGCGATCGCTTCGCATCGTTCGAGAAACAACGGTCCCGTGTTTCTTGCTGATCATCCCGCGGAGGGTCCTGGGCAAGGTGGCGAGGCCACCGTGATGCCTCGAACGATGCTTATCTCTCCATGCCCGCGCCGGTGGTGGGTTCGGAGGACAGTTTTCGGCGGCGGAGGCTGGGGGTTTCGATGATCACGGTAGTGAACGGCTCGACGCTCTCCGTGAGCCAGACGCTGGAGCCGATCACGCTGTCGTGGCCGATCACGGTCTGGCCGCCCAGGATGGTCGCGTTGGCGTAGATCACCACGCGATCTTCCAAGGTGGGATGCCGCTTCATATTCCGGATCAGTTTGCCGCTGGCGTCCGTGGGAAAGCTGAGCGCGCCGAGGGTCACGCCTTGATACAGCTTGACGTGATTGCCGATGTCGCACGTTTCGCCCACGACAACGCCCGTGCCGTGGTCGATGAAGAAATGATGGCCGATCCGGGCGCCGGGATGGATGTCGATGCCTGTTTGGTGGTGCGCCCATTCTGTCATCATCCGCGGGATGAACGGGACGCCCAGGACGTGCATCTCGTGGGCCAAACGATAGACCGTAACGGCCTCCAACCCCGGATAGCAAAGGATCACTTCGTCCAAGTTCTTGCAGGCGGGATCGCCATCGTAGGCCGCCTGGACGTCGAGTGCCAGTTGCCGCCGCAGTTCGGGAATCCGCCGCAGGAAGGCGATGGCCGCGCGCTGGCCCTGCGCCGGATAGTCCGCCGTGTCCGTCAACGGATCGATGCCGCGTTCGACGCGGGCCTCGTGTTGCAGGGCGCGGGCGATCTGCGTCGTCAGCGTGTCGTGCAGTCGGTCGATCAAGTCGCCGACGTGGTAGGTGACGTTGCCGATGTGCAGACCCTCGCGGCGCCGATAGCCGGGGTACAGGATGTCCTTCAAATCCTGGATCGCCGCGACGACTTCCTCGTACTTGGGCAGCGGGCAATGCCCCAGGTGATTGATCGTGCCGACCGTGGCATAGGTCTCGACGATTTCGTCGGTCAACGTGGGCAGGTGTTCTTTCAAACGCAAATCGGATGCCATGGCAAAGACTCCCCGGAACACGCCCCGGCAAAGGGGCAAACGGCAGAAGGCGGACACGGTGGCTGAGGGGGGGTGATGTAGGCGTCCGGTCAGGCCGGACAGGAGCCGTTGCGACAGGTGCTGACTGGAAGCAGAATGGACATCACCAAAGTCCCCGTGAGGCAAGGCCAACATGCCGGATGCCCTGCCAGGCGTCGCTTGATGGGTAGGGCGGAGAGGTAGGGCGGAATTCATTCCGCCCCCAGGCGGGCTGAACCTCCCCCCCCCGCGAGCCCTCAAGTCATGACAGACCGGGCACTAGGCTACCTTAGGCGCGGAGTTGCCAGTTTTCAAGTCTCGCCGCGATTCGGATCGTTGCGAGCCGGAGTTTCGTGCGGCATCGCTATTTTTTTCGGTCCGGACGGGATTGGGAGTTTAGGCAAAGGCGTCAAGTCCGCAGGCAGCAGTTGGCTGATCTTTCCCGAAAAACCGGCGCAACGACGGCCCGCCCCGTGCTGTCACTTGGCCTTCAACCGACGCCGCTGCCACCAGCACGCGGCAGAGGTCGGCCGGAACGAATGCCTGGCCGGTCAACGGAGCACTACGTCGAGTCGCTGAGGGCCTCGTCCAGGACTTCTTCGTTCACGTAAATCGGCAGCGGCGGATCGCACGTCACCGCGACGGCGATCGCGTCCGAAGGCCGCGAGTCGATTTCGACCAGTTCGCCGTCGCGGCGGACGCGCAGGACCGCGTAGTAAGTGCCCTCCTTCAGGCCGCTGATAAGCACGCTGTCCAACTCGCCGTCCAGTTGCTCCACGACGTTCACGATCAGGTCGTGCGTCAGCGGGCGCGGAGTCTGGTAACCTTTTACCCGGCGGTCGATGCTGGTCGCCTCGTAGATGCCGATCACGATAGGAAACTGCCGTTCGCCCTCGACCTCGCGGAGGTAGATGATCTGCTGATCGTGGATTTCGCTGATGATGATCCGCGCCAATTGCATTTCGACCGGCATAGCAAGGCTCCTGGGCGATGAAGGTCCGCCTGTGAGACATCAGATCGGTTGAGCGACTCATCGGAGTCGTGGCAGCGACCATTATAGGGACAGCGAATCGCGATCGGCTAGCGGCCCAGTGCGGTGCTAGCGTTTTCACGGTTGGTCGCCTCAGATTTTCCTGTTGCCTTGGGTCCCCGGTTATTGGTAACCTCCCCATGCCTTGTCTTGAAATGGGGTGCTCGTCCGGCGTTGCGCTGGCGCAACGTCGCGGACGCGGACTCGTTTCCTTTTGGCGGAGACGTCTGATGAAGCCTGCTCACCGATCGTTGCCAGGAATTCTGAGGGCCTTTGTCGCGTGGAGCATCGCCGTCCTGATACCTTTGGCGTCGGCGGCGGCCGAGAGGCCCCAGTGGATCTGGTCGCCCGACCAGGAATCCGGCAGCGTCCCGCAGGGCACGTGTTATTTCCGCAAGGCCTTTGCGCTGGAAGCGCCTACGGGCGGCGACTTGAAGATCGCCGCCGACGACGAGTACGAGGCGTATCTGAACGGCCGCCGGATCGGGACCGGATCCGCGACGGAAACGCTCGACCAATACGACGTCGGCAACTTTCTGCGGTCCGGCGCGAATTTGCTGGCGGTCCGGGTGAACAACACGCAGGGGGCGACTGCCGCGCTGGGCGTTCGTCTCACGGTTCGGGATCGTGCCCGCGGCTTGTTGACGGTTGCCTCCGACGCTTCCTGGCTGACCAACGTGTGGCCGCTGCCGCTTTGGCACACGCCGCTGTACAACGATTCGCGCTGGGCCAATGCGCAAGCACTCGGCCTGGTCGGCGCAACACCGCCCTGGGACGACGTCCCGCCGGCGCGGACGCATATCGCCGGCCTGATGCCGCCGGAGGATGCCCCCGCGGCGCCCGTGGCCGAACCGCCGGTGGCGGCGGCCGCGAGCCCGACCTCGTCGTCGCGCAAGGGAAAGGTTCCGGTCCCGACCTCGCTCGCTCCTCCGGCGCCGAGTCCGGCGCCGCCGGCGCCTCCTGCAGACGCCGCCGGCACGGCGGCGTCCCAACCGGCCCCGGCAAAGACGTCGGCGGCAAGCGAAGAGCAATTCGTCGTGGAACAAGTGCTGGACGACCAGAGCACCGGGTCGCTGCTGGCAGTCACCTTTAACGAATTCGGGCATGCCATCGCCTCGCGCGAGCAGGGAGGACTGCTGTTGATCCACGACAGCAATCGCGACGAACTGCTCGACCAAGTCCGCGTGGCCAGCGATCAGATCAAGGACTGCCGCGGCCTGTTGTGCCTGAATGGAGAGCTGTTCGCCACAGGCCTCGGCCCGGAGGGCTTGGCTCTGTACCGACTGACCGACCAGGACCGCGACGGCCAATTCGACCGGGTGCGGGCGGTGCTCAAGTTCGAGGGGCATGGCGGACGGTACGGTCCGCACGGCGTGGTGCTCGGCACGGACGGTTTTCTGTACGTCGCCGTGGGTTGCCAGGCGCGGCCGGCGGCGGAACTGGGGCGCGACAGCCCCTATTGCGATTTCTACGAAGGCGACCTGGTCCAGCCGCGTTACGACGATCCGGACGCGAAGATGGCGCAGGTGCGGGCGCCGGCCGGCATGATCCTCCGCCTGACCCCCGACGGCAAGCACTTGCAGGCAGTCGCTGGCGGACTGCACGACGCGGCCGATCTGGCGTTTGACGAGTTGGGCGAGCTGTTCGCGCAGGACAGCGAGGCGGCGGCGGACGCGGGCTTGCCCTGGTTCCGCCATGCGGCCGTCTACCACGTCTTGCCCGGCGCCGAGTACGGCTGGCGGAGCGGGTCGGCCAAGTGGCCGGAGCACTTCATCGACCGGCTTCCGCCGACCCTGGAAACAGGCCGCGGCGTCGTGACGGGGATGGCCTTCTACAACCACGACGCGTTTCCCGAAGAGTACCAAAACGCACTTTTCATCGCCAATTGGACGCACGGGCGAATCAGTGCCTTGAAGCTCAAGCCCCACGGCGGTTCCTACACCGCCGCCGCGGAGTTGTTCGTCGACGATCCCACGCTGCACGTCACCGACATGGCGGTCGGTCCGGACGGGGCGTTGTATTTTGTCACCGGGGACCAGGGCGAGGCGGGAGGTCTGTATCGCATCCGCTGGACTGGCAAACTACCGCCCGGAGCGAAAGATGGGGGCAAGGGATTGAGCGCCGTGATTCGCCAGCCCCAATTGTCCGCGGCCTGGAGCCGTCAGCGGATCGCCGCCGCAAAAGTCGAATTGGGCGAGGACTGGGGCCCCTCGATCGTCGGCGTGGCGCACAGCGGAGCCAACTCCTGGCGCTACCGGACGCGGGCCTTGGATTTGATGCAGTTGTACGGCCCGACGCCGCCGACCGAGTTGCTGTCGCCGCTGGCCGGGGCCGATCACCAACAGGTTCGCGCAAAAGCCACCGAATTGATGGGCCTCCACCCGGACGCCGAAATCCGCGAGGCGTTGATCGGTCTGTTGAGCGACAGCGACCGCGTGGTCTGCCGGCGGGCGTGCGAAGCGCTGGTCCGGGCCGGACAGAAAGTGCCGCCTGAGAAATTGATCGAGCTGCTGAAGTCCGAGGACCGCTTCACGGCCTGGTCCGCTCGGCGGTTGCTGGAACAGACTCCCGCCGACCAATGGCGCGACCGCCTGCTGGCGGGCAGCCATCATCGCCTGGTGATCCAGGCCGGCCTGGCCTTGTTGATCTCGCAGCCCAACCCGGACAACGCCCGCCATGTGCTGGAACGGCTGACGGCGTTGGCCGGCGGATTCACCACGGATCGCGATTTTGTCGACATGCTGCGGGTCATGCAAGTCGCCCTGATTCGCGGCGAGATCGCGCCGGACAAAGCGGCCGAGCTGGCAAAACTGCTGGCCGAAGAGTTCCCCTCGGGCGACCGGCTGATGAATCGCGAATTGATGCGGCTGCTGACCTACCTGCGCGTGTCCACGATCCTGGACCGCTATCTGGAGTATCTGGCGGACGCCGCCGTCCACGAAGCGGACAAGCTGCAGGTGGCGTTGCACCTGCCGTTGCTGAAGGACGACTGGAACGTCGGCCGGCGGATTCAGTTGATCGAATTCCTCGATGCGGCTCAGGCGCAGCGCGGCGGGAGCAGCCGGGCCGCCTACGTCACCCGCGCTGCCCGCGATGTGGCCCAGTCGCTGTCGGAAGAAGAGCTGAAATCCATTTTGAGCGAGGGCGACCGCTGGCCCCACGCGGCCGTGGCTTTGTTGTACCGTCTGCCCCAACAGCTGGACGCGGACACGCTGACCACCTTGAAACAACTGGACGAACGGCTGCTGGCCCGCCACGATGCGGAGACCACACGCTTGAAGGTGGGCCTCGTCGCCGTGCTGGCCCGCAGCGGCGACGCCGACTCCCAGAACTACCTGCGCAGCCTCTGGGACCGCGATCCCGAACGGCGGCCGGCGCTGGCCATGGGATTGGCGCAGTGGCCGACGGCGGACAACTGGAACTACCTCGTCCGCAGTCTGCCGATCGTCGAGGCGGACGTGGCCCAGGAAATCCTGCGGCAGCTGCAGACGGTCAAACTCGCGCCCGAAGAACCGGAATACTACCGCCAGGTGATCCTCCACGGCCTGCAACTGGGCGCTCTCGGAGCGGACGACGCGGTCGCGTTGCTGGAACACTGGACGGGAACCACGCTGGCGGACGGCGGTGATTGGAAAGCAAGACTGGCCGCCTGGAAGCAGTGGTTTGCCCAGAAATGGCCCGATCATCCGCCGGCGGAAACGGCAACGCCGCGCCCAGGCCGCGTGTGGAAGGATGCCGAACTCCTCCGCCAGGTCGCCCACGACCTGGACGACAAACGTTCCGTCCAGAACGGAGCGGCCGTCTTCCTCTCGGCGGGCTGCGCACAATGTCACCGCTGCGGCGATCAAGGCGACGGCCGGGCGCCGGATTTGACGACCGTCGGCCAGCGTTTGATGCGCAAAGAAATCGTCCAGTCGCTGCTGTCTCCTTCCGAGCTCATCGCCGCGCCTTACCTGAACAAGGCGATCGTCACGACAAAGGGCCGCGTCTATTGCGGCCGCAGCAGTCCGATTGCCGAACCCGGAAAGGTCGCGATCGTCCAGCCGGACGGCCGGCGGATCGCCGTGCCGACCGCGGAGGCTGATGAGTCGCGCACGATCCACGCCTCCGACATGCCGGAAGGCCTGCTGGAGCCGCTCACCCCGCAACAGGTCCAGGATTTGTTCGCGTTCCTGCTCGCCGAACGCCAGCCACTGTTGGCCCTGCAGCCGGGCAACTCTGCGAAACCGGGGCCAACGGACGCTCCCCCCAGCCCGCCGGAAAAACCGCTGGACGGCCACGCCGTTCCGTGACAGGCCGGCCGGGAAGGCTCAGTCGCCCCGGCAGTCCCGAAGCCGGCAAGTGTCGTGCGCGCGGCAGACTTCGCAGGGAACCGGATCGCCGCGCGCGCGACTCAGGCAGGATTCGATCCGCTGCGACATGATCTCCGCCATCAGCGGGTGCAGGCCCAGCGGCGCGGTCACCAGAAAGGGCACGCCCGGATGACTCCGGGCGGCTGCGGCGGCTAGCGCCGGGATATCCCGTTCCCAGTGCCGGCCGGGCAAAAGGAAGTAAGGGTGGATGACGACCAACTTCGCCCCTCGCCGCACGCAGCGAGCAAAGGCGGCAGCGATCGATGGTTCGGCCAAGTCCATGTGCGCCGGCTCGACGATCGCGTAGCCGGAATGCTGTTGGAAAGCTGTCACCACGTCCAGCAGCAGGTCGTTGCTCGGCTGGCGCCGCGAGCCGTGATCGACGACGATGACGCCGATTTCATCGCGGGGCGGGATGTCAGGCAGGGTGGCCATCGCGGGTTCGCTCACGTCGCCAGACCGCCGAACAGGGGTGTCGACAGGTAGCGTTCGCCCAGACTGGCCATGATCGCCACGATGCGTTTGCCCTTGAATTCCGGCCGCGCTGCGACCTGCATGGCCGCCCACATCGCGGCCCCGCTGCTGATGCCGGCCAGGATGCCCTCTTGAGCCGCCAACTGCCGGCCCGTTTCGAAAGCATCTTCGTCGTCGACTAGGATCACGTCGTCGACCAGCGAAGCGTCCAAGTTCTTGGGCACGAAGCCGGCTCCGATGCCCTGGATGCGATGCTTGCCCGGATGACCGCCGCTGATGACCGGCGAGTTCTTCGGTTCGACGGCAAACGCTTTGAAATCGGGTCTCTGGCGTTTCAGATACCGGGCGGCACCCGTCAGCGTACCGCCCGTGCCGACGCCGGCGATCAGCGCGTCGATGTCACCCCCCGTATCCTCCCAGATTTCCGGGCCGGTCATGCACTCGTGGATTGCCGGATTGGCCGGGTTCTCGAATTGCTGAGGCATCCAGGCGTTGGGCTCGTGGTCCACCATTTCTGCCGCTTTGTCGATGGCGCCCTTCATCCCTTCGGCGGCCGGGGTCAGCACCAGGTGGGCCCCCATCGCGCGCAGCAGCGCTCGCCGCTCGACGGACATCGACTCGGGCATCGTCAGCGTCAGCTTGTAGCCCTTGGCCGCACAGACGAACGCCAGCGCGATGCCCGTGTTGCCGCTGGTTGGCTCGATGATATGCGTCGCAGGCTTGATCAACCCGTCCCGTTCGCCCGCTTCGATCATCGACACGCCAATGCGGTCCTTGATGCTGTTCAGCGGATTGAAGAACTCGCACTTGGCGAACACCGTCGCGTGGTTCGGGGGAACCAGCCGGTTGATGCGAATCATCGGCGTGTCGCCGATCGATCTGGCGGCATTTTCGTAGATTCTTCCGCGTGGCATGGCGTCTGATCCGTTCTAACCCAAGCGGTGGAGTGCATTTGCCAGCAGCAACCTGAATCTTCTCCCGCCGCTGGCTTATTCCGCTGGCATTATAGCCCCTTGCTCGATCATTCGGGTAGCGCAACTTGAGCAGAACAGGTAGCCTCAGCGGTCTTTCTGACATTGACCACCGGACAGCTTTCCCTAGAATGGCCACTCCCTGTCCGCACGCGTTCCGATCACTGCGATCACGATCCACAAGTCCAATCTATTGTTTGAGTTGTGATGTCAAAGAAAGACACAGGCCCGACAGATAACGAGTCACTGGGAATCCACGAATCGGCCCGCCGTGACAAACTGCGCAAGATTGTGGAAATGGGAATCGATCCGTGGGGCGGACGATTCGATGGCCGGTCCTATATCGGAGACATCCGAGCCCGGTGTGGAGAGATCAAATTGCAGAAGGCAAGCGGCGAAAGCGTCGAGTTGCCGAACTTGGACGATCCGCAGGCCGTGGATTTCCGGGCGTGGCTGCAGCAGCAGGGGCCCGGCGAGTTGACGGGGCCGCAGGTGCGCGCGGCGGGCCGCGTGGTCTTGCAACGGGACGCCGGCAAACTCCGCTTCGTCGACATCCAGGATTGGACCGGCAAGGTCCAGTTATTCATTGGCAAGCAGCAGGTCGGGGACGAAGGGTTCGCCTTGGCCGGCAACATCGATCTGGGGGATCTGGTCGGCGTGGACGGCCAGCTCCGGCGCACCAAGACGGGCGAGTTGACGATCTTTGCCCAGCAACTGCACTTCCTCTGCAAGGCCCTCGATCCGCCGCCGGAAAAGCACCACGGCCTGCAGGATCCGGAATTGCGGCAGCGGATGCGGTACCTGGATTTGACCTATTCGGAAGGCGTCCTGCCGCGATTTCTCAACCGCACCAAGATCGTCCATTCGATCCGTCAGACGCTGGCCCGCGAAGGCTTCTGCGAAATCGAAGGGCCGACGCTGCACACGATCGCCGGCGGCGCCGCAGCACGGCCGTTTATTACCCATCACAATACCCTGGACATCCGGCTGTTCCTGCGGATCGCCTTGGAATTGCACCTGAAACGCCTGCTGGTGGGCGGCATGGAGCGGGTCTACGAGTTGGGCCGCGTGTACCGCAACGAAGGGATCAGCCAGAAGCACAACCCTGAATTCACGATGCTCGAAGTCTATCAGGCGTACGGCAACTACGAGACGATGATGGAACTGACGGAGAAGATCTTCGTCGACGCGATTCAAGCGCTTGGCGCCCCCTATCGCCTGCCGTGGGGCGACCAGGAAATCGACTTCACGCCGCCCTTTGCTCGCAGGACGTACAACGAGTTGTTCCAGGAGCACACCGGCGTGGCTCCGGACGATGCGGCCGCCGTCGCCGCGTTAGCCAAATCGCTGGGTCTGGAGACTGCCAACCGGCATCCGGACGTGATCAAGAGCGAGGTCTTCGAGGCCCGGGTCGAGGATGCGCTGGTCGGCCCCGTGTTCGTGATCGACTATCCGGCCAGCATCTGCCCGCTGACGAAACGCAAACTCGGCCAGTCCGAGATCGCCGAGCGGTTCGAGCTGTTCGTCCACGGCATGGAAGTCGCCAACGCCTACACCGAGTTGAACGACCCGGACCTGCAGGAACAGCTGTTCAAGACGCAGTTGGAGGGCATGCCTGAGGAAGAGTCGATGGCCAAGATGGATCACGATTTCCTCCGCGCGTTGCGGCACGGCATGCCGCCCGCGGGCGGACTGGGCATCGGCATCGATCGGCTAGTCATGCTGCTGACCAACTCGCCTTCGATTCGGGACGTGATCCTGTTCCCGCTGCTGCGGCCTGAGATCGGCGGAACTTCGCGGAGCGACGGCGGCGAGGCGGTCACGGAGACCTCGTGAGGGCGGACGAAAACGGGACCGCCGCCGCTGGAACGCTCGCGGAGTCCGTCCCTGTTCGTCGGGAATGAAACCGAGCCAAAGGATTGGCCATGTACAAACTGCTTCTGTCCTGGCGATATCTCCGGACGCGTTACATCGCCCTGGCTTCGATCATCAGCGTCACGCTGGGCGTAGCGACGCTGATCGTGGTGAACAGCGTGATGGAAGGCTTTTCGCAGGAGATGCACAAGCGGCTGCACGGGGTGCTGTCCGATCTGGTCTTTGAAAGCCACAGTCTGGGCGGTCTGCCCGATCCGCAGTGGCACGAGCAAGAGATCCGCAAGGAACTGGGCGACCGCGTCGCGGGGATGACGGCGACCGTCCAGGTGCCGGCCATGCTCAGTTTCAACGTCCGCGGCCAGTGGATCACGCGGCAGGTGAATCTGATCGGCATCGACGAACGCACGTACGCCCAGGTCGGCGATTTCAGCCAGTATCTGCTGCACCCCGAAAACCGCACCCAACTCAACTTTCTGCTGCGGGAGCAAGGTTACGACCGGCGGCTTGCCGAAGCGGGCTGGGATTACCGGCGGACGCGCATCGCCTATGAACGCGCCGTCCAGGAGCAGATGCAGCAGATCGAAGCGGCGCGGCGCCGGACGCAGGCCGAGGCCGGCGCGCCGGTTGCTACGGACCCGCCTTCCCCGCCCAGCGATCCCTACGGCGCCGTCCCGAGCGACCCCTATGCCGCGACGGCTGCCGCCGACAAGGATGCCCAAGTCTTCGACGAAGCCAAGGAGCAGCATACGGGCGTCATCCTAGGCCTGATGGTCGCCAGCGTGCGACACCGGGACGCCGACAACGTCGTCCGCGATTACTTCCTGTGCCGTCCCGGAGACGACGTGAATTTGACGTTTCCCACTGCGCCGCCGGCGGGAGAAGCCCCTACGGCGCAAAGCGCAAAGTTCACGGTGGTCGACCTGTATGAGAGCAAGATGAGCGAATACGACAGCAGCCTGGCCTTCGTCCCGCTGAAGGAACTGCAGCGGTTGCGGGGCATGATCGATCCGCAAACCGGCGTCACCAGCGTCACGTCGCTCCAGATCCGTTTGCGTCCCGGCAGCGACTTGAACGTCGCCCGGGACAAACTGATCCGCCGGTTTCCGACGGACCAGTACGCCTACCGCATCCAGACGTGGAAGGATTTGCAGGGACCGTTGCTGGCGGCGGTCCAGATGGAGACCACGATCCTGAACATCCTGCTGTTCTTGATCATCGCGGTGGCCGGTTTCGGCATCCTGGCCACGTTTTTCATGATCGTCGTCGAGAAGACGCGGGACGTGGGAATTCTGAAGGCGCTGGGGGCGCCGAGCGGCGGCGTGATGAGCATCTTTCTCGGCTACGGCTTTTCGCTGGGTTCCGTCGGTTCCGGCGTGGGCATGGTCCTGGGACTGCTGTTTGTGGTTTACATCAACGAGATCGCCGCCGGATTGGAGCGGCTGCTGGGCCGGGAAATCTTTGATCCGACCATCTACTACTTTCAGGAAATTCCCACCCAGATCGATCCGCTGACCGTGGGACTGGTTGTGGCAGGCGCCGTCGCCATCGCCGTCTTGGCCAGCGTGTTGCCGGCGCTGCGTGCGGCGCGGCTGCATCCCGTCGAAGCGTTGCGATACGAATGACGAAGCACCAAGGCAAGGGCAGGACACCATGAATTCAGTCACTTATGCTTCGGCCGCTCCCCACCTGCGACGGCCGGCGCAACGGTCGGGCGTTCTGTTGGACAGCTTTCAAGACCTTGACCGCGCGGCGGCGACGCCGGCCACGGTCCCGGCGGCGGGAAACCCTGCCGCTCCCGGCGACGGCCAGCTGTTGTGCGCCAACAAGGTCTTCAAGAGCTACCGCCAGAACAAGCACATCATCCCCGTCCTGCGAGGCGTCGATTTTTCGATCCGGCCAGGCGAATTCGTGGCGGTCGTGGGCCAGAGCGGCTCGGGCAAAAGCACCCTGTTGCACCTGCTGGGCACCCTGGACGCTCCGGACGCCGGGGAGATCCACTTCGAGGGCAACCGGATCGACAATCTGCCCTCCCAGGCCCGCGACGTGCTGCGGAACCGCTACTTCGGCATGATTTTCCAGTTCTATCACTTGTTGCCCGAATTGACCACGCTGGAAAACGTGCTGGCTCCGAAAATGATCGGCCAGGGCGTCTTCCGCTACTGGATCAACAAGCGGCAGCACCAGGAAGAAGCCCGCCACTTGCTGGATCTGGTCGGCCTGTCGCACCGCCTGAACCACAAGCCCAAGGAGCTTTCCGGAGGCGAAATGCAGCGGGCGGCCATTGCCCGAGCGCTGGTCGCCGCCCCCCAATTGCTGCTGGCCGACGAGCCTACGGGAAACCTGGACCGGCAGACCGGCCAAGAGATTATGGAGTTGCTGCAATCCTTGAACCGGAGGCAAAACCTCACTATAGTCATGGTTACGCACGATCAGACAATCGCCGCCCTGGCCGACCGCACGGTGCGATTGGTCGAAGGGTTGGTGGAACGCCTTGCGTAACCAGGATCTGCCATGTCTTTGAAGATCTACATCAACGGAAAACTGTACGACAAAGAGGACGCCAAGGTCAGCGTCTACGATCACGGACTGCTGTACGGCGATGGCGTCTTTGAAGGCATGCGAATCTACGGCGGCAAGGTGTTCCGACTGGCGGAACACCTGGAGCGACTGTGGAATTCCGCCAAGGCGATCTGGCTGGAAATCCCCATGACGCCCGAAGCACTGGCAGAGGCGGTGAACCAGACCATGCAAGTCAACGGCATCCGGGACGGCTATGTGCGACTGGTCGTCACTCGCGGAGCGGGCACGCTGGGCCTGGACCCGAACAAGTGCAGCGACCCGCAGGTGATCGTCATTGCCGATACCATCACGCTGTATCCGCGCGAGTACTATGAACAGGGACTGCACATCGTTACGGTCAGCACGATCCGCAATCACCCGGCGGCCCTCAGCCCGCGGATCAAGTCGCTGAACTACCTGAACAACATCCTGGCCAAAATCGAAGGCCTGCAAGCCGGCTGCGTCGAAGCCCTGATGCTGAATCAGAAGGGCGAGGTCTCGGAGTGCACCGGCGATAATATCTTCCTGGTGCGGAAAGGCGAGTTGCTGACGCCCTCCGTCGACGCGGGCGTCCTGGAGGGCATCACCCGCTCGGTCGTGCTGGAGTTGGCTCGCGAGTTGAAGATTCCGGTCCGCGAAATTCCGCTCACCAAGCACGACGTGTATATCGCCGACGAATGCTTCCTGACGGGCAGCGCGGCCGAGATCGTCCCGGTGACCAAGGTCGACAGCCGCAAGATCGGCGACGGCCTGCCGGGCCCGATCACGCGGCGACTGCTGAAACGGTTTCACGAGGTCACGCGGCAGTAGATCGTACACCTCTCGCTCCGCGAGAGAAGAACCCCCCCGCCCGCTGCCCCCATGTCCAGTCGCCGTTTCATTATCCTTACCGAGGGCTACGCCAACCCGCTCACCGCCAAGACGGCGGTCTGCGTACTCCGCTACTGTCCGGACGAAGTCGTCGCGTTGTTGGACAGCACGCAGGCGGGCCAGACCAGCCGGGAGGTGTTCGGCGTCGGCGACGTGCCGTTCGTGGCCGATCTGGCTCAAGCGCCGGACGCCCGAACACTGCTGGTCGGCATCGCCAATCCCGGCGGCAAGATTCCGCCGGCCTGGCGCCGGCTCCTGCTTCAAGCCATCGACCGCGGCCTGGACATCGTGTCCGGCATGCACGAGTTTTTGGGGGCCGACTCGGAGTTCGCCGCGGCGGCGGCCGCGCGGGGCGTGCGGCTGATCGACGTCCGCCAGAGCCCGTTGAAACGCGTCTCGGCCGCGGTGCCATTCCGGCCGGGCTGCCTCCGCGTCCACACGGTCGGCCAGGACTGCAGTGTGGGCAAGATGGTCACGAGCGTGGAAATCACCCGCGAACTGAAACGCCGCGGTGGCGACGCCAAGTTCGCCGCCACGGGGCAAACCGGAATCATCGTCGAAGGCGACGGCTATCCCATCGACTGCATGGTGGCCGATTTCATCAGCGGGGCCGCCGAACAACTGGTGCTGGACAACCAGCATCACGAGTTCGTCGTGATCGAGGGTCAAGGCAGCCTGGTGCACCCGTTCTATTCGGGAGTCACCTTGGGGTTGCTGCACGGCTGCCAGCCGCAGGGTCTGATCTTCTGCTACGAAGCCGGCCGGACCGCGCCGTTGGGCGCGAGCCACATCCGGCTGCCGTCGCTGGCCAAGATCATGCAGTTGACGGAGTTGGCGGCCAGCGTGTATCACCCCTGCCGCATGATCGGGATTTCGATGAACAGCCGCCGGCTGTCGGCCGCGGAGGCCGAGGCGGAACGCGACCGGGTCGGCACCGAATTCGGCCTGCCGGTGTGCGACGTTTTCCGGCACGGGCCCGGCGAGTTGGCCGACGCCGTGCTGCGGCTCAAGCAGGACCTGGAGCGGGAAGCCCGTGCGACGGACGCGGCCCGGAACGACCCCGCTCCAAACCGCCGCGAAAAACCAGGAGCGCCGTGCCCATGAAACTCCACCTGTACGAATTCGATCTGCCGCTGCGGCACGTATTCACCATTTCCCGCGGCTCGGTCACGGTCCAGAAGACGCTGATCGTCGACCTGGAACAAGACGGTCTGCACGGCTACGGCGAAGCGACGGCCAATCCGTACTACGGCGTCAGCATCGAAAACATGGCGGCGGCGCTGATCGGCGTGCGGGCGGAAATCGAGCGCTGGTCGGGGGCCGATCCGGTCGAATTCTGGGACACGCTGCACCCGGCGCTGCGCGAGCACCCCTTTGCCCACTGCGCCCTGGACCAGGCGGCACACGATTGGTGGGGCAAGCAAGCCGGCTCGCCGTTGTATCGCCTGTGGGGCCTGAGCCTGGACAGGCTGCCTGCCAGCAACTACACCATCGGCATCGATACGATCGAAAAGATGGTCGCCAAACTCGATGAGTTTCCCGGCTGGCCGGTCTACAAAATCAAACTCGGCACGGAGCACGATTTGGAGATCGTCCGGCAATTGCGCCGGCACACGGACGCCGTGTTTCGCGTCGACGCCAACTGCGGTTGGACGGCGGACGAAACCATCCGCAACGCGAGCGCCTTGCGGGATCTGAACGTCGAGTTCATCGAGCAACCCCTGCCGGCCGACGCCCTCGACCAGATGCCGCGGGTATGCGCCGGCAGCGCGCTGCCGATTATCGCGGACGAAAGCTGCGGGGTCCCGGAGGACGTCCAGCGCTGTTGTGGCTGCTTTCACGGCGTGAACGTCAAGCTGGTCAAGTGCGGCGGCCTGTCGCCGGCGCGCCGGATGATCGCCCAGGCCCGCCAATTGGGCTTGAAAGTCATGGTCGGCTGCATGACCGAGTCCACCGTGGGGATCTCCGCCATTGCCCAACTGTTGCCCCAGTTGGACTACGTGGACATGGACGGAGCCGTGCTGTTGGCGCAGGACATCGCCACCGGAGCGGCGGTCCGGCAAGGGGTCTGCCGTTTCCCGCAAGAAAACGGCACCGGCGTCCAGTTGACCGCCAAACCGCTGCGGACTCTGGCGTAGCCGTGTCCCGTCGGGTAACATTCCCGCTATTCTGCCGTCGTTCGGTCACCCCGTTTCCCGTTTACCGCTTCGCGAATCACGAGGACTGCCCATGATGCGCACGCTTCTGTGTTGCCTATTCTGCGCGGCCGGCCTGCCTTGCTTCACAACGCCCTGTGCGCCCGCCCAGGAGTGGACACGGTTTCGCGGCCCCAATGGCCAGGGGCACAGCGACGCGACGAACCTGCCCGAGCGCTGGACCGAGGCGGATTTGAACTGGAAGGCCGCCTTGCCCGGTCAAGGCCACTCGTCGCCGGTCCTGTGGGGAGACAAGATCTTTCTGATGAGCGCGGAGCCCAAGACGGCAACCCGCTACGTGCTCTGTCTGTCTGCCACCGACGGCCGCGAACTGTGGCGCCGGCAGTACGCCTCCCAGACCCATCGCATCCACATGCGGAACACATACGGCAGCAGCACGCCGGCGGTGGATGCCGAGCGCGTGTATATCGCCTGGTCGACGCCCGCGCGATTGACCTTGCTGGCCCTGGATCACGACGGCCGCGACGTCTGGAAACGGGACCTCGGACCGGTCGTCAGCGAACACGGCTTCGGCACCTCACCGATGCTGTACCAGGACATGGTCATCCTGTCCAACAGCCAGCAGGCGGAGGAATTGGAGCCGGGCCAGCAGCCGGGCAGGAGCGCGATGCTGGCGCTGGAGGCCAAGACGGGCCAGTTGCGTTGGAGCGAGCCGCGGGTCTCCAGCCGCGTTTGTTTCTCGACCCCGTGCATTTACGAGCCCGCCGGCGGGCCGCCGGAACTGATCTGCACCAGCACCAGCGACGGCATCTTCAGCTTGAACCCGCTGACCGGCAAGGAGAATTGGAAGTCGCCCGGCACGCTCACCATGCGCGTGGTCAACTCGCCCCTGGTGACCGAAGGCTTGATCATCGGCAGCGTCGGCTCCGGCGGCGGCGGCAACTACATCGCCGCGGTTCGCCCTGGCCAAACACCGCAGACGGCGTATATCGTCAAGAAGAGCGCTTCGTACGTGCCCACGCTGGTGGCCAAAGACGGCTTGCTGTTCATGTTCAACGACAAGGGGGTGGTCTCCTGCCTGGAATTGCAAACCGGCGAACCCATCTGGCAGGAGCGCGTCAGCCGGGGCTTCTCCGGCTCGCCGGTGCTCGCTGACGACAAGTTGTACATCATCGACGACGAGGGGACTGTCCATGTCTTGGCCGCATCCAGTCAGTACCGCTTGTTAAGCAGCAATCCCTTGGGCGAACCGAGCCGCAGCACTCCGGCAATCGCAGGGGGACGCCTTTATCTTCGCACGGTGTCTCATCTGGTTTCCGTAGGCGGCAACAAGCCTTGATGGGACGGGCTGTTCACCTCTCTGGAGCGTCCACATGTGGAACATCGTCATCGGCGTCTTGATGCTCCTGGCCGGGTTAAGCGGCCGGTTCTCGCTGATCGGGACCGGCAGCAGCAAAGCCTTGGCCTTCTTCGGAGCGGCGATCCTCGCCTGGGGGATCGTCCAAGTCGTCCGTCGCAGCTGAACGGATGGCGATCCGTGTCTCGGCTGTCACCCGGCGAGCGGTTTCGGCGCGGCAGGGCTCGGAGCCGCGTCAACACGGGGAATTGGGGCGTCCAGCGGCCCGGCACGGCTCGGAGAGCCATGCTGCGACGGGCCTGTCCCCTAGACGAAGGCCCGGACCGTTGTTAGATTCACGAACTCTAGCAGCCTGTTGAAAAACGGGGACGGGCTCCGATCTGCGACGGAGAAACCTTCAGGAAAAGCGGTCATTGCGAGGTGCCTCTTCCCCCTTTTTCAGCAGGCTGCTAACCACACCGACCGTGCCCGCTTGCGTGCGGATTTTGGGACGTAATCCCAACCCCACAGCGGGTTTCCGGCCATTCCGCGTTTCTCTCTTTGCCAAGTCGAAGGACAAAGGTCATGGCTCAAAAGTACGTGTATTTCTTCGGTCCGACGGGAACGGAAGGCGATGCTAGCATGGTGAATACCCTGGGTGGCAAGGGCGCTAACTTGGCAGAAATGGCCAAGTTGAACCTGCCCGTGCCCGCCGGGTTTACGATTACCACCGAGTTCTGCACGGTGTATCTGCAAGAGGGCAACCGGTTTCCGGATTCGCTGAAAACGGAAGGACTCGAAGCGCTGAAGAAGGTCGAAGCGGCAATGGGTATGAAGTACGGCGACCCGGCCAACCCGCTGCTGATGTCCTGCCGCTCCGGCGCCCGCAAGTCGATGCCCGGCATGATGGAGACGGTGCTCAACGTCGGGCTGTGCTCGGCTACGATCCCCGGCCTGATCAAGAAGACCGGCAATGAGCGGTTTGTGTACGACGCTTACCGCCGCCTGATCATGATGTACTCCGACGTCGTCATGGAAAAGGCCGAGGGCATCGAGCCGACCGAGGGCAAGGGGATCCGCGTCCAACTCGAACACCTGATGGCCGACATGAAGAAGGCCAACGGCGTCGAAGCCGACACGGCGCTCTCCGCCGACGACCTGAAGAAGCTGTGCGAGCAGTTCAAGGCCAAGGTCAAGGAAGTCCTGGGCAAGCCGTTCCCGGACGAGCCGATGGAGCAGTTGTGGGGCGCGATCGGCGCCGTGTTCAAGAGTTGGAACGGCAAGCGGGCCGTGTCGTATCGCAAGATCGAAGGCATTCCGCACGAGTGGGGCACCGCCTGCAACGTGCAGAGCATGGTCTTCGGCAACATGGGCGACCACTCGGCCACCGGCGTGGCCTTCAGCCGCAACCCGGCTACGGGCGAGAACAAGTTCTACGGCGAATGGCTGGTCAACGCCCAGGGCGAAGACGTGGTGGCCGGCATCCGCACCCCGAACCCGCTGAACGAGGCGACCAAGAACGACCAGAACAAGCACCTGGAGTCGCTGGAAACGGCCATGCCCGTTCTGTACAAGGAACTGTACGATATCCGCACCCGGCTCGAACAACACTACAAGGACATGCAGGATATCGAGTTCACGATCCAGGAAGGCAAGCTGTACATGCTCCAGTGCCGCAACGGCAAACGCACGGGCACGGCGGCGCTGAACATGGCCATGGACATGCTGGGCGAAAAACTGATCGATGAAAAGACGGCGGTCAAGCGTGTGGCGCCCGCCCAACTGGACGAACTGCTGCACCCGATCGTCGATCCGGCGGCCGAGAAGAAGGCCGAGGCGTTCGTGTCCGGTCTGCCGGCCGGCCCCGGCGGCGCCTGCGGCCAGATCGTGTTCACCTCGGCCGACGCCGTAGCCTGGGCCAAGCAGGGCAAGCAGGTGATCCTGGTCCGCGAAGAGACCAACCCGGAGGACGTCGAAGGCATGCGGGCGGCGGAGGGCATTTTGACGGCCCGCGGCGGTATGACCAGCCACGCAGCGCTGGTCGCCCGCGGCTGGGGCAAGTGCTGCATCGTCGGCGCCGGGGCCATCAAGCTGAACATGGCCGCCAAAACCATGACGGCCGGCAAAGTGACGCTGAAAGAAGGCGACACGATCACCCTGAACGGCACCCGTGGCCGCGCGTACCAAGGGGCGCTGGCGATGATGGACGCCAGTGAGAATCCGCGGTTCCAGGAGTTCATGAAGATCGTCGACAAGCACCGCACCTTGGGCGTCCGCACCAACGCCGACACGCCGGAAGACGCCAAGGTGGCCCGCGGCTTCGGCGCCGAGGGCATCGGCCTGTTCCGCACCGAGCACATGTTCTATGGGTCCGGTTCCGACGACGCCCTGTTCATCCTGCGGAAGATGATCCTCAGCAGCACGCCGGAGGAACGCAAGCAGGCGGTGGACGAACTGTTCCCGTTCGTCAAGAAGGACATCAAGGCCACGCTGGAAGCGATGGACGGCCTGCCGGTGACGATCCGCTTGCTGGATCCCCCGCTGCACGAGTTCGTGCCGCAGGGGGCCGAGAAGCAGGCCGAATTGGCCAAGGCCCTGGGCATCAGCGCCGACGACGTCCGCAAGCGCGGCGAGGCCCTGCACGAGTCGAACCCCATGATGGGGCACCGCGGCGTGCGTCTGGGCATTACTTATCCCGAAGTGACCGAGATGCAGATCCGCGCGATCTTCGAGGCAGCCGCCGAACTGATCAAGGCCGGCAAGAACGCCAAGCCGGAATTGATGGTCCCGGTCACCTGCGACGTCAAGGAACTGGACGTTACGAAGGTGATCTTCGACCGCGTCCAGAGCGAGGTCGAGAAGGCCACCGGCGTGAAGGTCGATTGCCTGTACGGCACGATGATTGAGATCCCGCGGGCCTGCCTGCTGGCCGACCAGATGGCCAGGACGGCCAAGTTCTTCTCGTTCGGCACCAATGACCTGACGCAGATGAGCTTCGGCTTCAGCCGCGACGACATCGGCGGCTTCCTGCCCGAGTACCTGGACAAGAGCGTGCTCAAGGCCGATCCGTTCCAGACCATCGACCAGGAAGGCGTGGGCCAGCTGATCCAGATGGCGGTGAACAAGGGCCGTGGCACCCGCGGCGATCTGAAGATCGGCATCTGCGGCGAGCAGGGCGGCGATCCGGCCTCGGTCGAGTTCTGCTTCAAGGTGGGTCTGAACTACGTCAGCTGCTCGCCCTACCGCGTGCCCATCGCCCGGCTGGCGGCGGCCCAGGCGGCGCTGAAGTAAGCCGACTGGCCAAGCATGTCCTTCCAAAGGAAAGACCCCGCCTCGGATCGAGGCGGGGTTTCTTTTTGACGCGATGCGGAAAAAACGCACTCGGGAGGCACTTGGCGTGGGGAATGATTCGCTTGTCTGGTCGTGAACGCCGTTTCACGCTGGCGAGCAGCGCGGTGACGTGCGGGCGGCACGCCTCGGGGATTTGCGGCTATGCCCTTCAACCGGCTGAACTTTTTTTCGCTCCGGGTTCCAAGCCTCTGATCGATGGGCGACAAATGGCGTTGGCGCATGACCACGGGCCTGCGGACGAGGCCTCGTTGCCTTTAGGTTTGGCACAAGCAGTCCCGTCAGCCGTGGGCTCACTTGCAGGGAATGTCCGTTCGCTCCCAGCCTCCACCTTCTCCCGGAATCATCACGGCAAAAAGACTTTGGTCCGACACCGTCACATTCCCCTCGGCGTCCAGCGCGCGGACCTTGAACTTTTGGCACAGCCATCTGACCTCGGCGTCCAGCACCTCTTCTTCACTCACCCGGAGACCGTTCGACGACGGTCGCCCGCTTGGCCCGCGGCCCCGAATGACGGGCGGAGCTTGTTTCGGCATCAACATGGGCTATCTCCTGAATCAGAAGGGATTGGAATCAGAAGGGATCCGAAAACAGCGGCACGCATCGCCAGGACGTGAGCAGCGTTCACGAAGGAAACCATCGCTGCGTCAGCGTAGCCATCGCACTTCGTGCGATGGTCAGCAATCAACACGGGACCGTTTCTGCTCGAACGATCCACCGATCATTGTCTGCCGAATTGCCGAGCACTAACACGTTTGGCCGGTGTTGTAAACGCTTTTGCCGATGATGCACCAGATGGAGTGCGTCCTTTCGTTGCAGGCGCAAGTGAGTTGCGGTTTCACTCCCTTGGGCTTCACGTTCGTCTCGACGTTGGTCTTTCGCACAACGGGCGGCGACTGCTTGGGAAGTAACATAGTCGGGCCTCCTCAAGGGTTGAAAAGTCTGTTCGATTCCACACTACCGGCACAATCCGTGGAATCGTTACCCCACCTTAGTATACCGACCAGCGGCGCAACTTTCCAATAGTTACCGGAATTACTTCGCTGACGTCGACCGTCAAGCGGTAGACCTCGCGTGCCTTATTCTTTCGCCGTTCGGGATCGAACAGGGTCAGGATCACATCCCAGCACTCGGAACTCGGCCGGCAGACTTGGCTTCGCTCCGTGGTAATCCGATCCAGTTTCCGCTTCTTCTTGACGGCATCTTTGTAGACCGAAGCGACCTGGTACAGGTTGGTCGCCGCATAGTTGATGGCGCGTTCCGGAGGCGCGACGCCCAAATTGCTCAGTTCGTAATACAGCCGATCGAGAAAGTTGTGGATCTCCTCCTCGACTTGATCGTATTCCGTCTGTTTATCTGGATCTTTCGGACGCGGGCCAAGGACTTCCTGGATCAGCTGGGTGGTCGACCACCCGAACATGCCGCGGATCTCCGGAAAGATGACCGGAATCTGGTAGCCGTTCAGGAGCGTGATGGGCGGGCCGAGCACGCCTGGAATCGAAACTTGCGAGACTCCTTCTTCGAGTTGGCTCTTCAACAAATCGAAGATCCGTTGATAGGTGTCCCGTCCGAACGGCCCAACGGGCTGAAGGGCATAGATGGGCGTGGCCTCTTGTTGCAACGTCCAGGTCACCGCGGTGGCTTCCCAGGGACTCTTCTTCAGAAAGGCCAGGAGGGCGGCGGGCTCCTTGATCACTTCCGGTCCGCCCGCCTGCACCAGCGCGTCGCGACGCGCCTCGCTGCTGAAATCGTAAGCGATCTGGCCCAATGCATAGACGAAACGCCGCTCGGTCTCGACCAGCATCGGGAGGGGAACTTCGGTCCCGCGAGTCGGACGGCCTTCGCTGGGGGGCAGCGCGACGTTGTCGTCTCCACGACCGCCCGCGCCGGCAGACGCACTGCTCTCGGCGGGGACCTGCGGGCAGGGCAAATTGACAGCAGTTTCTGGCAGATTGGAATTCGACATGGTGGAACCTTCTCCTTGAGAAATGAGGGCAAGTGTCTGACTCACGCTCAACCGGCCGCTCAGCCACCGTCGGCAGTCGGCCGCCACAACTTCTCGACACTGGTCGGCCCCCTTCAGAATGGCCGCCTTGATTTCTCGAACATCAACCTTTCGGCCGTAACGCAACTGGCAACTCGCCAGCAGGCCGACCACGCCGGAGACAATCGCCGTGGCGACACTGGTCCCGCTGGCCAACCCGGTCTGGCCTTGCGGAGCAGCCCCTGCTACAGCCTCGCCAGGAGCCAGCACGCCGTGGCCTCGGTACAAATCGGTCCAATTGCTGAACTCCAAGGGCTCACCGTCGCGGCCCGCCGCACCGACCGCCAGAACCGCCGGCGAAGCGGCCGGAACGTGAGGACACGCACAGCCTTCGTTCCCGGCCGCAGCGACGATCAGCACGCCTTGATCCTGACACAGCCGAATCGCCCGCACCAAGGGTGCCTCGGACTCGCCTGTCTCATCATACACGCCCGCGCTGATGTTGATGACGTTGGCGCCGACCGCGACAGCCAACGAAATAGCGCGCGCCAAATTCAATTGGGAACAGGGGACGAGCGAACCGTCCTCCTGCCCGACAAAAACGGGAATCAGCACGCCGCGGCACTTCGGCGCGATGCCCCGCACGCCGCTGTGATGCTGTCCAAAAATCAAGCTGGCCACGTAGGTGCCGTGACGCAACGCCGCGCGTGCGTGCCCCGCGGTAATGCCCAACGAGTTCACTTGCCGGAGCAACGCCCCGTCAAAGCACGGATGAGCCGAATCGATGGGACCGTCCAGTACCGCAATGCACACGCGCGGATCGCCCAAACTGAAGGCCCACAACTGCCGCAGATCCGGCACGAGTCCTTCGGCGCCGCCGTCTCGGACCGCTGCCTGATCCCCTGCCTCGGCTCTTTCCACGCATCCCGGAACCGACATCGTCCTCGACCAATACTGACACGTGCTTCCCGAACCTTTGGGGCTGCGATCGCTACACCAAACTGGCAGCCTGTATTTACGAGTCTAATCGAATGGGCAGATGCCACAAGACTTTCAGCCGGTTTTTTGAGATGGGTTTCGCGACTCGCGGGATGCAAGTCGCGAGAGAATGGCGGCGGGCGTTGCGACAGCGAGTGGCTTGCTCGGGTCGCCAAAACGGTCCCTGACGGACCACGGCGACAACGCGGGTTTGGATTTGTTTATCCAATACCTCGCAACCTCGGTTCGTGCCTTGCCTCCGCTGCACCTCGCCGCAGGCGTCCCGTCGCGCGTTTACGCTCTCGCGGATAGCCGCTTGGCGGTGGGGTGACAAGGGGGATGGGGGCGGGCGGGGCGGCTTGGTCTTGAACACCGTTCCACGCTGACAAGCAGCGTGGTGACAAGGAGGAGGGGCCGGCGGGCGGGGCGGCTTGGTCTTGAACACCGTTCCACGCTGGCAAGCGGGGTTGGCACAATCCGCTCGCTTCTTCCTTGAGCGGTGCTCATTCCAGCTGGAACGTAGTGAGCCGCGCGATCGGGCGGCGCAGCGTGCTGGGGCCCGACCGCTCCGTGATCGACGGAGCGTTCGGCGGCAGATGCTCCACGGTGCGAGCATCGGTGCGTGCGAGGGACGTTGCGGGAGTGCTGGTCCGGTCGCTAACGTGGGCGAAAGCCGGCAGGCTTGGCGACTCGTCCGCACGAAGTCGCGTCGCCGCCGCGGCGGCCGGAGGAAGCGGAGCCGGGGGCAACGGGGCCGGCTGATCCGCATCCGATTCGACCGCGTCGTCGCGGAACGGGTTTTCTTGCGACTGGGGGTCGAGCGGCTGTCCTTCCAGGAGCGGCGCGTCCCACGCGTCTTGACAGCCCTTGGATTTGCCGCCGCTGCCGCACCGGTCCTTGCCCTTCGAACCGCCGCAGACTGTGCGCGGACCGGCAAAGACCTTGTGCAGCGACGCGTCGAGTTGGGAAAAGACACCCGCTAAGACGTTCGAGCCGCTGAGGCCGCTGCAGCCATCGGGACACGCCTGGCACCCGCGCTGACTTGTGGCTCCAAAGATGGTCTCGGTACCGAAGATCGTCTCGTGGCGGCAGTCGCCCAGGCAGCAGCCATATTTTGCCGAGCCGCAGCCGGCATTCGATTTCGCTGATTCACACGGCTGAATCCGCTTGAAACAGCCGTGAGACAGGGCCAGTTTGCGAGGTTCTCCCGCCGTCACCAGTATGCGAGGCGGACACATGACCGATTTCTGGACGATCTTGACCTCGCAAGTCGACTCGTTCTTGCCACAGGATTTCTGATTGCAGGCGTCGCACGGCTCGCACCATTTTTCCACCACCGCGGGACGCGGGCAACGGTAGATCACCCCCGGCGCACATTTGGGTTGGCACCATGCTGGTCCGACGACGCCGGACAACAAAACAACGCCTGCCAGAATGGTAATCCAGGGTTGCGTCTTCATGCGTAACTCTCCCTGCAACATCTCGGTCAGCCTGATCAGCCCTGGAACGGACTCGCTAGTGTTTATCGAACCCGTACACGCGTTTCGATCAGGACTTCTGTCAGGTCGGTCAAAGTCAACGCAGACGGCAAAGTCAATCCAGTTTGACGGCCGCACAGGCGTGCCCAGGTGAGGGCCACGCCGAGAAGCAGCCAGATTCCGTCGCCGCCGTGGGGCCTCGCGGACGGCTTGGCGGCCTGTCTGCCCGTTTGTCCTGTGCGGTGCCATTGTGTAAGCTAGGAAGGAATGCCAGGCTCAAAGATGCGGATGTGCCGTCCACCGTTTCGGGGAGATGGGCTGTGAGTAGTATTGGCGTCAAGTTTTCCGTGTTAGCGGGCCTGTTTGCCGTCGTCTTCGCGGCGGTCATCTTCTGTCTCAACTGGCACTCGACGAAGCAGAACTTGATGCATCTGACCGACCGGCAAGCCGACTTGGCGTTGGCCTTTGATGTCGCGATTCGCGATTATGCGGCGGAGTCGATTCGGCCGGCGATGGCGGAACGCATCCCTCCCGACGAGTTCGTCATCGAGGCGATGAGCACCTCGTACATCGCCCGCAACGTGTTTGAAAAAGTGAACGAGCGGTTTGAGGACTATTTCATCAAATTCTCGTCCGAGAATCCTCGCAATCCAGAGAATCTTGCCGGCGAAGAGGAGCGGGCGCTGATCGCGTATTTCCGCGAAGCTCCGCAAGAAACGTATTGGAAAGGAACTCTGCGTCTCAGGCTCCGAGAGGACGACGAGCCTCAGGAGTTCTACGTGTGCTCGCGCGTGATGCGCATCGAGAGGTCTTGTCTGCAGTGTCATGGCCAGCCGGAGAGTTCTCCGAAATCGCTGTTGGCAAAATACGGTTCGCGTGGCGGCTTCGGATACCGAGAAGGCGACGTGGCGGGGATGGATGTGATCGGCATTCCGATGAGCCGCGTGACCGACGCGCTGCGGAAGGACACCGGCCGCAACATCCTGCTGCTGTGCCCGTGGCTGGCGGCGTTGTTCGCGGCGCTGGCGGTCGCATTTCGCATGGTGGCCGGCCGGCGGTTGGCGGCGATGGCCCGTCATTTCCAGGCCGCCGCGGCCTCGAACGAAAACGCGCCGCTGGCCCTGATCCCCGAACAGGGCCACGACGAGATCGCCGTGGTCGGCCGCAGCTACAACGTGCTGGCGGAACGACTCCGGCAATTGCACGCTTCGCTGGAGCAACGGGTGGAACAGCGGACGGCCGAGTTGGAGCGTGCGAACGTCGAACTCAGGAAGTCGCAGCGCGAGGCCGAGGAAGCCAATCGCGCCAAGAGCGACTTCCTGGCCAACATGAGCCATGAGATCCGCACGCCGATGAACGCGATCATCGGCATGACCGACCTGGTGCTGGACACCGACCTGACGCCGTCCCAACGCGAGTATCTGACGCTGGCCCGCCAATCCAGCGACCAACTGTTGCGGCTGCTTTGCGACATCCTGGATTTTTCGAAGATCGCGGCCGGCAAGTTGGAGATCGAAGCGGTGCCCTTCGCGCTTCGCGAACGCGTCGGCAGCGTGATCAAGCCTCTGGCGATGTCCGCGCATCGCAAAGGTCTGGAACTGGCCTGCCGGATCGACCCGGCGGCTCCCGACAAACTGGTAGGCGATTGCGCTCGGCTGGACCAGATCATCGTCAATCTGATCGGGAACTCGATCAAATTCACCGACCGCGGCGAGATCGTGCTGGAGGTCAAATGCCAGCGGCAGACGCCCGTCGACGCGACGCTGGAATTCTCCGTCCGCGATACGGGGGTCGGCATCCCCGCGGAAAAACTGCAGACCATCTTTGACCCGTTTACCCAGGCCGACGCCTCGACGACGCGCCGCTACGGCGGCACGGGATTGGGACTGGCGATCGTCGAACAACTGGTGCGGTTGATGGGAGGGGCGGTTGGCGTGGAGAGCCAGGTGGGAGTGGGCACGACGTTCCGTTTCACAATGCCCTTTCCGCTGGCCTACTTGCCCGCGGCCGGAGAACCCGCACAACGGCCGCAATTCATCGAAGGCACGCACGTGCTAATCGTCGACGACAACGCCACCAACCGCCTGATTCTGGAAGAGATGGCCCGCAATTGGCGGATGGTGCCGGCGGCGGTCCCCAACGCCCACGCGGCGATGGACTCGCTGCAGGCGGCCGCAGCGCAAGGCCAGCCCTTTCCTCTGGTCATCACCGACCTGAACATGCCGGACGTCGACGGCTTGAGCTTGACGGAATGGATTCGGCACCAGCCCGGTCTGCCTCCGACGGCCGTCATCCTGCTCACTTCGGCCGTTCGTCCGGGCGATGCCCAACGATCCGACGAGTTGCACGTGTCGGCACGCCTGATGAAACCCGTCAAGCAATCGGAACTGTTCAACGCCATCGCCGCGGCGCTGGGCGGCGCAACGGCAGAGATCGCCGCCCCGCAGGTTGCCGGTTCCGCACTCGCAACGTTGCCCTCGCTGCGCATCCTGCTGGCGGAGGACAGCGTCGTGAACCAGCGACTGGCGGTGGCCATGCTGGAGAAGCAGCGGCACCAGGTGACCGTGGCGGGCGACGGTCAAGCGGCGTTGGAGGCGTTGAAAGCGGGCGAGTTTGATCTGGTCTTGATGGACGTCGAAATGCCCAAGCTGGACGGCTTGGCGGCAACCGCCGCCATTCGTCAGCGGGAGCAAGACGGCGGCGGGCACATTCCGATCATCGCGATGACCGCCCACGCCATGAAGGGCGACCGCGAACGCTGTCTGGAGGCCGGCATGGACGACTACGTGGCGAAGCCGATCCGCGCGGCCGACTTGTTCCAGAAGATCGCCGAGGTGCTCGTTCAACTGCGGCCCGCGGCGGAGCAGGCCTGACGGCCGGGAACGGAAGCCTGTGGGAGGATCGCAACCGGATCGCTCCGCGGAGTCAGGCCGCAGAGCGCGCCGGGCGGTCGTCAGCAAGCGCCGCCGGCTTCGCCGGTTCCTGGGGTTTCTCCTTCTTGGCCGCCGGGTCTTTCCAGCGCCGGTGGACCCACCAGTACTGCTCCGGCGCGGTGAGGATGATTTCTTCCAGCACCCGATTGTACCATTGCGTGAGCGGCTTCACGCCGGCCAGATCGGGGCTGTGACTGCGTGGATCCGCCACTCCGCCCGTGCCCAACTCGAACTGCAGCGGCCCGCCGACGCGTCGGCCGTACGCGACCACCAGGGGCGCTCCGCTGACCAACGTGAACAGCGCGACGGCTTTATGGCACGAGGCCGGACGCCCAAAGAAATCGATCCAGCAGCCCTTGCGGCCCGCATGTTGGTCGGCCAGCAGGGCAATCACGCCGCCGCTCCGCAGGACCGCGTCCACCTGAGCGGCGCTGCCGTCCTTGGGCAGGATGAACTGGCCGTGCGTGCTGCGGAACTGGTTGACATAACGGTCCAGGTACGGATTGTCCAGGGGCCGGGCAATGGCATAAGTCGGAAATCCGAACAGGCCCATCATGTACGAGGAGAGCTCAAAATTGCCGAAGTGCCCGGACACGAAAACCGTGGGACGCGGATCCAACAGATATGCCACCATCTCGCGTTTGCCGTTGAACCGGAAGTACCGCCGCCAGTTGGTTTCGTGGATCTTGCGCGGCGCATGGGCGATTTCGCAACCCATCAACAACAGGTGCTCCCACATCCGCCGGGCCAAGACGCGGCGGTCGCCGTCCGAAAGTTCCGGGAACACTTGCCGCAGATTCTCTTCCACCACCCGCCGGCGCAAGCGAATCAGGTCGCAGGCCACCCACGCCAGCGTACGGGCAATAGCGTGACAGGATTCCAGGGACAGGGCCTGAACGCAGCAAATCGCCAGCCGCACGACGAGGTAGACTAGCCAATCCGTCAGCTGTTTCATGGCGTCATCCCGCAACCTGGAACCCGCAACGGCCCCCGCCACCCTATCCCTTCTTCTTGGCCTTGGCCTTCAACGCGGGGTCGCTGCCCAGCGGCAGTGTCACGGTGCGACCCGACTCGCCCGCCTTGTAGATCGCCAGAATCACTTCGACACTGCGGCGACCCTCGGGGCCGTCGATCAGCGGTGTCGAGTCGCTGCTGATCGCCTTCAGGACGTCCTTGAACATTGCCGTGTGGCCGTGGTGGCCGATCGCGGCCGGATCCGCTGCGCCGCCGCCCGTCTGCGTCTTGCCGGCCATCCGCTCCAGGAGCGCTTTGTCGCGGGCCGTCGGCTTGGCAAAGGCCCAGGTCTTGATGTCCTCCTCCTCCAGCACCGCGGAGCCCTCGGAGCCGTGGATCTCGATGCGTTTCAACGCGCCGGGGTAGGCGGCCGTCGTGGCCTCGATGACTCCCAGCGCCCCGTTGGCAAACCGCAGCGTCGCCATGACCACGTCCTCGACCTCGATTCGCTCGTGCGCCAGCGTGGCCGTGTGCGCCGTGACCTCCGTCACGGGCCCCATCAGCCACAGCAACAGGTCGACGCTGTGGATCGCCTGGTTCATCAGCGCTCCGCCGCCGTCCAAAGCCCAGGTGCCGCGCCACGCCCCGCTGTCGTAATACTGCTGGGTGCGGAACCACTTGACGTACGCATCGCCGATCGTCAGCCGTCCAAAGCGGCCCTGGTCGACGGCCCGCTTGAGCAACTGGGCCGACTCGTGGAACCGCGACGGGAAAATTGTGGCCAGTTTGACGCCCGCCTTTTCGCACGCGCTGATGATGGCATCGCAGCGTTTCAAGGTGACTTCCAGCGGCTTCTCGACAATCACATGCTTGCCGGCTCGAGCGGCGGCCAGCGCAGGTTCCATGTGGGCCCCGCTGGGCGTGCAAATCGTGACGACGTCCACGGCGGGGTCTGCTAGCATGGCGTCCAGGTCGTGATAGGCACGGCAACCGACTTGGGCGGCCAACCGATCGGCGGCGGCCGGCACCATGTCGAAACACGCCGCGACCTTCGCGTTCCGTAGATCCGCCACCGCTTTGCAGTGGAAATTGGCGATCATGCCACAACCGACAATGCCAAAGCCTGTTGCCATGAGACCCTCCCCGAACTGGATAGAGAAATGCAAGAGTGCGTATTATAGGGCGCCCGCGGGAATCGGAAAGCCTGATTCCGCGCCCTTCACAGGTCCGCCGTCTGGAGATCGGGTTTCCGCGTCTGCAGGCACTCGTCCAGCAGGTTCTCGATGCGGGCGTTCAGCTGGTCCAGTTGCGCGAGCACTTCGTCTTGCCGTTGCTCCAGTTCGTCCAACAGACTGCTCTTGGGTTCGAGATCGGGCATGGCTGGACATCGAGGTGTGAGGCGGGATAGAAGGGCGGCTACGAGCATAATCATCGTCCGCAGAATCCGGAAGTTTTGAACCGCCGGCGCAAAGTGATCGCCGCGCCTGTTGCGCAAAGTTGACAGGCTCGGAACCGCGTCAAGCTGGTCAATCCGTAGCGGTCATCCGCATCGCACGGTTGACCCCCAGGGCTGCCGTCAAGAAGAAAGGGACGACCGGGTGGCGAAAGGTTGGGTCACAGCGTGATCACGTCGCCCAGTCGGGGGATCTCGGCGGACACCTGGTACCTCTCGTGGATCTTCTCGGCCAGCGCCCGCTGGTTGTTGGCTTCGCCGTGCGTCACGATCAGCCGAGGGTGGCGGGGGGCGACGGCGCCGAACCACTCCAGCAGGTCGTCCTGGCCGGCGTGGGCGCTAAAGCCGCCCAGCGTGTGGATGGTGGCGCGGACGGCGATGCGTTCGCCAAAAATAGAAACCTGCCGGGCGCCGTCGACCAGCCGGCGGCCCAGGGTCCCGTCCCCCTGGTAGCCGACGAAAACGACGTGGGTCTCCGTCCGCCAGAGGTTTTGACGCAGGTGATGCAAGATGCGCCCGGCGTTGCACATTCCGGCACCGGCCATGATCAGGCACGGTCCGTGAACGTGGTTCAGCGCCTTGGATTCCTCGGCCGTGGCCGTGGCCTGCAAGGTGCTGAGGTCGTCTTCCAGCGGATGGTCCTGGATTTCTCGAATCAAGTCATCGTCGAACAGTTCGGCGTGGCGACGGTAGATCTGTGTCGCTTCGATGGCCATCGGGCTGTCCAGATAGACGGGAAACTTGGGCAGCAGCTGGCGGCGGAAAATGCCGGCCAGAATGACCAACAGCAACTGGGCACGGCCCACGGCGAACGTGGGCACCAGCACCTTGCCCTGGCGGGAGATGGCACTCTGGAGGACGGTCAGGAACTCCTGCACCGTTTCCTGGAAGGGGCGGTGGTTGCGGGCGCCGTAGGTGGATTCCAGAAAAACGGTTTCGGCCTGCTGATCGGGCTCGGCGTCCCTCAGGATTGGCATATTCTTCGGCCCCAAATCGCCGGAGAAAACGGCCGTCTTCGTGCCGCTGTCGTCGGTGAGCGTCAGGTGGATGCTGGCCGAGCCGAGCATGTGGCCGGCTTCGACCCATCGCGCGGTCACACCGGGAGCGACGTCCACCGGGGCGTTCAACGGGACGGGACGGAACAGCGACATCACGGCTTCCACGTCCTCGACGCGATACAGCGGTTCCAGTTGCTTCTGACCCGCCCGCTGGCGGCGGCGATTGATCCGTTCGAAGTCCTGGGCCTGGACCTTGGCCGAATCGCGGAGGATCAGGTTGGTCAACTCGCCCGTGGCCTGCGTGCCGAAGACCGGGGAGTCGAAGCGGCTTTTGACCAGCATCGGCAGTCGGCCGGAATGGTCCAGGTGGGCATGGGTCAGCAGCACAGCGTCCAGGTTGCGAGGGTTCAAATCGCGGGGCAGTCGGTTCCGCTGTTCCGCCTTCGCCACCCCCTGGAACATGCCGAAATCGACCAGCAGGCGGGCCTGCGCAGTCTCGACCAGATAAGCCGATCCGGTGACTTCGCCCCCGGCGGCGCCGTGTAACGTGACTTTCATTGAAATCTCCTTCCCGCGAGCGTCTCAGGCCTTGCTCGGCAACAACCTCGCGATGTCATCAGGGATACCTTCCAGGATGCAGGCCACCGCCTCATCGACGGAATCCGTCGGGTGCAGCAGTTCCAGGTCCTCCGGAGCGATCGTCCGTTCGCCGAGCAGCGATTTCTGGACAAAGTCCCGCACCTCACTCCAGAACGGGAGGCCCATCGCCACGACGGGAAAACGCTCGATCTTGTTGCACTGGATCAGCGTCAGGGCCTCGAACGCCTCGTCCAACGTGCCGAATCCGCCCGGCATGACGACAAAAGCGCAAGAGTACTTGACCAAGATCACCTTGCGGACGAAGAAATGATCGAACTCGACGAACCGATCCAGGTACGGATTCGGCGTCTGCTCGCGGGGCAGGACGATGTTGCAGCCGATCGTGTAGCCTCCGCCCTCCTTGGCCCCGCGGTTGGCCGCTTCCATGATTCCCGGACCGCCGCCAGTCATCACCACGAATCCCGCCTGGGCCAGTCGCCTTCCCAGATTTCGGGCCAACTGGTAATAGCGATGGCTTTCCGGAAAGCGTGCCGATCCGAAAACCGTCACACAGGGGGCCTCGAAATCCAGCGATTCGTAGCCCCGCAGGAATTCCAGGAAGACGCGAACCGCGCTCTCCAAGTCGGCTCCCCGATCCCGCCGGCCCGCCAGGAACTTCTTCTCGGTGTTGCGGACGCTTTCCAGCAGCGAGGGCTCGTGGGGACGATCCCGATCGTTAGACATGGGGTTCTCCGTTCCGTTTTTCTGGGTCTCATGGTAGCCGACCAGCCCGGCGATGCAAGCCGAAAGGGCGTCCTTGCGCCTCCGATCGGCTGTCCAGTACGGCGCGGCCACAGGCTGGCGAACCGTCCAAGGAGCGCCCGACACCGGTGCCTGCGGCCAGCGGTGGGTGACAGACCCGCAAAATCTTCTCCCCGGCTGGCGCGTGGGGGTAGTTCCTTCGAGGCGGGGTGTGCTATACTGTTACAAATATGACGAGTTTAGTGCTGCGACGCTTGTACGCCCACCTCTCCAGCTTGGACTCAAGCGCATTTCATACGCGTCCCGCCACGAGTGGCTCAAGAGAAGGGTTTCTCCCATGGCTCTGATTATTCTGCGGATTCTGTTCATGTTTTTTGCGGCCGGGCTGGCAACCCTGCTCGTAAACGACGACAACTTCGAGATTGCCCACCCTTGGATGGTCTTCGTCGGTGTGATGGTCATCGCCGCGGTGGTGGTCAGCATCGACATGGTGTTCCCGAAGAAGAAGTTGGACACCATTTCTGCGGTTTATTTCGGCTTGATCGTGGGCATTTTCCTGACTTACGTCGTCAGCATCGCGTTGACGCCGCTCATGCAGGGCAGCTTGCACGTGGACCGGATTCGGCTGGTCATGGGCATGGTGTTGTGCTACGCCTGCGTCAGTTTGCTGATGCAAACCAAGGACGACTTCCGGTTTGTGATTCCCTACATCGAGTTCGCCAAAGAGGTCAAAGGACTGCGTCCCTACCTGTTGGACACCAGCGTGGTCATCGACGGACGGATCGGAGATGTGGTTGAAACGTGCATTTTTGATAATCAGTTGATCATGCCCCGCTTTGTCCTGGGCGAACTGCAGAACATCGCAGACAGCGGGGACAAAATGCGGCGAGCCCGGGGCCGCCGGGGTCTGGACGTGCTGAACCGGCTGCGGACCAGCAAGTCCGTCGAATTCAAGATCTACGATCGGGAACTGCCCGAAATGGCCAACCAGCCTGTGGATATGAAGTTGGTGCTGCTGGCCAAAGACCTGGAAGGCAAAATCATTACGGGCGACTACAACTTGAACAAAGTAGCCCGCTTGCACAATGTTCCCGTCATCAATCTGAACGACGTCGCCAATGCCCTGAAACCGATTTTCCTGCCCGGCGAAAGGGTCGAGGTCAAGGTCGTCAAGCCGGGCGAGGAACCGGGCCAGGGAATCGGTTATCTGGACGACGGCACGATGATTGTGATCGAAAATGGACGGGCTCACATCAGCGAAATGGTCAGCCTGACGGTGACCAGCGTGCTGCAGACCAGCGCCGGCAGGATGATTTTCGGCCGCTTTGAACAGGTGGTGTGATGTGCTTGAAAGCCCCGGTTTTCTGCGAAAAGCCGGGCTTGTCGGCGTTGCCAATACGGCTCGCACGTCCGTCTTCGGTTGGCGGAACAATCTTTGCGCCGATCCAGTCTCTGTCTACAATGCTCCCCGGTTCGTACCGGTTGTCTCGGACCTTGACAAATAGGATTCACTCCCTTGCTGCGAACTCACACTTGCGGCCAACTTCGGCCGGAACACATTGGACAGGAAGTAACGCTCTGTGGATGGGTCGATAGCACGCGCGACCACGGCGGCGCGGTGTTCATTGACCTTCGCGACCGCTATGGCAAGACCCAGGTCGTCGGCAGCCCCGAAAGCGGTCAGCAACTGGTCGAGCAGGCCAGTCGCCTGCGATCGGAAGATGTGATTCGCGTCGAAGGTAAAGTGGCCCACCGGCCGGAAGGCACCACGAACCCCAAGCTGGACACCGGAGAAATCGAACTTCGCATCGAGTCCCTGGAGATCCTGAACCGCAGCAAAACACCGCCTTTTTCACCTACGCAGCCGGAGTTGCCGGCGGAAGATCTGCGTCTGAAATACCGCTACTTGGATTTGCGCCGCCCGCAGATGCAACAAACGCTGCTGCTGCGAAGCCGAATTATCAAGACCATGCGGGATTATTTCGCGGAACACCACTTCGTCGACGTGGAGACGCCCATCCTGGGCCGCAGCACGCCCGAAGGCGCGCGGGACTACTTGGTGCCCAGCCGAGTTTCGCCCGGCAAGTTCTACGCCTTGCCCCAGTCTCCGCAGCTTTTCAAACAGATCCTCATGATCGCCGGTTATGACCGGTATATCCAAGTCGCCCGCTGTTTCCGCGACGAGGACTTGCGGGCGGATCGCCAGCCGGAGTTCACCCAGTTGGACCTGGAGATGTCGTTCGTCGATGCCGACGACATCATGGGCATGATCGATGGCTTGGTCGTTCGCTTGGCCAAGGAGATCCTGGGACTGGACGTGAAAACGCCGTTGCCGCGGATGTCCTATGACGAGGCGATGGAGCGTTTCGGGCACGACGCTCCCGACTTGCGGTTCGGTCTGGAATTGACCGATTGCACGGACTTGGCCAAGCAAGCCGAATTTCGCGTCTTCCGCGAGACGGCGGATGCGGGCGGACGAGTGCGCGGGATCAACGTCACAGAAGCGGCCGCCCAGTTCTCGCGAAAGCGTCTGGACGAACTGACGGATTGGGTCAAGCAGGGATTTGGCGTCAAGGGATTGGTCTGGTTCCGAGTGGAGCCGAACGGCTCGTTGTGGTCGCCGGTTTCCAAGAATTTCAGCGAAGATTTGTTGGCTCGGATCGGTCAGCGGATGAACGCCCAGCCGGGAGATCTGCTGCTGTTTGTCGCCGACTCGTGGGAATTGACCTGCAAATCCCTAGGCGCGCTGCGCAAGCGATTGGGCGCGGAATTGAAGCTGTACGATCCGCGGTCCATGCATTTCTCGTGGGTCGTGGAGTTTCCGATGTTCGAATGGAACAAGGACGAACAGCGCTGGGACGCGATGCATCACCCGTTCACCGCCCCGCGGCCGCAGGATCGGGATCTTCTGGAAACAGAACCGGCCCGCTGCCGAGCGCAGGCCTACGATCTGGTGATCAACGGGTCGGAAGCCGGCGGAGGCACCGTTCGAATCCACGACAGCCAAATGCAGCAGAAGGTGTTCAACCTGCTGGGGATCGACCCGCAACGGGCTCGCGAACGGTTTGGTTTCCTCTTGGAGGCGTTGCAGTTCGGCGCTCCGCCGCACGGCGGAATCGCGCTGGGCATCGACCGCGTCGTGATGCTGTTCGGCGGCTTGGAAAGCATCCGCGACTGTATCGCGTTCCCCAAGACACAGAAGGCCACGGACATGATGACCGAGGCGCCAGGCGAAGTGGACCGCAAGCAACTGGATGAACTTGCGATCCGTTTGGCAGCGCCCGCCCAGAAATAGCCTGCCCGCCCAGAAATGGGCCTGCCACAGCGGGCCTTGAATAACACGTTTTCGACGAGGTACGCAAGGGGGGAGCCCCTGGCAGCTCAGAACAAAGCAAGGGCTACACCCAGTCTTCTTCCTCCTCCTCCTCGTCTTCGTCTTCATCTTCGTCGTCGTAGTCCCACTCCGAATCGTCGTCCTCGTCCTCCCAATCCTCCTCGTCCTCTTCGTCTTCGACTTCCTCCCACTCGTCTTCGAGTTCTTCGTCCTCGACTTCTTCCTCTTCGACTTCTTCTTCCTCCAAGTCCTCGTCGTCGAGTTCGTCGTCGAAGTCGTCTTCCTCGTCTTCCTCGTCTTCCTCGTCGAAGTCAGCGTCTTCGACGTACTCAAGGCGTTCGCCTTCGTCGTGGGTCTTGATCGCACGAGGATCGACCCCTTTATCCCCGACGCGTTCGCACTCAGGTTGGTCCCAGGTCAAGCCCGAGCGTGTCAGAACAGGCATGTTACCCTCCTCCTCACTTGATACCGGTTCAACTGCACCCCAGGATTCTCCAGGGGCGTCCGCCGGATGCCTCGTTGGCGCCAGGTCGGGACCGTCCCGCCGAAGCCGCTCAACACGCGGAAGACTGTCCAGGCTGTCCAACCCGAAGACGCGCAAGAAATGCTTGGTCGTCGTATACAGGTAGGGGCGGCCCAAGTCTTCGCTTCTTCCTCCAATCCGCACTAGTTCCCGATCCATCAACTGACGCAAGATTTCCCCGCAGTTGACGCCGCGAACAGCTTCGATATCGGCCCGCAGGATGGGCTGGCGATAGGCAATCACCGCCAACGTCTCCATGGCCGGCGCCGATAACCGCGTTTCGCGAGGTACGCCCTCCAGGCGGCGAACCCAGCCGGACAGTTTCCGCCGCGTCAGCAACTGAAAACCGCCCGCCACTCGCTCCACCCGAAACGCCCGCCCGCTGGCGTCGTACAAATCGTTCAACCGACGAATCAGCGTGCGTGCTTCCGTTCCGTCAGCTAGGTTAGCATATTGACTGAGCTTTCGAGTCGTCAACGGCTCACGGGACAAAAAAAACACGGCTTCCAGCCGCTGCAAGCGGTGATCCCGCCGCGGTCGTGCGAAAGCGGGTTGAGAAACGAAGTTGGCACTCGGCCCCAGCAGTTGCCAAGGACGCGAGCTGAAAGCAGGGGTGTCCCCCGCGTTCAGCAGGCCCAGTCCATGCTGATATCTGCCGCAGACGCTCGTCAATTGTCGGGCTGTCAACCGCGTATTCGGTCGCATGGCCGCAGTTTCGATCGGGTCGCCACAGGGTAGTATGCTGGCAAAAAACCAATTCCGGGCGATAAAATATGCCAAATAGGCAGCAGTCAACAAGCCCGGTCCCGTGCTGCGGCAAGGAAATTGACAAAATCCAAGAATTAGGTGGCGAAATGCGCGATCAGAGAAGCTCTCCGGGGCCACGCCCAGGACGACGGGGCGCCGGATACTGGTTGCTGGCCCTCCTGTCCATTCTGGGCGTCGGCCTCGCTGTCCTAGTCGCAACGTTCCTGTTCGGCCAACACGGCGGCGAAGAGTTCTGCCCGGACACGTTCTCGCGGCGGACTTTCTTCTACTTCCAGATTCCGCTGGTCGGGATTCAGGTCACTCCCATTTTCCGCGACGACGCGACGAACTCGCTGGAGAACTACTTGATTGCCAATCGCCTGGTCGAGACGGCGTCGGCCACGACGCCTCGGTGGGATCTGGTGAGGGCCGTTGCTGCCGGTTCTGAAACGGTGCGCGGCGACGCGGAAATCATGTGCCATTACCTGGATGCGACCGACGCCCAGAATCACCTGTTCTGGCAGGCGTGGAGCGACGACCATCAGGAATCCGCCAAACAGCTCTGGCCGCTGGTCGCCACCCTGGCCCGGCAACAACTGTACCTGCTCGTTCCGGAACTCTTTGATTTGGCAAGCGCCGAATCCGACCCCGACCGACTGGCCGGGCAACTGAACCAGTCGCTCGCCCGGCAATACCTCGGCCTCGCCAAGATCCAACAGCAGTTGGGGCGCCACAAGGCAGCACTCGAACTGCTGGAGCACGCCCGCGAGCACGGCCCCGCCGACACCGAAGTCCAACGCTGCCGCGAGGTCTCGCTGCGGGCCATCGGCAAGGCGGTTCTGGAGGCCCCTGCGGAAGACAAGCGCCCGGCCAAAGCCGCGGAAGAAAGACGAGCCGAAATGGAATGAATACAAACAAACGGGGCGTGAGGCTCGGCAGCCGGCCGTGTGCGTTTCCCCCTGGTTGCTGCTTCCCTTCAAAGGATCCAGGCGTGCAAGCACAAAGCCATGCTACGTCGGGCACCCACGCCCCGTTTGAATTCGCTCGATCAGTCGCCAACGGCCTCCGTCCAGGCCTCACCTCCCAATCACTCCGTCCGCCGCGACGCTGATGGATTACAGAGCGGAATTCCGTCCGCTTGTGGCCAAACAACTTCCGCCCTGCCCAGCACGCCAAGCCTGACAGCGCAGCCAATCCGTGGTGCAATCGGCTCCGTCAACTGGACAAATTGTCAAACAGTCGTCGGAAGCCAGGCATCTGCTCTTCGACGTACGCCAACCAGCGATCGGGACGCCAGAGTTCGATGCAAATCGCCGCCCCCACCACCAGAACCTCTCCTCCCGGCTCCACACCCAAGAACTCGCGAAACCCTTCCGGCAACAGCAAACGGCTGCGTCCCGCCAGCCTGACCTCTGTCTGCCGCGTGGACAGCAACCGGCCCAGCATCTGTACGTCTTCGACTCGCCCATCCAGCCGTCCGGCCTGCATCTTCTCCTGCACCAGATGCACGCCGCTGTTGAATTTGTCCCGCCACTGGCATGCGTTCCACAGACTGAGGGCTCCCGCCCGCTCCTTGGCCAAAATGCACTCCTCACCGCCGTCCGCAAGCGACTCGGCCAGTTCATTGGGGATCGAAAGCCGGTAGCGTTCGTCCAACGCCCGCCGAAATTCTCCCAATAGGAATGGTCCTGGCATGGCCGTCTGACGCCCTCACCAATTCGTTCAAACGCGAGCCCGCGTTGAATACCACGTTTTTTCTGCTATTGGGTTGCTTTCCCGCAAAACAATTCCTAAGCAGCCAATATTTGGGAAGAATACCCACCTGAATCAAAAATCTATCCCAATCCTGCTGGAATACAATAGGTGGGTTGGGAAAGTTTTCAAAGAATTCGCGGTTTGAAATAGCCTCAAAATCCGGCTAAGCCGCAAAATCTTGCCTATCTTATGTAGAAATTTCCGGCGACTTGTCGTATTACACGTCACAGCGTTCAACTCTGCGGCTAATCTGGCCAAGTAAGGAAACCTTTTGGACAACGCGCGCCCGATCCTACGAATCGACGGTAACTCAACAAAAGGCAGACTGATCGTGCCCATACCGGACACCGCTCACGAACCGATTGTGATTAGCGGAGTGGGGATCATTACCTCCGTAGGACGAAACCGCGAATCCGCTTGGCGTGCGGTGTGTGATGGCAGGAGCGCGGTGCGCCGGTTGGACGCTTTTCGAGGCGTTTCCGGAGGGCTGGTGCTCGGTGCCGAAGTGGATTTCGCGGGCCTGCCATCGGGGCGGATGAAAGTCTTTCCGTTAAGCCGACTCGCGGCCGCCGAAGCGCTTGGCGATGCGCGGGTCAAGGCCGGGGCGGTGGACGCCGACCGGTTCGGCTGCTTCATCAACGCGCACATGGGCGACACCCGCTTCGTGGACGAACGCTTGGGTGTGATTCCCGCCACGGACCTGACGGGGATTCCGTGGTGCGACCAATTCCTGCCGAACTCGGCGTGCGTGGAATTGGCGAATTGCCTGGGGCTTTACGGCCCTCGGCTCTGCTACTCGACTGCCTGCGCCAGCAGCCTGATCGCGGTGATGTCGGCGGTGCGGGCGATCCGCGACGGACAATGCGACATCGCTCTGACTGGCGGCGCGGACGCCATCGACCCGCTGTTCGCTTCCGGTTTTCGCCAGATGCGGGTGCTAGCGGAGAACGACGATCCCAAGCGGGCTTGCCGGCCTTTTGACCGGAACCGATGCGGCTTCGTGTTGGGGGAGGGCGCGGGCATGATGGTCGTCGAACGACTCAGCCACGCTCTGGAGCGGGGCGCCCGGATCTATGCGGAGATCAGAGCCTGTGCGGCGTTGGCCGAAGCCCACCATGTGACCGGCTTGGATGCCGACAGCGAGGCCTTGACGCGGCTGATTCGGGAGACGTTGCGCAAGGCGGAGCTGCGGCCGGAGGAAGTTGGCTACATCAACGCCCACGGAACGGGCACGGAGCAGAACGATTTGGTCGAGATGCGGGCGATCCGCCGAGCTTTGGGGCGAGCGGCCGATCAGGTCTGTGTAAGTTCTCTCAAATCCATGCTGGGGCACATGATCAACGCCGCTGGGGGCGTGGAACTGGCGTTGACGGTCATGGCGATGCGGGACGGGTTTGCCCCGCCGACGATCAACTTGACCGATCCCGATCCGGAGTTGACGTTCGACTGCTTGCCCCTGGTGGGACGCCGCAATCGATTCCAGCACGCGCTTAAGCTGTCCGTCGCGTTTGGCGGGCACCTGGTGGCCATCGCGCTCAGCCGCTGGAACGACGCCGCCACCGGTTTCGCGTACCCCATCGAATTCGGCCAGCGCGTGGCTTGAAGAAGCGGCAGGGCGTGCCGACGGCCGTGCCTTTGGCTGCGCCGTCAGATTTTCTTGGCCGCTTTCGGCTACGGCGCGGCTTACATCCCGTCGGGGCCGGCTTGGATGGGGGCCGGCGTGTCCATGGTCATGTGGTCGATGTCCGCCACGAAGTCGAAGTGAGAGTCCAGCGCTTCCTCCCAGGTGACGTAGCGGCCGGTGTGGGTGCCAGAGCCCAAACGGGAAACCGTGCTCTTTATCGACAGGCTCCTTGGCACGAGTTCACAACTCTCCGTCCCAGACCGCAAACCGCTCACCGGACACCATGCCCCTGCGCTTCGCCGCCGGGGGCATCGGAGTGCCCGTGTTCGTGCCCGTGTTCGTGCCCGTGTTCGTGCCCGTGTTCGTCTTTGCGCTGAGGTTCGTGCTCATGGCCATGTTGATGCGGCGATTCGAAGAACCCCAAGCCGTAGGCGAACAGCACGCCCAGAACCAGCGCGGTCGAGAGCTTCAGCCGGTCGTGTGCGTGAAACTGGACTTCCGGCAAGATGTCCGCCAGGGCGATGCACAGGAACACGCCGGCCGAGAAGCCAAGCGCCAGTCCGACCACGGTATGCTGGTGTTCTACCAACTGCTGGACGCCCAGACAGAAGGCGAGCGCGCCGGCGACGCTGGTCGTCGCGAATCCCAGGTTCGCCAGTTGTCGGGACTTTCTTGACCAGCCGCCGGCCGCCATGACCGACGTGATGGACATGGCATCCAGGGGTTTGTGCAGCAGCACGGCCAGGAAGGTTCCCAAGCCCGCGAAACCTGCCACATGTCGCGCCTCGGCGGTCACGCTGGCGGCGATCGCGATGCCGTCCATCAGCGTGTGCAACGCCAGGCCGACGAACAGTCCAATCCAGCTGTAGCGATGCCGATGCGCCGGGCAGTGATCGCCGTCCACCGGGTAGTCATGCTGGCCGCAGCTGTCATGTGGGTGGTCGTGATCGCAGCGGCTGAGTGCAGGAACGTCGACGGGACCGTGCTGATGCACATGGAAGGTGCGGATCAGAAAGAACATGGTCAACAGGCCCGTCAGCGCAGCCCACACGGCCTGGTCCACGGACTCGGTCTCGGCCACCGCATGCGGCAACAGGTGCAACAGGGCCACGGCCAAAATGAGACCGCCGACAAAGCTCATGATCAACTGCATCCGCGTATGCGTCAGCCGGAGCAACGAAGGCAGCGTGCCGCCGGCCAGAGAAGCCAGGGCGACCAACAGGCAATAGCCGGCGATCAGAAGGTAGGGCCACATGGCAAACATCGTAGGGTTTTCCCGTCCGGCCACAAGCGGGCGGGGAAGGAAATGACGAAGCCCAAGGCACTCATGACAGGGCGACGGCAGAGCCCAAATGCGGAAACGCCAAGCCCCGCTCATTCCCCCCGCACCCCGGTTCCATCATCCTTACGCCCTCACCCTCCATTCTTCGCAGTCGCCCGCCCATCTTGCCCGATCCGACATGGGTCTATAATGCAGCAGGAGAAATTCATGACAAGCACGAATCGGCCGACGAACTTGAAGGCGTTGCGGGACAGCGGCTGGCAATCCCGATCCGTCAAACGCGAAGTGCATGACAATTTCCTGCGGATGCTGGCGTCCGGCGAGGAGTTGTTCCCCGGCATCGTCGGCTATGACGACACGGTCATTCCGGAGATCAATCTGGCCTTGCTGGCGGGCCATGACCTGCTGTTCCTGGGCGAGAAGGGACAAGCCAAGACGCGGCTGATGCGCGGCTTGGTGCGTTTCCTGGACGAATTCATCCCCTACCTCGACATTCCCCAAACGCCCTTCCACGACGATCCCTGTCACCCCATCAGCAGCGTTGGCAGACAGTTCGTCGCGGAGCACCGCGAGGAGGACGTGCCCATCGGCTGGTGGCATCGCGACGAGCGTTACGCGGAACGCTTGGCGCCGGGCACCAAATTTGCCGACGTGATCGGCGAGATCGACCCGGCCAAGTTGGCCGTCGGCGAGAGCATGTCCACCGAACAGGCGTTGCACTTCGGCCTGATCCCGCGGATGCACCGCGGGATTTTCGCGGTCAACGAACTGCCGGAACTGGACGAGTTGGTGCAGGTCGGGTTGTTCAACATCCTGGAGGAACGCGACGTTCAGATCCGCGGCTATCCGATCCGTTTTGACCTGGACCTCATGCTGCTGTTCTCGGCCAACCCGGCTACGTTCAACCGCAGCGGCAAGGTCATTCCGCAGCTCAAGGACCGGATCGGCTCCGTGGTCCACACGCACTATCCCCGCTCGCGGGACGTGGGCATCGAGATTATCGAGCAGGAAGCGGGCCTGGATCTGGGCGGACCGTATCCGGTCGCTGTGCCCTATTTCATGAAGGAGATCATCGAGGAAATCACGGTCCAGGCCCGCAAGTCGAAGTACGTGGACCAGCAGTCGGGGATCAGCGCGCGGTTCAGCATCGCGAATTACCGCACGATGGTGTCCAGCGCCCGTCAGCGGGGCGTGCTGCTGAACGAACGCCCGTCGGTGCCGCGGATCAGCGACCTGGGCCGGATCTACTCCTCGTCGTTGGGCAAGCTGGAATTGGATCTGATGGGCAGCCATCAGATGACAGAGCGGCAAGTGCTGGACGCGGTCACGGCCGAGGCGATTCGCGTGGTGTTCGAGCAGTATGTCGATGAGCACGGGTTGGCTCAGATCTCCGAGATCTTCAGCAAAGGCGTGAAGATCGAAGTCGGCGACCTGCTGCCGTCCCGGCAATACGCCGACCGCTTGAAACGCGTCCCGCCGGTCTGGGACAAGGCCTTTGAGGTCAACGCCTCGGAAGATGTTGCGGTCCGGGCTTCCTGCGTGGAATTCGTGCTGGCCGGCCTGTATTCGATGGACCTGGTCTCGCGGGCCCAGCACCACGGACGTATAACGTACGAAGTTCAGTAGCAGCATGACTCTCCGAGCTGCGCCAGTCCGCCGTAGCACGGCTCTCCGAGTCGCGCCGCATGGCGTACGATCCATCCAGAACCGCACGGCACGAAGAGCTGTGCCACGTATGCCCTTCGCTCAGGCCTCACCATGAAGACGCTCATCCGAAACGCAACGGTCGTTTTGCCCGAGGGCACGTTGCCGACCTCCGTCCTGATCGACGGCGGCCAGATCGCGGCCATCGATCCGGCGATTCACACGCAGGCCGAGACGGTCGTCGACGCCGCCGGACTGCACTTGATCCCCGGTGTGATCGACGACCAGGTGCACTTCCGCGAACCCGGCCTGACGCACAAGGAGGATCTGCGTCACGCCAGCCGAGCGTGCGCTAAGGGCGGCGTGACCACCTTCCTGGACATGCCGAACACGACCCCCAACACGACTACGCAAGCGCGACTGGACGAGAAGCTGGCCCTGGCGGCCGAGCGGAGCCTGGTCAACTACGGATTCTACATCGGCGCGACGCCGGACAACCTGGACGACCTCCGGCGGGCCCAACGCACGCCGGGCATCAAGATTTTCATCGGCTCCAGCACCGGCGACCTGCTGGTGGACGACCAGGACGCCCTGGAGCGGATCTTTGGCGAAACCACGCTGCCCCTCTGCGCTCATTGCGAATCCGAGACGATCATCCGCGCCAACAGCCAGCGTTACGCCGGCACGCAGGACGTCGCCGATCACTCGCGGATTCGCGACCATCAGGCGGCGGTGGCCTGTACCCGCCGCGCTTTGGATTTGGCCGTCCGACACCAGCACCGGTTCCACGTCTTGCACGTGTCGACCGGCGCGGAAACGCAACTGGTGGCCGATCACCGCGGCTTGATTACGGCCGAGGTCTGCCCGCACCATCTGTTCTTCAGCGTGGACGATTATCCGCGGCTGGGCACGCTCGCGCAGATGAATCCCTCGCTGAAGACACAGCAGGACGGAGCTCAGCTGTGGCAGGCGCTGCTGGACGGACGGCTGCAGGTCGTCGCCACCGACCACGCGCCGCACACGCTCCAGGAGAAGCAACGGCCCTATCCGCAATCGCCCTCCGGCGTGCCCGCCGTGGAGAACTCGCTGGCCTTGATGTTGAATCAGGCGAACCAAGGCCGCTGCACGATCGAGCAGATCGTCCATTGGATGTGCGATGCGCCGGCCCGTGTCTGGGACATCGTCGGCAAGGGCCGCATCGCCGTCGGTTACGACGCCGATCTCGTGCTGGTGGACATGAACAAGACGGCCGTGATCCGCAACGAGGAGCAGCAGACCAAATGTGGCTGGAGTCCTTGGCATGGCGAGACGCTGCAAGGCTGGCCGGTCCGCACGTGGGTGCGGGGCCACGAGGTCTTCCGCGACGGCCGTTTCGACGAATCCCGCGGTGGTGCCGAGGCCGCGTACGACCACGCCCGCGGCGGTTACTGGCGCACGGCCTAGACATCCCGGTGCGTGAGACAGACGCGGCACTCCCTGAAGCGAGGCCCTGTTCGAGCAAAAATCCCGTGCTTCTGAAACTCCTGCTCCTGTTCCTCTTCGTTCCGCTGGCCGAACTCGTCCTGCTGCTCTATCTGGCCGATGCGACGAGCTGGCAGATGACGCTTGGCTTGGTCATCGCCACCGGCGTGGTCGGAACGCTGTTGGCCAAATCGCAGGGCTGGCGTGTCTGGTCGCGGATTCATGCGGAACTCGCGGCCGGCCAACTGCCGGCGGAAGCGTTGCTGGACGCGGCGCTGATCTTTGTCGCCGGAGCCCTGCTCCTGACGCCCGGCATTCTGACCGACCTGCTCGGTTTTTCGTTGCTGATTCCCTGGACGCGCAACCACTTTCGGAGGCGGCTGGTCGCCTGGTTCAAAGCTCGGTTCACCGTTCACCCAGCGGGCTTTGGTTCCTGGCCCGCACCGCCAGGCCGCTCGGAGGTGATCGACTCGTATGTCGTCGGCGCGGAGGGCCGGGATAACACGCCGGACGGTGGCGGTCGTTCGCGGAATGAAACAGGGGATGGCCGTTAGACGCCGGTTCCGGTTCGGCCGCAAAACCGGCGACTAGCGCCGTGCCGCTCACGTGTCCTCGGACAGTGATTCCTCGAACGGGGGTTGACGAACGGCGGGCCATGGCGCTACCGCCGGCGCAGCGGGCGCCATGCATCCTCGGAATCATCGGCAAAACCGGTCCAGCCTTGCCTAATTCGCACGGCGCGGCAAGTTCCTGGCGAGAAGGCAGCATCGCGTGACCTAGACTATCTTGAACTGACGGTGGCGGCAGAGACGGTGGACGACGCGGCTGCGCGGTTGGCGGTCGCAGCCTCCGCGACGCGCGCTTCCTCGGTCCGGGAGTGATGCGGGCATGGTTTTGACAGCTCCGATTGATCGCCAATCCATCGAGAAGATCGTCCGCCAGATCGTGCTGCAGCAGGCGGGGGGCAACCGGCGGCCGGTTCCTTACGCGCCGAAGCTGGTTGTCACGATCTCCGCGCGGCACGTCCACCTGACGGACGAGCATGTCGAGACTCTGTTTGGTCCGGGCCACAAGCTGACGCCGATGAAGGACTTGTACCAGGACGGCTACTATGCAGCCGAAGAAACCGTGATGGTCGTCGGGCCGCGGCGGCGGATGCTGCCTACGGTGCGCGTGCTGGGGCCGACTCGGCCGCACAGCCAGGTCGAACTGGCGTTTACTGATTCGATCTCGCTGGGAATCGACGCGCCGGTGCGGCACAGCGGCAACCTCCAAGGCAGTCCCGGTTGCGTGCTGGTCGGCCCGCGGGGCGTGGTGGAACTGAAGGAAGGCGTAATTCGGGCGGCCCGTCACGTCCACATGAACGTCCGCGACGCCGAATACTACGGGGTCCAAAACGGGGACATGATGAGGTTGCGGGTCGTCTCGCCCCAATGCTCCGTGATTCTGGAAGACCTGAAGGTGCGGGCCGATCCGGCCAGCAAGCTGGAGGTCCACCTGGACACGGACGAGGGCAACGCGTGCCACATGGACCAGGCGACGAAGATCGAATTGTTGAGGCAGGAACCGAACGCGCGGCCCTGCTAGCACTCAACGGGAAAGGAACACAAAAAGACACCGTCCAGGATGGCACGGTCGAGCGAAAGGGGGTCAGCCTGACCCCGGCACGGAAACCGTGACTGTATCAACGACGCGTAGAAAGTGCCGATAGTCCGTTGGATACTAGCTGGAAACGCAGGCGGAGAAACACGGGGCAGCCCGGCTCTTTCCCAAAGCCGGGCTCCTGATCGGACCGATTCCATCAGGCACGGCGGAAGAGTTGACAGGATTGCAGGTACCTTTTTTTGTGGGGAGAACTGGCAAGATGGCAAAGGCGATGGAAGCGTTGGGCATGATCGAGACCAAGGGATTTGTGAGTCTGGTCGAAGCTACCGACGCCATGTTGAAGGCGGCCGACGTGACTTTCCACGGTTGGGACAAGGTCGGCAGCGGGTTGGTTTCGGCGTTCGTGACCGGCGACGTTGCGGCCGTGAAAGCGGCGACGGACGCGGGGGCGAATGCGGCGGGCCGAGTCGGCGAAGTGGTCAGCGTGCAGGTCATTCCTCGCCCCCACGACGACTTGAATATCGTGCTGCCGCCGCCGCTCAAGCGGGCTGCGTCCAAGTAGTTGGCCGACTCCTGCAGGACGGGTTTCACCCCGTCCCTGTCGCAGGACAGATTGCGTTGACGTCATCAACGAGCAGACAAGCTGGGCCGGTGACCCGGCAGGTATTTTTCACAGACGAGGATTTCTGGCGATGCAAACAGCAATTGGATTGGTGGAAACGAAGGGCCTGATCGCCCTGGTCGAAGCGACTGATGCGATGGCCAAGGCGGCGAATGTGGAGATTGTCAAGCGGGTCGGCATCGGCGGCGGCTTGGTGACCGCGATCGTCAAAGGCGACGTGGGCAGCGTGCGGGCGGCGGTCGAAGCCGGCGCGAACGCGGCCAGCCAAGTGGGCGAACTGGTCAGCAGCCATGTGATTCCGCGCCCGGCGGAAGGACTGGTCGAGGCATTCTTGTCGTAACGTGGGTTGCGGCTGCAATCGGATCGCCGTTTGACGGCGCGCCGAAGAAGGGCGTCCGCAGCGCAGGAAACGGAGTGCGGATCATGAAGATCTTGGTTGCCAACCTGGGTTCGACCAGTTTCAAGTACCGGTTGTTCGACATGGCGGACGAGCGCCAATTGGCGCGCGGCGGCGTCGAGCGCATCGGCTCTCCGGAAAGCCGTTGTTTTGTGGAGATCGGCGGGCAGCGGCAGGAACGGACGGCGTCGGTGCCGGATCATGCGGTGGCGGTCCAGCAGTGTCTCGAACAGTTGACGCACCCGGAGACCGGTTGTTTGAAATCGGCCGCCGAGGTTGCGGCGATCGGCTTCAAGGCGGTGCATGGCGGCCGGATCAGCGGGACCCAGCAGGTGACCGCCGACGTGCTCGCCGCGATGGAGGAGATGAACCAGGTGGCGCCGGCGCACAATCCGCCCTACATCCGCGTCATGCGACGGTTGGCGGAACGACTGCCGGAAATCCCGCTGGTGGCGGCGTTCGAGACGGGCTTCCATGCCACGGTTCCCGCCCGCTGGCGGTACTATCCGGTTCCGTACGAGTGGGCAGACCAGTGGCACGTGATGCGGTGGGGGTTCCACGGCGCCAGCCATCGGTTCGTTGCCGGCCGCGTCGCCGAACTGCTGGGGCGGGAAGATCTGCGGGTGATCTCGTGCCATTTGGGCGGATCCAGCAGCCTGTGTGCGATCCGCGGACGGGCCAGCGCGGCCACGTCGATGGGCATGAGTCCCCAGTCGGGACTGCCGCACAACAATCGCGTGGGCGATTTCGATCCGTTTGCCTTGCCCGTGATCATGCGGGCGACCGGCAAGACGCTCGATCAGGTGCTGGACGACCTGGCCTGCCGCAGCGGCCTGTTGGGCCTGAGCGGCCTGAGCGGCGACGTACGGGATTTGGAGCAAGCGGCCGACGCGGGCCACAAGCGGGCTCGACTGGCGCTGGACGTGTTCCACACGGAGACCCGCCGGCACTTGGGCGGTCTGTTGGTGGAACTCGGCGGCGCCGACGTGATCGCCTTCACCGGCGGCATCGGCGAGAACGGCGTTCGCACGCGGCAAGCGGTCTGTGCCGGGCTGGAGGAACTGGGCATCGTCCTCGACCCGGCGGCCAACGCCGCCGCCCAGGGCGAAAGCAGGGTCTCCGCGGCCCCAAGCCGCACGCAGATCTGGATTGTGCCGACCAACGAAGAATTGGTCGTGGCAAGGTTGGCGAAACGGCTGTTGCAGCACAAGGATTGAACCATGTTCGTCGCCAAGGTAACCGGTTCGCTCGTGTCGACGCAGAAGGTGGCCTCGATGGTCGGCTACAAGCTGATGGTCGTTGAGCCGTACCGGTTGGAACCCCAGGCGCGAAATCGCCTGACCACCACCGGCCGCACGTTTGTCGCGGTCGATCTGCTGGGCGCGGGCGAAGGCGACCTGGTCCTGGTCACGCTGGGCTCCAGTGCCCGGCTGACGCCGGAAACGAGGAATTTGCCGCTGGATGCCGTGATCATCGGCATCGTGGACACGGTCCACGTGGATTCGGCGTGCGTTTACTCGCGGGCGGGAGACGCGGCGTAGGAGACGGTGCGGCCCCGCGGCTTGACCGCCGTACCGTCGTCAGACGTTCGGCAGGCAGGCGGGGGCGGAGAGCCAATCGAGAAACCTCAGAATCATGCGTCAGGACCCATCCTGACTTTCAAGGGACGCCATGCAAATCGACGAAACATTGATCCGCAACGTTGTCGCGCAGGTGCTGACCGAGGTAGGGCGGATTCCTCCCGCCCCCAGCGCCGGTTACGAAGGCCGCCACGGAATCTTCCACGACGCCAACGAAGCCATCGCGGCGGCGGCGGCGGCGTACGAGCGACTCCGCGAGCGAAGCCTGGAGGACCGCAAACGGATCGTCGGCCAGATCCGCCGGATCGCGATCGACCAGTGCGTCGAGTTGGGCACGATGGAGATGAACGAAACCCAGATCGGCCGCTTGGAGCACAAGATCGAGAAGCTGAAAACACTGGGCGAACGCAGCCCCGGCGTCGAGTTCTTGCGGAGCGAGGTGTACAGCGGCGACCGTGGACTGGCCGTCATCGAGCACGCGCCCTTCGGCGTAATCGGCGCCATTACCCCCGTGACCCATTCGCTGCCGACGATCACCGGCAACGCGGTCAGCATGATCGCCGCCGGCAATACGCTGGTCATCAACCCGCACCCCGGCGGCAAACGCGTGGCGGCCGAGGGGGTGCGGCGCTATAACGAGGCCATTCACCGTGACCTGGGCATCGACAACCTGATCTGCCTGATCACCGAACCGACGCTGCAGACGGCAGACATCATCTTCAAGCATCGCGACGTCAAGCTGATCTGCGTGACCGGCGGCGCCGCCGTGGCTCGCGCCGCGCTGAACAGCGGCAAGCGGGCCATCGTGGCCGGCCCCGGCAATCCTCCGGTGGTCGTCGATCAGACGGCCGATCTGGAGCGGGCGGCACGTTCGATCGTCCAGGGCGCGGCCTACGACAACAACCTGTTGTGCATCGCCGAGAAAGAAGTCTTTGTCGTGGACCAGGTCTTCGACCGGATGACGGCCGCCATGGAGCGTGCCGGCGCGGTGCAACTGAACAGCAAGGAGATCGCACAACTGACGAAGAACGCGATCGTCCAGGTGGGCGACGAAAAACACCGGCACGACGCGCCGTCCAAGGAATTCCTGGGCCAGGACGCTTCCACGCTGGCTCGCGGCGCGGGCCGGACCGTGGCCGACGGCGTGGAACTGCTGTTCGGCGAGACCGACGAGTCGAATCCGTTCGTGCCGGTGGAACAGATGATGCCCTTCCTGCCTTTCGTCCGCTGCCGAGACGTCGACGAAGCGATCGCCAAGGCCAAGCGGGCCGAACACGGATTCAGGCACACGAGCATCATTCACTCGAACAACGTCCGAACCATGACCCAAATGGGCCGCGCGCTGGAGACGACGCTGTTCGTCAAGAACGGCCCGTGCATGGCGGCTCTGGGACTGGGCGGCGAAGGCTATTTGTCCTACTCCATCGCCGGTCCGACGGGCGAAGGCGTCACCACGCCGCTGACGTTCACCCGCGAACGGCGCTGTTCGATGATCGACGATCTGTGGATTCTGGGAAAAGCGTAAGATCCGCTTGGGAAGCCAACATGCGAACCGCTCGCGTAATCGGTACGGCAACCGCAACGATCAAGCATCCGACGCTGCAAGGCGTCAAGCTACTGGTCGTCCAGCCGTATCTGGCCGACGGCCGAACGCCCGACGGCGATCCGCTGCTGGCGGTCGATTCCGTGGGCGCGGGACGCGGGGAAACGGTGATGATCACCAGCGACCGGCGCTACGCGCAGCAATGGCTGCAGACCGACGCGACGCCCGCTTGCTGGACGACGATAGGAATTGAAGACTGATGGCCGTTCAAGAACGAGACCTGGAAGCGATCGTATGCGAGGTGCTTCGCCGCCTGCAACAGTTGGGCGACGGGTTCGCCCCCGTCGCTGCGGGGACTCGAACGGAAGATCAGGCCCTCGCCGAGCCCGCGGCGCAGCGGTGCGCTGCCGGGGCAGGCCAATTGCCGTTGGCCGAACGCACGATCACGATGGAACTGGTCCAGGGGCGACTCGACGGCGTGAACCAAGTGCTGGTTCCGGCCGGCGCGGTGGTCACGCCGTCGGTGCGCGACGAGTTGCGCAAGCGGCAGATCGTCCTGCAGACAGCCGGGGACCGGGCGGCCGTCCGGCCGTTCCCCGCCGGCCTGGTTCTGGGCGTCGCGGGCCGCGCCGTTTCGTCCGCCGCGGCCGCGGCCGCGGTGCGGGCGGAACTCGGAGCGGCGGAACGAATCGACGATGAATGCGTGCTGGAAGTCGTCCGCCAGGTCACGCAGGCGGTCGCCGCCCAGTCGCGGATTGGCCTGGTGTTGACCGACCTTCCGGCCGTGGCGTTGTGCCTGGCCAACCGCCACGCGGGCATCCGCGCTGCGTGGGGCGTGAACGCGACGGCGGTCCGCGAAGCGATGCAATTGATCGGCGCCAATCTGCTGGTCGTCAAGCCGGCGCCGCACGGCGTGCAAGAGTTGCGGGCCATGATCCGCGCGTTTGTCAGCGGCCGGCACGATTGTCCGGAGAGCTATCGCCACGCGCTCGGAGGGGAACCGTGAGAATCGCACAAATCGTCGGCACCGTCACGCTGAGCCGTCTTCATCCGAGCTTCCAGGGAGCCTGCCTGAAGCTGGCGGTGCCGCTGTCGCTGAGCAATCTGAGGCACGAGAACGAGCCGGACTGCGATCCGGTGGTGGTCTGGGATGAATGGGGGGTCGGCATGGGGGACAGGATCGCCCTGGCCGAAGGCTCCGAAGCGGCGCAGCCGTTCCGCCCTGCCATCAAGCCGGTCGACGCCTACAACGCTGCGACGCTGGACCGTATTGACCTGGACGAACCGCCGGCCCCGCCCGCCGATTCCGCAGGCCTTCCACCGCCAACCGAGCAACACGACAAAGGATAGGATTCGATGGTCAACGCGCACAAGATCAAACAAGACATCTGCGAAATCGGCCGCCGCCTGTATGCCAAAGGCTTCGCCGCCGCCAACGACGGCAACATCTCGGTGCGCATCAGCGAGAACGAGGTGTTATGCACGCCCACGATGCATTGCAAAGGCTTTCTGAAGCCGGAGGACATCGCCACCGTCGACATGACGGGCAAGCAGATCGCCGGCCGCAAGAAGCGATCCAGCGAAGCCATGCTGCACGTCGAGATTTACAAGAACCGGGCGGATGTAAAGAGTGTCGTGCATTGCCATCCGCCGCACGCGACCGCCTTCGCCGTAGCCCGCGAGCCGATTCCCCAGTGCGTCCTGCCGGAGGTCGAAGTGTTCCTGGGGGATGTGCCGATCGCCAAATACGAAACCCCCGGCGGCCAGGCGTTTGCCGACACGATCCTCCCGTTCGTGCAGAAGACGAACGTCATCCTGCTGGCCAATCATGGCACCGTCAGCTACGGCGAGAACGTCGAACGGGCCTATTGGTGGACGGAAATCCTGGACGCCTACTGCCGCATCCTGCTGCTGGCTCACCAATTGGGGCGCGTCCAATACATGGGCGAACAGAAGGAACGGGAGCTGCTCGAGTTGAAGAAAAACTGGGGCTATACCGACCCGCGGAACACGCCGGAGTACCAAAACTGCGACGTCTGCGCCAACGACATCTTTCGCCAGAGTTGGCAGGAAGCGTCCGTCGAACGCCGAGCCTTCAACCCCGCTCCGACCGCCGTTCGTCACCCCGACGCCGGCGACCAGGAAGCGTTGATCCAAGCCATCACCGACCGGGTTCTGGAAGCGATGACCAGGCCAGCCCGATAGGACCAGCACTCCGGACGGCCTGCGATCGGCGTCGCCAGGCGGGCCTCAATCCCAGCCGCCGCGTCGGTGCTGCACCCAGGCTGCGATGTTTTGGCGGTCTTCCTCGTCCCCTCGCCGGCGTTTGGCTGCGTAGCGTTCGTGCTTCGCGCGCTCTTCGGCCGTCCACGTGTTGGCTTCCTCGTAATCGCCGCAGTAGGGGACGCCCAGGTCGATCCAGGCCGACAGTTTGTCAAGTTCTTCGCGCGACAGCCGCACGTCCTCGTGACCGCGCTCGAGCAGTTCGACCAGGCGGCTGAGAGCGGCGCCGGCGGCGTACGGCGGTTGCAGCGGCGGGGCGGATTGGGCGCTGACCCAGTTGACCATCGGGTGATCGGCGTTGCCGCGCCAAGCGTCACGAGGCGGAGCGTCCTGGCGGGCGTGCGTGAGCGCCAGATACGATTCGCTCCAGCGGCGTTTGGCCTGGGCGTCTTCCACTTCGCGCGACCTCAGCGCGTAAGGAACGTCCGGCCGGCCGTCGTGGCAGCGGGCGCAATGGCGGTCGAGGATCGGTTGGATCTCTTGAGGAAAACTGAAACCGCGCGGGGAGCCGTAGAAGGGCCGCAAGGTTTCCGCCGGCTGGCGGAGGGCCAGCGTCAGCGGCAGGCTGGCGACGGGGCCGCTGTTCTTGTGCTCGTGGCAGCCCACGCACGAGGCATTCTCACCCGGCTGGAGCGTGGCCCAACTGCGCATCGTCTGGACCATGCGGCCGCGCTCGTCCAACAACTGGAAATACACTGGCGTCCGCGCGGGGACCTGGCAGAAGACTGAACCGTCTTCCCGCACGGTGGCATCGCCGAGGACCCATTTCGGGTCCCACGTCCCGTTGCCAATCGCGACCGGGGTGCTGATCAGCGCCGCGCCGCCCGGCCCGCCGTTGCGGTTGGAGCCGATGCCTGCCACCCGATAGTCCAAGGCGACCACGCGCAGGGTCTTGACCGTGCCCCGCGCGACGCCTGCCAACCCCGGCCCGGCGTACACGTCTTGGACGTAGAAGGTTCCGGCAGTCTGGCGGTAGTCGACCAGACTGGGACGCCGCCGCTGTGTGCTGCGCGGCCGCACCGGGACGCTCTGGTTGCAGGGCAAACGGGGATCATCCACCAGCCGCTCCCGCGCCCCGCGGCTGGTCATCCAGTAGATCCCGAACCGCGGCCCGAACGGACCTTCGGCCCAACGCCAGCCGACGGGATGCCAGGTCACCAGGTACTCGGTCTCGCTCAGAGGATACGGATACTGAAACAGTTCGCCCGTCTGGCCGAAGGCATCGACCTTGACGGCCGGCGTCGGGCGGACCGGCGCGATCAATTGCACGCCGGCGTTCTCCTGGCGGCCTCGGGCCGGATCGATCAGGATCAGTTTGCCTGTCTGCCGCGAATGGTGGCCCGTGGCGATGGCCGCGACTTTCTGGGTGCCGGGCACGCCCCGCGCGTGCAGAATCGTGGTCGGAAACCAGGAGTTGCCCCCGTAGAAATCGCACTGGTTGGTCCCGTCGGGGTTCATCTGCAGCAGCGGCTGCGGATAGACCTGGCCGCGGTCGTTGTACTCCCAGCGGGTGTACAGGATGCGGCCGTCTGCGGTCACGGTCGGGTAGTTGTCGTGGACCTGGTCGAACGTCAGCCGCCGCAAGAAACGTCCGTCGCCGTCGCAGCGGTACAGATTGCTGACTTCGGTCCACCAGCAGTCGACGATCTGGACGCAGCGGGTCGAGTTGAAGATCAGGTCGCCGTCCGGCAGGTAGGCGCCTTCGTAGTCCGCGACGCCCAGGCCGCGGGTCAGTTGCCGGACGGATCGGGAGGCCAGGTCCAGTTCGTACAGGTGGTAGTCGTCCTCGCGGTCGGATTTCTTCCAGGCGAACAGCACGCGGCGGCCGTCGTAAGACACATCCGGATCGCGGATCACGCCGTTCGGATCATCGACCAGCGTCTCGACTCGCCACTGCTCGCCGTCCCAGCGCGCCAGGCAGAGCGCTGCGCCCGGCACGAAGTGACGTTCCGCTTGCGCGTCCGACTGGCCTTCGGTGTACGCATAGTGCGAGCCGCCCAGCGTAGAGTGCTTGGTGAACACGAACTGGGGAACGCGGACGCCGAGCGGCCTCAGACGTTCCGCCCGACGCAGGCGGCAAGCGTCGGCATACAGGTTCAGCCAGGCGGGATCGTCCGGCGGCGCCGCTGTCCGAATCAGCGTCTCCAGGCGCACTGCCAGGGCCGCGCCCGTCTCGCCCAATTCGTCCAGCACGCGGCGGATCAGCTGTTGTTCGACCGCCGTGTCCCGTCGGGCCTCGAAGAACCAGCCGAATTGGCTCTGCGCGTCCAGCTTGTCCGCAGGCTCGCGAAGCGGGCCGTCTTGCAGCAGCCAGTCGGTTTCCGGCCAATCCGTCCAGAACCGCCGATAGAGGCTTTCCCAGACAGCCGGCCAGTCCGTGCTGTCCGCGGGCAGTTTCAGATTCTGCGTCTCCAGCAGGACGACGTTCCGGCGGGTGGCCGTCATGCTCTCGGCCCAGGTCCCGCGCCGCTCGTACAACGGGGACTCCGCTGCGTGCGCGGCGCACGCGATCAGCCACGCCAGCAGGGCCAGGCGTTTCATCATCCGACAGCCTCCTCGTGGGCCGGGTTGAAGGCGTTCTGCGTACCAACCGTCTCCGTTGCCGGTTGCCTCACGGCAAGGGCGTATTCGGCGCGACGGCGTCCGTGGGGTAGGGGTTGTTCGGTCCGAAGACCAGCATCTGTTCGCGGGTCTCCACCGTTACAAAGGATTCGTTGATCACGCCGTCGCGGCCCCAGGGGCCTTCGCCGTCCAACTCCAGGTGCCGAATGAAGAACGGGTAGGCGGCCATCCGTTTTGACGGTCCGTAGTCGTGCCCTTCGCGCGGGAAGTGCGCGTTCTGAACCTTGTCTTCTGCCCCGTACAGGCTGTACACGTGGCGGATATAGGGGAATTCCGTCACGGGCATGAACTTGGTCCAATCCGCGCCGTTGGACAGCAGCAGCTGGGGCCTGGGGGCCATCAGCGCCGCGATCTCGGCGTTGTTGGTCTTGTGGTTCGGCCCCCAGTGGATCGGCATGCCGCTTTCGCACGCGCAGCCGCCGAAGAAATGGGCCGAGACCTGACAGCTGGGCACGGAAACCGTTACCCGTTCGTCGATCGCCGAAAGATAGAACGTCTGCGACGCGCCGCCGGAGTTCCCCGTCATGCCGATCCGCTTGGGATCGACCCCGTCCAGCGACAGGACGAAGTCCAGGGCTCTCATGCTGTTCCACGTGATCATCCGCAGCAGTTCCGGCACCTTGCTGTGGGACCAGCCGGCCTCTTGAGAATCGCCGTAGCCGACCATGTCGTAATGGAAGACGACGGCCCCCATGCGGGCCAGAACGGCGCAGCGGATCTGCCGGCCGGGGATGAATCGCCCTCCGTGGCCGTGGGCGGAAAGGATGCCCGCATAAGGGGGCTTCATGTCCAGGGGGCGATACAGCGTGCCGGTGACGTAAAAGCCCGGCCAACTCTGGATGGCCACGCTTTCGGCGGAGTAGCCGTCGTAGACCCGCTTATTGGAGAACTGCGGCTTCAACGGCGTCCTTTCCGGCAGCGGCGCGAGCCGCGCCCCTTCCAGAATGCCCTGGCGAATCCGCGCCTTGCGCTGTTCCCAGCCGGCCAGGTCCGAGTAGGATGCCTTGAACTCGTCCAACTCCCGTTTCGCCTCTTCGGGCGTCTGCGCATTGCCGCGGCGAAGCTGCGGACCTTCCTCGGCCTCGACCCAACGAGCCGAGCCGCTGAGGACCGTGCCAGCCAGGCACAGACCGCCCACATTCTGCAGAAACGCCCGCCGCGTGCCGGTTGCGGCATCCCGGACAGCGGCGATTGGAGTGGCGCCGCGCGCCGGTCGCTCGCGATCGTGTTGATTCATGACATCGGCTCCTTGGGTTGGAAATTCAAGTTGCTCAGAACGCCAAATAATCGGGGTAGCGCCACCGGAAGTTCGGCTTCCGCACGTAGGGCTTGGGAACCGCGTCGTGTTCCGCGGTGAGTTGGGCCAGCTGCTTTGGGTCGGCCAGCGGATCGGCCGTCTGCTGTTGCCAGCGGCGCAACTGGTCCAACAGCCGCGCCCGGACCTCCGCCAACTCCGGATCGTCGGCGAGGTTCTGCCATTCATGCGGGTCGGCTTGCAGGTCGTACAATTCCAACGGCGGCGCATCGTACCACGTTTCGTAGGCCTTTTGCACCCGCGGGTCCGCGGTAGCCACTTCAGCAGGCGACACGAACGGCGCATGACGGGGGCGAGCGAGCCGGCTGCAGATCTCCGCCACCGGGTTCGGGCGGTCCTGAAGCAGGTTGACGATCAGCTTGTACCGCTCGTCGCGCACCGAACGCTGCGGAAAATACAGCGGTGGGTAGTGCCCGTGATACTCGGCAAACAGGTAGCGGCGCCAAGCGGCGCCGCCATCGCCCAACCGCGTCAGCAGGGAACGGCCCGGCAAGTCCGGCGCGACTCCGGCGCCGACCGTGTCCAGAATCGTCGGCACCAGGTCCACCGTCGTGACGAGTTCGTCGCGGACAACGCCGCGCAAGTTGCGTGCGGAGGCCGCCGCCGCGGGCGGACGGACCAGCAGCGGGACGCGCAGCCCCGATTCGTAACAGCTCAGCTTGCCGCGCGGAAACTGCGCGCCGTGGTCGCCCAGGTAGATCACCAGCGTCCGCTCTGCCTGGCCCGATTGCTGCAGCGCGTCCAGCAGCATTCCGATGCCGTCGTCCAACCGGAGCAGGCAGTTGTAGTAATCGGCCTGCTGCCGGCGCAGGTGGGGCGCATCCAGCCCGATCCAGGGCAGCGGCCGCACGTCCTCGGCAGCCAGTGGCCGGGCGGGCAGTCCCTCCTGCTGCCGGAGAAACGGCAGGTGCGCGTCCGCATAATTGACCATCAGAAAGAACGGCGCGTCGCCCGCCAAAAAAAAGTCGGCCGCCAGGCCAGCGACCTGCCGCACGTCGCGCCGCGAGAACGTGTTGCACTTCGACACGTCGGGACGGTAGTCAAACGGAAAGGCCGATTCCGGATTGACGTGCAGCTTGCCGATCAGTCCCGTGCGAAAGCCGCGGGCTTTCAACCGGCCGACGACGTTTGGCACGCCGTCGAATTGGCGGTAGTGATGCGTCGCCAGTCCGATCTGGCCGTTCTGGTGCGGATACAGCCCGGTGAGCAGCGCCGCCCGCGACTCGCTGCAACTGGCCGTCGCCACGAACGCCCGCTCGAACCGCAGGCCGTCGCGGGCCAGCCGGTCCAGATGCGGCGTCCGCACGAACGGATCGCCGTAGCACGACAACTGCGGACCGTTGTCTTCGGAGGTGATCAACAGCACGTTGGCCGTCGGCGTTTCGGCCGCCGAAACGCCGACGGCGAAACCGGCTCCGAGGACAAACGGAACACAACGGGAAAGCCAACGCGCCGTCATGCGATTTTCTCCATGCTCATTCTCCCTGTAGTGCATGGCGAGCAGGCCGCGATCGGTGCTCGCACACCTTGCCCGCCGCGTCGCGGTCAAGGCCCCTCGCCCGGCTCGCCAGGAACGCTGCACCACTCACTCGGACACAGGCACCTTGGTCAAAAAAATGCCCGCGGCATCGCCCACGCCGTAGGTCACCCACAGCTGTTTCTCATGCTCGACAAGCCCCGGATAACTGGTGCCGTCGACTTCCACGAATTTCTTAAAGACCGTTTGTTCCGGGTCCACCCAGAACAAGGTCACGCGGCCGTCGATGCGGGCGATGCCCAGGAAGCGGCCGTCGTGCAAACGGACGATTTTCGGGCCGCCCACGGACCCCTTCCAGACGTCGCTGGCCGGCCGCAACTGGCCGTCGCCCCGCCAATCGACGCTGGCATCCTTCCATTGCCAGACTTGATAGTCAGGCGGCGTCCCCACGCCGATCATGCCGCGCGCGCGGCCGTCGCGGAGCAGGCAGCAGACCGTGCCGTCGGGCGCAAAGGCCAGCGCGGCTTCGCTGCCGCGGCCCTCCGGAAAGAAATCGCCCCGCAAGGCCCGCCAACTCTTGCCGTCGCGCGTGCGGTACAGCGTGCCTTGGCTGTCCTTGCCCGTATAAGCGACGCTGTAGCCCATGCCGCCGTGCCAGCTGACGGCCCAGCGCCACGAGTTCACCCCGGTCGGACAGGCGTAGACGCTGGTCCAGGTCTGGCCGTCAGCGGACAACCAGGTCACCGACTGACGCGTCACGCCCTCGGCTTCCGCTTCGTTGGGCGGCGTGCCGCTGCGGCACGCGGACGTGAAGTAGATCGAGGAGTTGAGCATCAGCTGTCCGTCGGCGGTCACGGACAGCCGGGGATCGCGCACGTCGCCGCCGTCCCATTCCATCAGCGCCGCGGTTTCCCACTCCTCGCCATCGGCCGACCGAATCACCCGGCCGCGGCCGGACGGATGATTCCCGTGGATCTCGCCTTCCCGAAACGAGCAGTACCAATCGCCTCGGAAACGGATCAAGTCCGGGAACTCCAGCCTGGTCTTCTCCCGGTCGGGGATTCGCGTCGCATCCCAAATCAAGCGTCCAGCCGGCGCGCGGCCGGCCGGAGTTGCCGCCGCCGAGGCGGGAACCGCCGCGGGTTGTTCGCCCGCCAGGCCGGGGCGGGCCGGCGAAAGAAGGAACGCCGCACAAACGAGCGCCGCTGCAAGAATGCGCTGCCGCATGGTAAGCACCTTTCGTTGACAAAGTGGATGAGCGAGCGTAACGCCTGGAAAGCCAAGCGTCAACCTGACGCGGGCCGGTGTTCTGTCGGGCCGGTGTTCTGTCGGGCCGGTGTTTGGGGCCCGTTGGCGTGCCCGCCCCCACGTAGCAACGGTGGCCAAAAGAACTTCCCGGATTTCGGCCACCACGCTGCTTGCCTGCGTGGAGCCATGTTCAGAACCAGCCGTCGTGCCGCCCACTGCGCCCAACATCTTGAACACCGCCCCACGCTGGCGAGCAGCGTGGTGGCTACACTCGCCAACTCGTTGCGGACTCCACCCTGCGAATCGGCGAATGTCTCGTCTTGCCGCCAAGCCCCGCCGAAACGGGAAGTTATTTTAGCCTCCGTTGGTAGGCTTGCCTCGGAGACAACCAGGCTACTCCGGCGACTTGCCGCCGGGAGTGCGCCGTCCCGTTGGGTGATGCCAGAACGACCGCCAGTAAGCCTGGTCGACCTCATACACGTTGATCGGATCCGCGGCCAGATCGAAGCTTGCCGGCAGCACGCCGTAACGTTGCATCTCGCGGACATAGTGCTCGTTGGGCCGGAAGGCCGGCACGTGATACGGCCCTTCCATGCCTCCCAGGGCGGCGTAGGTGCCGGCGTACACGGCGCTGGTGTCGATCCATAGCCGGACCATCTTCTGTTCGTGAGCGGAGAGCCTGGCGTCGTAATGGCTGCCGTCGATCAGCTTCATCAGCTGACTGGCGGACGATCCGATGGCCCGCGGCGGCCGGTTGCCGCCCATGTTGTAGGCATGGGACACCAAGGCGCTCTGCGGGTCCGCATTCCGTTTCAACACCAGCGTCAAATAGCTTTGCGCATACACCCCGCCGCGTCCTCGCTGTGTGCGTTGGTGGACGGTGGGGCGGGCGCTGAGGTCCACCGCGCGGGCCGACTCGGACTCGTGCCGGCCATCGTGGCAGCGGACACAATGCTTGTCCAAGATGGGCTGGATGTCCCGCAAGAAATCAAACACTTCCGGCACGTCGGCGACGGGTTCGAGACGCCGCGGCGGGCGCCGCAGGGCCAAGGCCTCCGGGCGAGGCGGCGTCGTCTGCGTCCGGGACTCGTGGCAGCCCACACAGCCGAGCGTCTCCCCCGGCATCAGCGTGCAGAAACTCTGCATTCGTTTGACCGACAGGTCCTGCTCGTCCAAGGCCACGAAGAACAGACTGCGGAGCGCGGGCACTTCGAAGTAGGCCGACCCGTCGGGCTCGACGGGCACCGTGCCCACGATCCGCGTCAGCGTGTAGGACCCGCCATCGCCCCACAGATGCGTACCGAAGGTGATCATGTCCGGCCAGGGATTGCCGTTCCAGGGCTTGGCCAGTTGCTCCAACACGAGCAGTTTTTTGATCTCTCCCGGCTGGACGCCCGCCAAGCTCCGCCCGTGGTTGACGTCCGACAGAAGCAGCAACCCCGTGGATTTGCCCCAATCCGAGCGGGCCGCCAGCACCGGCTCTCGCGGGCGGGGACGCAGCGCCCGCGGCTCGTGCACCAACAACCCGCCGTCCGGAGACCGGTAGATTTCGCTCCAACAGCCCTGGTCGTCCATCACCAGCAACCGGCTCACTTTCCGCGCGCCTTCCCGAAAGTCCTCGGCCACCAGAAAGACGTCCGCCGCCAGCGGATACGGGTTGCGATAGCCCAACTCCATGGACCGGCTGGGACCGTTCAAAAACCGCGCGGACTCCAGGCAGTCCGGGCCGGCCGCGGGGTCCACAATCACCACGTTCCCGCGGTGCTCCGGCGAACCGTGCTCGGTAGAAAAGATCGCCAGCACTCGCCGGGTTCCCGGAATGGGCTTGGCGTCGATCATCAGGCAGCCGGGATGCATGTTCCCGTAGTAAACCATCTGTTCGGTGCCGTCGGGGTTCATCGTCCACAGATGGTGGTAGGTCATATCGCAGCGATCGACGTACTCCCAACGCGTGTACAGGACGCGTCCGTCGGGCATCAGCCACGGCCGGTTGTCGTGCTCGACGTTGCTGGACAGCGAACGCACGTTCCCGCCGTCGGCGTCGCAACGATAGAGCGTCGCCACATGGGTCCGCCAACAGGGGACGTAGCGTTTGCAGCGGGAGGAGACGAACAGGATGTCGCCGTCGGGCAGGTACGTCGGCTCGATGTCGTCGTAGTCCCCGTCGGTCAGCTGCCGGAGTCCTTGGCCGTCCACGCCGATTTCGTACAAGTGGAACTGGTGGCTGTCGCCCCGGCGATAAGAGAAGAGGATCTTTCGGGCGTCGTAGTGTACCTGCGGATCGCGGACGTCGCCCCGCGGGTCGTCCAGCAGAACGGTGACCTGCCGGGTCCGCAGGTGATACCGGCAGAGCTGCCCGCCACGGTCGCCATACTTCCAAACCTTGCCATACAGGGGCCCTTTGTGTCCGCCCCAGCGCCATTCTTCTCCCGGCTTGGCGGGCGTGAATTCGGGCGAGATCTCGTACCCAAAGTTGGCGTACCAGTGCCACAGGTCGCGGCACTCGCCCCGCAAGGCGAAGACAATCTCCTCCGTGGGCCCCAACGCTTGCAGGGCCTTATTCAGCAGAGCCGGCCCTTCGACGGCCGGCGGCTGGACCGGGGCGGCCGGCGGAGGAAACTCGGCCGCCACGGCCAACGCCGCCGGGAGCCAGGAAAGCGTCATCGTCAGGATCCAACGCTTCGCCGTCCCACGCACGCTAGACATCCCGCGTATCCTTTGCTTGCTGCAGACCCGTAATCCGGCTCCCTCCATGACTCGGTCCCTCCACGATTCTGCCGGCCCAACTGTTCCGGAGGATCGTCGCGTTTTCCTAGTGCGCGCCGGCCGCCGCATGCGCCGAAGTTGCCGCGTCCGCCGCGACCGACCACGTCCGCGCCCTCGCCCGCTTTGCACTCACGGCCGCCTGTCGCCGGGTGTTCCGTGTGTCGCAGAGGCGGTTTTGACTGCTCTGACTTCGCCCCCCTGGTGCCACAGCGATCGCCAGTAGGCCCGATCCGTTTCGTACACGTCGATCGCGTCCGTGGCGGGATCGAACTCCGGCGGCAGGATGCCGTAACGCTTCAACTCGCGGACATAGTGTTCGTTGGGCCGAAAGCCGGGCATGTCGAACCGTTTGATGGTCTGCAGGGTCTTTCCGGCGGCCGAGACGGCGGACAGGATCGCTTGATAGTCGCCGTCGGCCGTGTCGGCAAATACCGCGGCCGGTTGCCCCGTCTGACCTTCCCCAGCCGTCGCTCGGCACCAACCGTAACCGCCCGCGGATTTTGCCAGCGGAGCCAGGAGGATCAACGATTTCTCCGGGTGCGTCAAGTTGTAGAGATTCAGACAGTAGTCGGAAACGTTCGAGTATCCGGTCCGGGTGTGCAGCGCCCGCACCTTGCGGATTCTCGGTCCCAACGCCATCAACACGGTCGTGGCCCGGCCGCCGCCGCCTTCGTGCAGGGGTTCGCCTCCGTACAGCCGAGGCTCGGTGATCACGCTGCGGCGATCGTCTTTCGGGGGCGCGGGATGACAGGAGGCACAGCGGCGTTCCAGCACGGGCATCGGGACCTTGACCGTCACCGTGCCGGCCTGAAGGGCGGCGTACGTGCCCGGATAGGCGGCTCCGGTGTCGAGCCACAGCCGCACCCGGTTCCGTTCGGTCGGGGAAAGTTGCGCCCGGTAATGGCTGCCGTCGATCATCTTCATCAGCGGGCTGGCCGCCGATCCGAGCGAGCGCGGCGGGCGGTTGCCGTCTTCCAGGTACCCCCAGCCGTCGTTCACCTGATGGCGGGCGAACAACGCATAGTAGCTCTGCGAAAACCACTCGTTGTGATCGCCGGTCAGCACGACTTTGCCCTCCGGCCTGTCCGCCGAATGACACTCGACGCAATGCCGGTCCAGGATGGGCTGGATGTCGCGGGGATAGTCGATGACGTCGGGCACATCCGGGATGGGCTGCGGCCGGCGCGGCGGGTCTTGGAGCGCCTGCAACGTTTCTCGGGGCGGCGCGGCCTGGGCGCGCTGCTCGTGGCAGCCCACGCATCCGAGCGTCTCGCCCGGCATCACGGTAAAGAAGCTCTGCATGCTCTTGACCGACAGGTCGTTTTCATCCAGCGCCACCAGATACAGACTCCGCAGCGCAGGCACTTCGATCGAGGCCGAACCGTCGGCAGCGACCGGCACGGCGCCCAGGATGCGTTTGAGCGTAAACGTGCCGTTCATGCTCAGGTTCTGCTGCATACCGCTGAAACTGGCCGGCTTGGGCAACTGTTCCAGCACCAGCAGCTTCTTGATTTCGCCCGGACGAACGCCGTTCAGATGGCGGCCGTGGTAAACGTCGCTCAGCACCAGACGCCCCGTCGTCTCGCCGGGATTCGAGCGCGGCGGAACGATTCGCTCCCGCGGCCGGGGCTGGAGCGGGCACGGCTCGTGGACCATCATGTCCGCCTCGTGGACGGCCTGCGTCTGGCCCCGGTCATCCATCAGCAGCAAGCGGTTGCCCTGCGCCACCAGGAAGCAATCGGACGCCAGCGGGTAGGGATCGCGAAAGCCGACAGGGCCGCCCATCCAGCCGTTGGCCAAGGCGATTTGGGGACTGATCTGGCGGGGACGGCGGGGCTGGTCGGGACCGGCCTGGGCGTCCAGCACAACGATGTTTCCTTCGTGCTCCCGGTTGCCGTGGTGCGGCGAGAAGACGGCCACGATTTGCGTGCTGTTGGGGATCGGCTTGGCGTCGATCATCAGAACCCACGGGTTGGCCGTCGAATTGCCAAAGTAAATCATCTGGCCGGTGCCATCCGGGTTCATCGTCCACAACCCGTGGAACTTGGACGGATCGCGATCGATGTATTCCCAACGCGTGTACAGTATCCGCCCGTCGGGCAGCACCGAGGGCGTGTTCTCGTGGACGATGTTGGAGGACAGGATACGGAGCTTGCCGCCGTCGGCGTCGATCCGGTGCAAGGTCGCCACCGGCGTGTACCAGCAGGCGACGAAGCGATTGCAGCGCGACGAGCAGAACAGGATGCCGCCGTCGGGCAGATAGGTGGGCTCGACGTCGTCGAAGGGGCCGTCCGTCAGTTGCCGCAATCCGCTGCCGTCGCCCGCGATCTCGTACAGGTGAAAGTGCCGCGTCCCGCCCGGCCGGTAACAAAACAGGATCTTCCGGCCATCGTAGTGGACTTGGGGATCGCGGATCGAGCCCTCCCGGTCTTCCACAAGGACGGTCAGCTGCCCCGTCTGCAGGTTCAGTTTGCAGAGCCGCGCCCCGCCCGGAGCGTACATCATCCTGTTGGGGTCCAGCGACCAGTGGCCAAAGTTGGCGTAGTAGTGCCCGTCGGCATACAGTCCCCGCACTGCGAACACGACCTCGGCCGCGCCGCGCGTGGCCTGCAGGGCTTTTGCGACCAGGCCGGTTGCCGCGGCCGGTACTGCGCTGGGCCCGCCCGCGGCGGAACCCTCCGCAGCAACTGCGGGCGCCGCCATCAGCGTCAGGATCAAGCCCCCGGCTGCCAGCACGCCCCCCGCCGCCGCACGCCTTTTCCCGAGATCATCCTCGTTCATGCTGCCTCCCAGGGAAATGAGATCAGCTCCGATTCCGGACGATGGATTCGAGTTCACGGCCCGCGGCGGACGCGGGCCGTGCCGTTCCGCGGCTTCGCCGGAACGTCTCCCGTGCCGGCCCCGCCGGTTACCGCTGGATGCGCGCCGATCCGCCCTGGGCAAAGGCCTGGACTTGCTCCAGCGTGGCCATCGTGGTGTCGCCGGGGAAGGTCGTCAACAGCGCGCCGTGGGCCCAGCCGAGCTTGACGGCTTCCTCCGGCTGCTTGCCGGCCAGCAGACCGTAAAACAGGCCGGCCGCGAACCCGTCGCCGCCGCCGACCCGGTCGTAGACGTTCAACTCGCAAGTCGGCGCCACGTGGGTCTGGCCGTTGACCCAGGCCACGGCGCTCCAGCTGTGATGGTTGGTGGAATGCACCTCGCGGAGCGTCGTCGCCACGACTTTGACTTGCGGGTGTTGGGCCACGACGCGGTCGATCATGCCGAAAAACGTGCTGGGATCGAGTTTCGATTTGGCGGCGACTTCCGGGCCGGGAACGCCGAGCCCCTTCTGCAGATCCTCCTCGTTGCCGACTAGCACGTCGACGTACTCCATGATCCGCCGGATCGTCGCCTGCGCCGTGTCCAGGCCGCCGGAGATCTTCCACAGCTTCTCGCGGAAATTCAGGTCGAACGAGACGACGGCCCCGGCCGCCTTGGCCGCCTGCATCCCCTCGATAATCACCTCCGGCGTGGTCGGGGACAACGCCGCGAAGATGCCGCCGCTGTGGAACCAGCGCGCTCCGCCGGCAAAGATCTCGGACCAGTTCAAATCGCCCGGCTTGAGCAGGGCGGCCGCTTCGTTTGAGCGGTTGTAGAACACGACCGGCGCCCGGACGCCGTGGCCGCGGTCGCTCAGCACGCAGGCCATGTTGGGGCCGTTTACGCCGTTGTGGGCAAAGTGCTTGTAGAAGGCCTTGACGCCCATCGCCCGCACGCGTTCCGCGATCAGGTCGCCGATCGGATAATCGGCCATCGCCGTCGCGATGCCGGTCCGCAAGCGGAAGCAATCGGACAAGTTCGCCGCGACGTTGAATTCGCCGCCGCTGACGTGAATCAGGCACTGTGTGGCCTTGCGAAAGGGGATGATCCCCGGATCGAGACGATGGACCAACGCGCCCAAAGACACCAAATCCAACTCGCCATCTTGGCGGACGTTCAAACCGGCGTTCATGCAACTCCCCTTGTTTTCCAGAATTCTCAAACGCGTTTACTTCCAACGGTTCCGGCAGAAGAGGAAATCTCGCAGGTTGGTTCTGCAAGCCCTTCCGGGTGGGCTTCCGACAACCGTTCAACGCGAGAAACTCCGTCGCCGCCATAGCGTACCACATCGGCGGCGAGGCTGGCAACAAGGCTGGTTGCCGACTATTTCGCCGCCGGTTTTGCCAGCGCGGCTTCGAGGGCCTTGACGAGTTCGGGATCGGTCGGCTTGGTGCGGGGGGCGAAGCGGGCGAGGACTTTGCCGTCGCGGCCGATCAGGAACTTCTCGAAGTTCCAGCTGATCGGGCCAGGACCCTTGGGCTGCGTTGGGACGGCGGTCAGATGCTTGTACAACGCACAGGCCCCGTCACCGTTGACTTCGATCTTTTCAAACAGGTCGAATTGCACCCCGTACCTGGTCGTACAGAACTGCCGGATCTCGGCCGCACTGCCGGGCTCCTGTTGCAGAAATTGGTTGCAGGGAAACCCCAGCACGCCCAGTCCCTGGGCGGCGTACTTGGCGTGCAGCGATTGCAGTTCCGCGTACTGCGGCGTCAATCCGCACTTGCTCGCGACGTTCACCACCAACAGGACTCTCCCTTGATACTTTTCGGCCAAGTCCACCTCTCGGCCGTCCAGCGACTTCATCTTGAAATCGATGTCCGAGGCCGTCGCCGAACGAGCCCAAACGGCCGCCACTACACACATCAACGCGAACCCTGCTGTTCTCATGACCTGTTTCTCCGGTTTGTCTGCGTCGAAAAACGCTCTTCGCTCGAATCCGAACGACTCGTAGCTTTATAGAGGCGGCCCCGCGCGGCGAGTAGTCTGCGGGGACAAAAATGCGCGCTGCGGGGCCGGCGTGCCGCCTGCCCAGAACGCCCGGCAAGAGGCTGCGGGTACGCCGGTTGCGGCCGGCTCACGCCTGGGCCGGCGGAACCGGCGGCTCCACGATCCGCTTCACGGCGTCTTCCAAGCGACTCAAAAGCTCGGCGATCTCGTCACCGTCGTGGTCCGGGAGGATCGCCTTGCCGAAGCGGACCCGGTAGAAGCTCTCGACGATACGGGCCGGCAGTTGGGCGACGGCAGTGTGCGGCGACAGCGCGGCCAGCCGCTCGCCCGCCCGGCACGCCAGTTCGCGAGGCGTTTGCCCGATGCCGCGGCTCAATCCCAACTGGTTCAACGCCGCTTCCAGCCTCCGGTAGAACTCGACGGTCAACGCCGCGGACGGCTGCCCGCGGGCCGGAACGCCGCGCGACCATCGCCACTGCCAAGGCGAGGCCCCGGGACGCTTTCCGCCGGGGACCCGCCCGCGCAGCCAGCAGGCCAGGATGCTGACGGCGAACGCGGAGAACACGATGAAGCCGAGAAACGGCGCGATGCCGTGCGCCCACTGCTGCACGCGGCGGCGCACCCCGTTCAGCCGTTGGAGGACGGAGGCCCAGGTTTCGGGACTGGCCTGGTTGGCCACCGGTTCGTAGATCGATTCCTGCTGGCGTTTGGCGGTCAAGCCCAGGATGTAGTCGGTCCACATGGTTCGGGCATAGTCAAGGACGTCGTCGACGACGTTCAACCAGCCGCGCTGCAACTGCCGCGCGCGGTCGATGTCCGAGCCCGGAGTGGGGTCCACCCGCAGCCAGCCGCCCAGGGGACTCAGGGCGGCGTTCGGCGGCGACTCCGCTTTGGCTTCCTCCGGCGGCAGGTAGGCTTCCACCCAGGCGTGCGCGTGCCGCTGCAAAACCTGGTAGTAATCCCCCAAGGCATTGTACTCGCCGCCCCGATAGCCGATCACCATCCGCGCCGGGATGTTCTGGCTGCGGAGCATCATCACCAGCGCGCTGGCAAAGTACTCGCAGTGCCCCGAACGATGGTTGGCGACGAAATCCTCGATCGGGTCCAGTCGCCGTTGGCGGCGGGTCCGGCGAAAATCCAACGTGTAGGTGTACACGCCGGGCCTGAGAAAATGATCGCGGAGCCTTCGGACGATGTCGGCCCGTTTGACGTTGGCCGCCGGCTCCCGGCCGACCAGTTCGTCGGCGATCTTCTTGATCTGCGGAAAGCGGGTTTCGTCGAACGCGAGCAGATCGGGATCCATCAGATTGGTCGCGTCGCGCGGCAGCGGCGTGACATCCAATTGAACGCCCCCCAGCAAGCCCGTGGTCAGCACCGAGTACCGAAACTCCTGCCTTGGCCGCATCTCCGCCGCGATCCCGTAGGAGAACTGCCCGGTGTGCCGTTGGACGTAGACGTCGGAAGGAGTCTGAGCACAGCCGTAAACCGGATAGATGGCGAACAGCGCCTTCTCGCTGAGCGGCTGGAGCGTCACGTCCTGCCGGACCAGGCCGGGGCTTGGCGGAGGCGCGGGCATGTAGCGGCCGACGGCCGAGGACGGCATCCTGTCCGGCTGCTGCCACATGGCGCCGTCATCCTCGTACGCATACCGCGTCAGCACGACGCCGCGAAAATACGGTTCGCCGTAAACCCGGTAAGGCTGGCCGCTGGCCGCGTCCCGAAAACTGACCCGCATGACCGTGTCCGAACTCTCCAGGACGGAGGCCATCTCGTCCAGCCTGACCTCGCCGCTGAAGCCGACGACGCGGGTGGCGCGCGTGGCGTAGCCGCGGCGCGTGGAACTGTCCAACCGGGGCGCGGTGAAGAACAGCACAAAGGCAAACACCAGGGTGCTGAGGCCGATCGCGGCAATCTGCCGGAGCAGCCCCCCGGCGACGACCTGGCGGCCCAGCCGGGCCGAGCTGATCAGCGGCCGGGTGACCGGTTCGCGGCGCAGCAGACGTCGCCAGCGTTCGGCCGCCGGTCCCGCCGCGGGCGCGAACGGCTCCGCTTCATGCCGCTGACTCCGCCACCGCGCAGCCAACTCGACCACGCGCAGCCCCTCGCGGTACACGTGCAGCACGACCAGCGTGGAAAACGCGACAACAGCGTACAGGATCAGCACGATCCCGAACTCGACGCCGACGTTCAAGGCCGCCGAGACAACCACTTGCAGCAGGCTCAGCACGGTCAGCTGCCAGTACAATTGCGGGTTCTTCTGCTGGTAGAACAGCACGACCTGCAGATAGATCAGCAGGTTGGCGATGGCCAGCAACTGGAGCCGCATGGCGGGCTGCAGGAAGTCGTTCAGAGAAAAAAACAGGGCCGCCAACGCCGCCAGGTTGGCAACCAGGCGATTCAGACGGAACCAGCCCAGGATGTCCGTAAACACCACGGACGTCACGGCGGCAAACACGACCAGCAGGGTCAACGAACCCTGCTGGCCCATGCCCAGCAGCACCGCGCCGATGATCGCCAAGGCCGCGACGTGAATCTGTACGATCCGCTCGAGCTTCATCTCAATCCGCACTCGCGACTCGGCCGCCGGACTCTGCGGCCAACTCCCGCAGCCCCGGCGGCGACGAGCAACCGGGCGGCGGGAGCGATCCTGGTTCCCTCGGCTCCCCTACTCCCACACGAACACGCGGCCCACTTCTTCCGACCTGACATCCAGCCAAATCACGGAGCCCAAGGCCCGCTGACGCCGGTGGCCTCCGGCGAAGGAATCGCTCCGGCCGATGTGGTCCAATTGACTGCCCCGCGTGCTGATCACCACCACCTGCGTGCCCAGCGGGATCTCGGCCATTAACTCGCCCAGGGTCTCCGCCAGGCGGTTCTCCGAGGCGGCGTCGATCAAGGCCAATCGCTGGAGCGTCTGCTGGGCAAACAACGCCGACGCGCCAGACGACCACACGCCGCACTGCCGGGCGGCCAGGGCAAGCGTGACTCGACTGCCCCCGCGCTGCGCCAGTTCATCGACCAAGGTCGCCGCAAAGCTGACGGCGATTTCCACTCGCCCGCGATCCTCGTCGCGCGGCGCTTCGGGCTGCCAGAGGTCCAAGACCAGCGCCAGGTCCCGGTTCTGCTGCTGTTCAAACTGCCGCACGGCCAGTTTGCCCACCTTGGCACTGGTCCGCCAATGAATCCAACGCTTGCTGTCACCCGGCCGCCATTCCCTCAGCCCGTAGTAATCCCCGTCGATCGGACCTTGCCGCCAATGCGCCGTTTGCCGCCCCAGGCGCCGGGAGTCCAGCAGTTCCAGCCAATGAGGCGCCAACTGGCCCAACCTCGGCCAAACGACGACGCGCTCGAACCGCTTCAGCTTGGCACTCGCCTTGACCAACCCCATCGGAAATCGCGTGGAGACTCGCAACGGACCGAACCGGTACCGCCCGCGGTGCGGCAGGGTGACCTGGTAGGCCGCTGTGACGAGTCCTCCGGCCGGAACGTGCGGCAGCACGACTCCAGCATTGGGCCGCAGATCCCGCTTGCGCGACTCGCAATCCGCAAAGTCCGGCTGCACGCAATCGTCGACGACAACCATCCAGCTGCCCAAGCGGCGGCGCTCGTTCCGCCCGCAGATCTCGACGCGAAACGGACGGCCCGCAAAAATCCGCTCAGGCAAACGCCGGGAAATCGACAACCGCCGCAGCGATTGAACGACGAACCGCCAATTGAACAACAGCGGCCCGATCATCATGCCCGCCAGGACGAACAGCAAATTGATGTCGCGCGTCGTCGCCCCGCCGACGATAAACGCCAGCAGGAGCACGTAATAGGCGCCTTCTCGGCAAATGGTGACAACGCGGCGACCAGCCATCAACTCGAACCTCGCGGGATTTCTTTCGGGACCTCGCGACATTATACTGCCCGGCAACGGACACGGGTAAGGACCGCCGGAATAAGAACGGTCGCAAGACTGCTCGGCACAACGGTTGCCGCATCTCGCAGCCTTACGATCCACGCCGCTTCAGGCTACTGCGGCGCGTATTCCCTGAGCCAGCGCAGGTAGACCCGATACTGGTCGAGCGATACGCCGGGCGGCGTCTGGTGATCCACGCTGGGGATGAACCGGCCGCCTTTCATCAGCGGGGCCAGCCGCTCGAACTCCCGGCGGACCACCTCCTCGCCGCGGTTCATCACCATCTTGTCGTAGTGGCCGACCATCTGCAGCGTCGGAAATCGCTGCCGCAGCCGCATCCCGTCGACGCCCGCCTGCCGCTCCAACGGCAGCACGCCCTGGACGCCTTCCCGCAACAACCAGGGCACCATCAGCGTCACGTCGCCGTCGGTGTCCACCAGCACCTCCGCGCCCAAGGCGTGAAGCCGCGGGATCAGCTGCCGGTAGTAGGGGGCGATGAACTCGTCAAAATGCCGCTCGGAGATCATCGGCCCGTGGTTGTACGACATGTCCTCGGCAATCGTGACGAACGTCGGCACGCAAGCCTGGGCGACCCGGTCGAGGATCCGCAGGTTGAAGTCGGTCAGATCCTGGTTGATGCGGTGCAGCAATTCGGGTTGGTCGTAGAACGCCAGGCTGATTCTGGTGAAGCCCATCAACGTGCGGGGAAACCAGAAGTAGCCTTCCAGCGTGATCCACACCACGGCCTCGCCGCGGGCCTGGCGGCCAGCCCAGGGCCGCATCGAGTCGATCGCGGCCGAGTGGTCCGGAAACAGCCGCGGCCGCACCCGCAGGTAGTCGTCCATGTTGGACACGATGCCCTCGACGTGGTGCTGCACGGCCTCAATCGTCGAATCGGTCGTGCTGAACCAGAATTGCTGGTAGGGATCCAGGCCGAAGTACTCGGAGATCTCAAAAACCGTGTTCAGTTCGCCAGGCAGTCCCTCGGTTTTCCAGCGGGCGATGGTCTCGTCCCACCACATGGCCCATTCCCACATCGGCAAGCGGTCGACCGGCTGGCCGTTCATCACGGCCCGGAATCGTTCGACATGATTCATAACGTTCCTCATGGCTTCGGCTGTCTCCCTTCGGCGAGCGGTGGGCGTGAGCCCACCGGTTCCTTGGCATCGGCGAGCGGTGGGCGTGAGCCCACCGGTTGTTTGGGTGCGTCCAAGCCGCCTCCGCAGAAACACCGGTGGGCTAACGCCCACCGCTCGCCGGGACGCGATGCGATTTCGCCGAGGTCAGACCGTCGGATTACTCAGCCGCCAAGCTGACGCGGACCAGTTCCTTGTCGTTCCGGGCGAACACGGACCGGTCCGCAAACGCCGGATGGCTCCAGATCACATCGCGTCCAAAGACCTTGTTGGTCGGCTGCAGCATCCGGAACCGGTCGATTTCGGTGTACCCCTGCGGCGACAACTGGGCCAAGATCAAGTCGCCCGTTTCGCTGAACAGGAAGAAACGGTCTTCGTGCTTGACGATAAACGCCGTCCCGTAACGGCCGCGGCGCGTGGCGCCGGTGGTCGGCTGGAGCGTTTGCCACAGCCGCTCGCCGTCCGTCAGCCGCACGCCCATCAGGGCCCCGCTGCCAATGTCGCAGCCGTAGATGGTTCCGTCTTCCAGAAACGGCGTGCTGTTGGCACAGTACACGGCGTTCTTGGCCCCCCCCCGCCAGACGACCTCTGCCGCCGACTGGTCCGCAGCCAGTTTTAACAGCACGCCTACGTCGCCATAGCCGGTCGCCAGCAGGTACGGGCCGAATTGCCTGGGCGTGGTGATCGCCATGCCGACATTCGGTTTCAGCGGCACGGACCAGTACACGCGGCCGGTCGGAGGATCCAGGCCGTTGATGGATTCGCCGTGCCAGATGATCAGTTGCTTTCGGCCGCCGATCTCGATCATCGTCGGCGGGCAGTACCCCTGCTGCTCGGCCGACAACGCTCGCCAAACCTCGCGGCCGGTCCGCTTGTCGAACGCGACCGCCACGCTGCCCGGTCCCCCGACCACGCAGAACAGCAAATCGCCGTCCACCAGCGGATGCGCGGCCACGCCCCAGAACGGCGTCGCGGCGCCGTAGTCCTTGACAAAATTTTTGACCCAGACCAGCCTCCCGGTTTGGGTCTCCAAGCAGGACAGATTCCCCTCCGCACCGAGGGCATACACCATCGCGCCGTCGACGGTCGGCGTGCAACGCGGCCCGCCGCCGAAGGAGAACCGGTAGGGCCGATCGTACTCGTACTTCCACCGCAACTGGCCCGTCCCGGCGTCCAGGCACAGCACGCGCTCCGTGCCCTCGAGCCGGTCCGCTCCGCCGGCATTGTTCGTCACCTCGCCCGCCCGGAGCCGGTAGTCCATCACGAACACCCGGCCGCCCGCGACCGCCGGTGCGGCGTACCCCAATTCCACCGGCGCTCGCCATTGGACCCGCAGTCCCCGCTGCGGAAACCGGTCCACAATCCCCGTTTCCCGCCAGACGCTGTCCCTGTTCGGCCCCAGCCATTGCGGCCAGTCGTCCCCCAGGGTGGGCGGCACCGCCAGACACAGAATCGCCAACGCAACAAGCCCGCTCAGACGCATTGGGGGAGCCTCCTGCAGATGCCAAAAGTGGGATGGAAGACGGATGTTGTAGCAGCCCGTTGGCGGCGTGTCGAGCACGGCGGCCCCCGGACGTCGCCGACGGCTTGGCGGGCTCATTGACGTCCCTTCCGAACAGCGTACATTGGATGGCGTGTTGCGGTCGCGATCGTCCGGCACGAAGAAACCGGCCAGGATCGACCGTCTCAGGACCGGGTTCCGCGGCAAAGCGACCCGGACCTTTTATCCGAAGCACCCGGCAGGCCGTTTCGGCGAAAGCGGGCCTGTCCCCCTTCCGCGAAAGGCCGTTTTGAGGAGTTTCCATGACGAGAAGGCGAAGATGACTTACGGTCGGGGCAGTGACGCTGATCCTGCTCCTCTCGTTCTTGCTGTTGACAGAACCGGGGCGGCGGACGCAGTTCATCCTGGGCGGCGCCATGGTCAACTTGGGATACGGGCTGCAGGACCATCTGGAGAGCTACGACTTTGTGCACGGGCACGAGCACCAGATCTCTCCCGACGACGTTTGGAAAGAAGTGCAGCAGCAGAATGCCCCGGCGGCAAAGGTGCGAGAATTGTTCCCACGCACGGCCCGTCATCCGCTGGTCGCATTGGTGGTCTGCATGGCTGTCGCAGTAGTGGATGTTCGGATTGTCCAGCCCGTGCAGGATCAGATTCATCGAGGCGATGCGGAGCATGGTCACGTCGAAATCGAAGCCGAAGAACATGCATTCCTGCAGGTGCCGGCGCTGGTCGGGATTGAGCTTGTCGCCCGTGTAAATCGTGGTCTTGTTGCCCTCGTCGTCTTCGCGCTGGATGAGGCCGGCCCTCGACGTGTTGGTGCGGAGGACGTGTTCCGCAGCGGCGGCCAGGAAGCCGCCCGTGCCACACGCCGGGTCGCCGATCACGTCGGTCGGCTTGGGGCCGATGACCTCGACCATCATCCGGATGATGTGCCGCGGCGTGCGGAACTGGCCGTTGATGCCGGCGGTGGTGAGCTTGCTCAGCAGGTACTCGTACAGGTCGCCCTTCGTGTCGCTGTCTTCGATGGGCAGCCGGTCGATCCTGCCCACGGCCGAGACGAGCAGGCTGGGCTTCTGGATCAGGCATTGGGCGTCGGCCATGTACTCGCTGAAGGTGGAGCCGGAATTGCCCACGCTGCGGAAGTGCGGAAAGACCTCCTCGCGGACGATTTTCAGCATCTCCGGGGCCGGTTTGTGCTTGAAGCTGCTCCAGCGTAGGTGCGGCTGGTCGGGGCCGAAGATCATCTTGACGCCGGTCTTGCCCTTCAAGCGTTTCGCCTTGCGCTCGTTGAGGCTTTCGCGGAGGTCGAGCATCTGCGAAAACATGAGGAAGGAAATCTGCTCGATGACGGTCAGCGGGTTGGTGATGCCGCCGGTCCAGAACTCGGCCCAGAGGCGGTCGATGTCCTGCCGTAGTTTGCCGGTGATCATAGGGTTGTGCGGTCCGTGCAGTAGGGATGCGGTGTCGTTGGGTTTCATCGTTTAACCGCGACCCAACGGGGAGCGCGGGCGATTCGCAACGACGTCGAGTCGCACTTCCCGCGCTCCCCGTTGGGTCGCGGTTAAACGCCTTAAGTCGCTATCTTCGTGGGCGATCCTGCGGAAAACGATTCTACGATGGCGACCAGTTCCTCGGCCTGGTGTTCGTCCGGGAAGACGCCGTCCAGGCCGTCTTTGTCCAGGGCGGTGAACGGCGTTTCGTACAGTTGGTCCAATTCGATCGCGCCGAAGTCGCGGATGTGGTTCTTCAGCAGATCGAGGAAACGGAGCTGTGTCGAGTTCAATGTGTACTGGTGGGCGAACGCCGTGAAGCGGGCGTTGACCGTCTCGGCGTCCAGACCGATGATACTGCGGATCGCCACGGCCAGATTTCCGGCGGTCTCCGGATAGTATTCCAGCAGGTCGGTCAGGTCCAGGTCAGGCTCTTGGGCCAGGACCAGCGCCGTGAATTTGTCCAATTCCTCGGCCGTGACGGGCTGGCCGGCCCGAATCTTCTGCAGCGGCGGCGTGGCGTCGATCAGTCCCGTCAGCAACGCCTGGACGCGGCTGCGGTACTCGATCAGCTCCAGACCCGCAAATCTCGGCCGATACTGCGTGCGATACACGTCGGCTTCCTCCTCGACAACATCCAGCACCTTGGGCGGCAGCGGCGCAGGGCCAGTAGGCCGGGTGCGGTATTTCATAATGCCGCGAAGTTCCCGCCGGACTTCTTCGATCGCCGGGACGGTCGGCGCCTCCCAGAACGATCCGCTCTTGACCCGCTGGATCACCGCGATCTTCTCGCGGACCGGGTTCAAATTGATCGGCAACTGGGCGACGCAGCCAACCAAGTCGTCGCGCAGATCGGCAAGCCGCGCCGACTGTTTGACCACGGCGGTTTGCAGCCGGCAGCAATTCACGTCGCATTCGTACGCGGGCAGGTGGCCCGTGATGTTGCGCCATTGCATGAGGGGAGCGATGGTTGTCTGGAGCATGCTCTTGGTCGCCGCATCGAACCGTTGAATCACGCCGTCTTGCTGGACGGTCTTGACCTCGCGCCACTTGTCCCGCACGGCAATCGCCGTGTCGGGCAGGTCACGGACGTCCTGCAAGAGCAGATCGCATGCCAAAGCAAACGTCTGGTGGTCTTGCGCCGCGATGGCGGCCTCGGCCAAGCGGATACGTTCCTCGAACAGGACCTGCTGAATGGACTTTCCGCTGCCGTTCGGCTCCGCCTCCGTGTAGTGCTCGTCGAAGTACTCGAAGTTGCCCCAGTGGTCGAAGATCAGGAACTTCTTCTTGTCCAGGCCGGGGCCGAACAGGTTCGGGCACAACCGCGTGCCGCGGCCGATCATTTGCCAGAACTTGATGTACGAGTACACGGGCTTGGCAAAGACCAGGTTCACGATTTCGGGGATGTCGATGCCCGTGTCGAGCATATCGACCGAGATGCCGATGGTCAGTTCGGGGTGGTTGCCCTCGCCCTTCAAGTCGTCGATCAGGTCCTCGGCTCGCGGGTCGTAGTTGTCGATCACCCGGCAGAAACTGCCGCCGTACTGCGGGTACATCTCGTCGAACAACTGCTGCAACAGGACGGCATGATTGTGGTTGCGGGCGAAAACGATCGTCTTGCCCAGGCGGCTGCCGCCGTCGACCTTTGATGCCGTGCTCCATCAGGTTCCGCAGGATATGTCGGTTGGTGTCCTTGTTGAACACGTGCTTGTCGACTTCGCGCTGCTCGTATTGGATCGCCTCCGGTTTGGTTTCGTCTTCCTCCAGCTGCCGACGTTGGTCGGGCGTCATTTCGGAGTACTTGACGCCGCGGCGCAGAAACGGCGTCGTGTAGGTATGCACTTCGAAGGGGACCAGCCACGGCGGCACGTCGTTGATGGCGTCTTCGTAGCTGTAGAACGACATCGGATCGTTGTCTTCGCAGTCGAACAGGCGATACCGGCTTTTCCCGAGCAAGACCCAGATGGCGGTCATCGCCGGCGTGCCAGGGCTGAGATGGATACATAACTCAGAGTCTTTGCGATCCGAGGATTCGAGAATCGACGCCAGTGTCGCGTCGGCCAACTGAAAGATGCTGACGTAGTCGGTCGGCGCGACGATCTTCACCTGATGGATCACCGCCTGCACCGGGATCCACTCCGAAAACCAGTCCCCGAGGAATGGCTGGTAGTTGCTGAGCAGATGGATGCGGTCGAATCGTTCTGCCTCGATCAGCGTCCGGATCGGTCCCTTTCGGAGGTCCGGATTGGGGCGAGATTTCAAGGCCGTCAGGATCCTCTGCCGATCCCGCTCAGGCCGTTCATTCGCCATGGCGGCCAGATCGGCGTGCCCAATCCAGGAAACCAGCAGCCGTTTCGTGGGTCTGGTACAATTCTTTCTGTTCCCTCTACAAACGAGATTGTACTGAGCGCCTGTCGCTTCGACGATCGAAATCATGGAGTCCCGTCGGCAAGCTGCCGGCGCGGGGTCCCGCGGCAACTACGCCGGCGTCTTGGTGGGGGCCAGTTCCCAGGCGTCCGGCTGAGCCCTGGCTGCCAGCAGGGGGGGCAGGCCGGCGTCGAGGGCTTGGCGGAGTGCGGCGTCCAGTTCGCCGGCCTCGGTCTGGAGCACCGGTTTGCCGCCCGCCGCAAAGCCGTCGGGACACGTGAAGAACACCACGGTCGGACGCGTCATCCACTCCACGAAGTGCTCCGCCACGCGGCGAGTCAGCTCGGGGGCCGCTTGTGCGAAGGGACCGTCGGCGACGAAGACGATCTGACAGGGTTTCTTCTCCCGGCCCCACAGGCGGTCGCAGCCGCGCTGCAGAACGCCGGACAGCCGATGCCGAAGGAAACTTACCTGTTCGTCCAACGGGAGGCCCTGATACGGACTCAGGTTGCCCGCTTCGGACCGCAGCAACGGCAGGGGTTCGCCCGCGAGACGGATGCCCGCCACGTACCAGCGCAGACTGGCCGTTTCGATCAGGACCGTTAACAGAACCGGTTCTTTCGCCGTCATGCCGTCGCCCCGCCCACGCTGCTCGCGCCGCCCACGCTGCTCGCGCCGCCGGACATCGCCCGCTCCAGTCGCGGCAACAAGGCGTTTCCTTGTGTCTCAAACTCAGCCAGATGGACTCGTGCGTCCTGGGCGCCCGAGTCCTGTTGGCGAAGTTCCCGCGTCAACGCCTGGCCCCGCTGAACGTACGCGTGCAAGTCGTCCAGCAATTGCTCGCGTTCGACGATGTCGTCGTACCGGGCCGCCGCCTGGTGCAGGACCTCGATCAACTCATCCGGATCCCAGGGCTTGGTGATGTAGCGATACAGGCCGACGTTGTTGATCGCTTCCACGACCGCCCGGATGTCGGCATAGCCGGTGAACACGATGCGGATCGCTTCGGGATGCTCCGTCTTGACGCGGTGCATCAATTGGACGCCCGTCATCTCCGGCATCCGCTGGTCGGACATGATCACGTGGATCGGGTGCTGCCGAAGGATCTCCAACGCCTGGCTGCCGCTTTCGGCCGTGTACAACTCGAACTCGCGCCGCAGCAGGCCCTGCAGCGAGTAGAGGATTTCCGGCTCGTCATCCACCAGCAGGATCGGATGTTTTTTCGTCTTGCTCATCGGTTCGGGTCCTGTGTCGGCTGAAGGCGGAAGGGAAGGCGGACGCGAAACGTGCTGCCGCGTCCGAGCTGACTGTCGACGTCGATCGAGCCGCCGTGGTCGCGGATGATGCCGTAACAGATGGACAACCCCAATCCGGCTCCGCGTCCCACGGCCTTGGTAGTGAAGAAAGGCTCGAAAACGCGTGGCAGGTGAGCGGGATCGATCCCGCAACCGTGGTCTCGCACCTCGACGACGGCGTGGTCCAGTTCGGCGGCCGTCCGCACTTCGATGCGGCCTTGCGGGTCACTCGCCTGGATGGCGTTCAACAGCAGATTGAGGAACACTTGATGGATCTTGCTCGGCCGGCAAACCACGGGCGGCAGCGGCGCGAAGTGCGTGCTGAGGGAGATCTGTTGCTCATCCAATTCGCGGCGCAGCATGTCCAGCGTGGAAGTCAGGGCCGCATTCAGATCCAACTCGTCCAATTCCGCTGCGTCCAATCGGGCGAACTCGCGCAGGTTCTGGACCGTGTTGCGCACGCGGGCCAGGCCGCCCAGCGAGGCGTCGAACAACCGCGGCAAGTTCTCCTGGACCCACTCCAAATCCGCGTCCTCCTCCAGTTCGGCCAGCTGTGCCGCCAGCTGAGGATCGGCCTGCCGGAGGATTTCGGCGCCGCGCCGATACGCCTGCAGCAACTCCATCACCGCTCGCAAATCGCGGTTCAGCACGGCCAGGTTGTTGGTGACGTAGGCCACGGGGTTGTTGATCTCGTGCGCCATGCCGGCTGCCAGCTGGCCCAGGCTGGCCAGTTTTTCGCTTTGCACCAGCGCCGCCTGCGCCTCGCGCAACTGGCGGTTCTGTTCCGCCAGTCTCCGTTCCAGGGCGATGATGCGTTCTCCCGCTCGCATCCGGACCCGCAACTCGTCCGGATCGAACGGTTTGACCAGGAAGTCGTCCGCGCCGGCGTCCATCGCCGCCACCAGATCGGCTTTCTCCGCTTTGGCCGTGAGCAGAATGATGTAGACGTAACCCGGCAACTCGCAACTGCGGATCCGGCGGGTCAGTTCCAGCCCGTCCATTTCCGGCATCAGCCAATCGGTCAGCACCAGGGGATAATGGTCGTGCTGGACGAACTCCCAGGCCTGTGCCCCGTGCTCCGCTTCCTGGACTTCGTACTGCCATTTCTCCAGACACGCCCTCACCAACCGCCGCGTGACCAGGCTGTCTTCGACGATCAGGACTTTCATGGCGGATGTGCCGGGCGCCGAGTTCATTCCTGAATTGTCCCCGCGGCACCGCGGCCCTGCAAGCCCGCAGGCAGGTTGTTTGTCCCACCGCCGGTTCGCGGCCCGCAAAAACGGCGGCCTTTTCGAGCGGCGCGGCGGCCAGTTTCCCTTCCGGCACCCCTGGGCCCCAACCGCCCTGCGCTCCCTGAGCCGGGCTGCCTATCCTCGCTCCGGGGCCAGTGCTTGTCCGGCCAAGGAATTCCCGATCCGGGCCTTCCTGTGCCGGAGCTTCCTGTGCCCCCGTTACGCCGCCCGAACGCCCCGCTGCTCCAGAGCGGCCGCCAGGTCCGCCGCGCTGGTGAACAGAACGGCGTCGAATCCGGCGTGACAGGCGCCCTGGACGTGTTCCGCGCGGTCGTCCACAAAGAAGATCCCGGCCGGGGCAACGCCCGCCAGTGCGGCGGCGGCGCGGTAAATGGCCGGATCGGGTTTCATGGCCCGCAGCTCGTAACTGAGCGCCGCCACTTCAAACAGCTGCTGCAAAACCGGAAACCGCCGGTCGCGGCAGAACCGCCAATGGATTTCGCACGTGTTGGACAAGACTCCCGTCCGGTACCCGGACTGGCGCAGCCGCAAGATCAGCTCGACGACCTCCCGGTTCTCCCAGAACATGTCGCTGGCAGCCAGCGCAAAGGCGTCGAGATCGGGGCGCGTGCCCAGACGCTGGAAGAGCGTCTCGAAAAACTGCTCCGTCGTCATGTCGCCGCGTTCGTAGGCGGGTTCCAGGCCGCTGTCGAAGACGACCTCCTGGATCACCCGCTCCGAGACTCCCGCCACGTCGGCCATCCGGCGAACCGCGATCGGATAGTCGAAAGACAACACGACCTTGCCCAAGTCGAAATACAGGAATTCCGGCGGCTGCGTCCGCATCCCAGCGTCCTTTGCGCACAGTCAGGATTCACTCGCGGCGGAAGGCAATGTGCTGCTTCCAGTTCTCGTTGTCCACCTGCGGCAGGTCCGTCCGGTAGTGGACGCCGCGGGATTCCTCGCGTTGCAGAGCGGCTTGGGCGATCACCCGCGCGATGGCCAGCATGTTCTGCAACTCCCAGCCGGCAGGTTCGACGAATTGGCGGAACAGCACGTACCGCTGCCAGGTCGCGATCGTGCTCAACGCTTCGATCAGATCCGCCTTGCTGCGGCGGACGCCGACACTCCGCCACATCAGGCTCTTCAGCGAGTTGCGGATGTCGCCCAGGTCCAACTGCTCGTCCGGTTCGTCCAGCACGGCGTTCTCCAGCGGCAGGGCCTGGAAGCTGTCGTCGGCCTGAATCGCCGCCCGCGCCGCCCCCAAGCCGGCATGGGCGCCGTAGACCATGCTCTCCAGCAAGCTGTTCGACGCCAGCCGATTAGCGCCGTGCAAGCCCGTGGAGGTCACCTCGCCCGCCGCCCACAACCCCGGCAACGTCGTGCGGCCGTCCAAGTCCACGGTTACGCCGCCGACCATGTAGTGCGCGCCGGGCCGCACCGGAATCCGGTCCTTGGTGATGTCGATCCCGAACTTGCCGCAGGTATCGCTGATAAAGGGAAACCGGCCCCGCACGAACCGCGAGTCCAGGTGGCTGAGGTCCAGATACACGCAGGGATGCCGGGTCTTTTCCATCTGGCTGACGATGGCCTGCGAGACCACGTCGCGCGGGGCCAGCTCGCCGCGCTGGTCGTAATCGAACATGAACCGATAGCCGCTGCGGTCCACCAGGTAGGCCCCTTCGCCCCGAATGGCCTCCGTGATCAGGCTGCGGCTGCTGCCCGCGATGTACAGCACGGTCGGATGGAACTGCATGAACTCCATGTCCCGCAGTTCCGCCCCTGCCCGAAAGGCCAACGCGTGGCCGTCGGCGGTGGCCACCGAAGGATTGGTCGACTCGCGGTACAACTGCCCCGCGCCGCCGCTGCAGAGGATCGTCTGCTTGGCCCAGACCAGCATCCGCCCGTGGTGCTGATCCGCGATCAGGGCTCCGCGGCAGACGCAGTCCTGGGTCAACAGGTCGAGCGTAAACGTGTTTTCCCAGATGCGCACGTGCCGCAGTTTGCGCGTCCAGGCAATCATGGCCCGCATCACTTCCTTGCCCGTGGCATCCCCCATGGCATGGACGATGCGGAAATGGCTGTGGCCGCCCTCGCGGCCCAGCACGAGTTCCCCGGCCTGGGTATCAAACTGCGTGCCCCACTGGATCAGCTCCCGGATCCGCTGCGGCGCTTCCCGGACGACCATCTCCACGACTTGTGGATCGCACAATTCGCCGCCGGCCGTCAGGGTGTCGGCGATGTGGTTCTCGAAGCGGTCCTCGGGTTTGATCACCCCGGCGATGCCACCTTGGGCATAAGCACTGTTCGATTCATCGAGCCGGTCCTTGGTGACGACCAACACGGACAACGACGGATCGACGGCGATCGCCGCCCGCAGCCCTGCCAAACCGCCGCCGATGATCAGCACGTCGGTAAAGAAGTGCGGCATCTCCTTGGGGTGAAACGGAATCAAGTAACGGGGAATGGGATCGTGCATGGGAGGCCCTTGTGAAAACGGAGCGCGGAGTGTCCGGCCCCAAAGCGGAAACGTAACCATCGCACACGCGGGCCCGGTCGACAAGAGGGCATCGCCGACGACGGACTGCCGACGGCCCCGCGTGTCCCGATGATTTCCTGCGTCGATCAGCCGAAGTTTACGGTCTGCAGCCGGGACGCGGCGACGCGGCTTGCGGCCAGCACGGCCGGCCGCGATTCCACCGCCGGCGGATCCTGTTGGCACCGATCCGCATCGAGTATCTTGGGTGGCACGAGCCATGCTGCCGCACGAGGCTTGGTGCCCGTACGATCGCGGCTACGACGGCACACGCTGCGCGTGCGACGCCGGACACGCCAGCCCGGCGGAGGCACGGCAGCCACCGAACTGCGAAGAGGAGACGATTATGGAACGCTGGATTTTCGATCCGGCAACGCTGGCCAGGTTCACCGAAGGACGGAAATACCGGGACGAGTTCGAGACGGGCCTGTACCCCGGCGGGACAAACGACATGCCACAGGAACACCGGCGCGCCGGGGAGCGGATCGCCGCCACGATCCGCCCGCTGGCGACGGGCGGCGCCCTGGACGAATCCACCGGGCACATCCTGGCGCTGGTGCTGGGGCACTCCAACTGCGCGATGTACTTCGCGGCCCTGCAGCAACACCTGGCCCGGCAGCGCGACAAGCTGCACCCGCGGTTCGAGTTGCTCAACGCAGCGGTGGATGGCCAGCAACTGCCGGAAATTCTGACTCTGTGCGGCGGAGTCTGGGACCGCGCCCAATCGCTCTTGGACCGGCCCGGCTACTCCCAGCGGCAAGTGCAAGTGCTGTTTCTGCACACGACCTACCACGGCGCGCGGAATCGCCGCCAGACGCCGCCGGGGCCGTTTCCGGATACGATGCAGGCTATGCAGCGCGATCTGAACGCCTTGCTGCGGCATTGCGTCGAACGCTTTCCGAACCTCAAACTCGCCTATCTGACCTGCGACGGCTTTCGGCACTTCACAAGGTTCGAGCCGCACGTGTATCGGGAAGCGTTCGCCGTCAAGTGGCTGATCGAAAGCCAGCTTGGCGGCGACGCCGGCACGCGGTTCGAAGGCCCGGACCGGCGTCTGCCTTGGCTGACCTGGGGCCCTTATGTCTGGGACAACCGCTGGGACCGGAGCTACTTTACCGATCGCGTGCATCCGGCGCCGAAGGCCCAGGAGATCTTCGCGGAAGCGTACGGGGAACACCTCCGCCAAGACCCCGTCGCCAGACCGTGGTTCCTCGCGCCCGCCGCGTCCCCGGAGCTTGCCGCAGGCCACGGCCAACGCCCGATCGGCTGCGAGCGTCCGGGCTTGCCGCCGGCCGACCCGAATCCGGACGCCGGGCCCGTCAGCCCGCCTGCCGATGATGGCTAAGAACCGGTAAACTCAAGCCTGACCGGCGCCGCTCAGACGCCTCACGAAAGCGGCGTGCGGTTCGCCGCCCAGACCCTCGTCGAGCGTCCGAAGGGTCGCGGCCAGGTCGCCCTGCAGCAAGGCGGCGGTGTCCAGCCACAGGCCGGGGAAACGCTCGCTGCGGAGCACGCCGCGGGCATCCGCCGCGAGCCGTTCGTACGCGCCGCCGCGAAGCGCGAACCAATCGAACTGGCCGTCCAGAACGCGCCACACGATGTACTCTCCAACGCCGCTGCGCCGGTACACCTGCAGCTTGGTGTTCAGATCGAAGCTCACGCTGCTGGACGCCACCTCCACCACCAAGTCCGGCGCGGATTCCACATAATCGTCTGGGCTGATCCGCACCTGTCCGCCAGACTCGGGCGTGATGTACAGCGTCGCATCCGGTTGCGGCTCGTTGTCCAGATCGAGCCTGGCCGTGGCGTTGTCGGCGACTTCGACGCCTGGAGTCGCGGCCTCGTAGTGGCCCAGCCAAGTGATGATTCTGGCATGGGGGCAAGCGTGGCGACGTACGCGGACGGGCGACGGCATATAGACGACTCCTTCGATGAGTTCCGCTTTCTTCAGTTCCGGCATCGCCTGGTACCGCCGTTCGAACTCCTCGCGCGTCAGCCGGTCCCCAGCCTCCAGCGGTGGAACCGCCGAAGCGGCAGGCCGGCCAACGGCAAGTCGTTCCTCGGAGGAGGTTGTCATGGGATGTCTCCCGGAGAGCGCGGAACTCACCGTCGCATGGCTGTCAGAGTCGCTTCATGACGATGTTTTTGAAACCGCCTGTGGTGGCGTAGCTCGCAAAGCCCAGCGGCGGCATGGTGTCCATTTCCCAACGCAACGAGACCTTGCGGCCCGCGATTTTCACGTCCACGATCTGATCGTCATCCACCCACACCTGGATTTTCTCCGGGGTGACCTGCAGCCGGACCTTGTACCACTTGCCGTCGGTGAATGACATCGAATTGGTGGATTCGTTTTCGGAAGCGTCGAAACCGTCCAGGCAGGACAACCCGGTGAGGCTGCCGCCCCAGCCGCCCAGGATCAGGCTGCAGTGCGATTTCTCCACCGGAAACGTCATGCCGCAGAAGAAATCCCCGCCTTCGATCCGCCGGGCCTGGAACGTGATTTCGTAATTGGTCTTGGGCAGTTCCTGTCCCGCCCACTTCACGCCCGTCATCGGCCGCCCCATCTTCAGGACGAGTTCCCCGTCCTTGACCGCGACCTCGCCGTGACCATCGAAGTCGATCTTGTCCAGGATCTTCCAGTCCTTCAAGGACTTGCCGTCGAACAGTTTGATCTCCTTGGCAGCCTTGGCCGCCTCGGCCGCCGGTTCGGCAGGACTTTGGGCAAACACGGCAACACTGCAGACCAGGACGGCAAGCGCGGCAGCAACTCGTGTCACGACAATCGCTCTCATGGCTTTCTCCCTTTTCAACTCGTCGGCAAACTTCCCACGTCACGCAACGTCATTATGCGCAAAAATTGACGCTGCGAAAACCCATCGGGCAGCTTGAACGGCCCGCGTGGTGTAGACTCAGTTCCTGCCATCGAGTTCGCACGCATCCTTCGAGAACTGAGCGGAAGGGCGCTGGCGCCAGACGGGAACTGGGCACAAAATGCCGCCGTTCATGATGGCATGCTCGGACGAAATGGGGTCAGGCTTACAGAATTCAGTTTTGGCCAAGCACGTCGTACCACATGGCTGGCGCCAAAATCGACCAGAATTGAATTCTGTAAGCCCTGACCCCGGCACCGAATCCATAACTTGATAAACTACGCGGAAAAGTGACGAAATCCCGATTGGTCCTGGCCACCGGTGACGGGCGACTCGGAATACCGGCGGCTAACGCCTTGCCGCTCAGCTGTCACCGGACCGTCATTTCGCGAACGGTGCCAAGTTGCGACCGATCCGAGTTCTGAGAACCGCGGAGGCGAATCATGTGGCGAATTTCCCACCGGCCGAAGTCCCGAAGCAGAGTCTGGCCAGCCGTTTGGACCGCGCTCCGAATCCACACACCGACCGGCTCGCTGAACGTCGCGCTGACCGCCCTGTTCCTGCTCGCGGTAAAGTGCCCTGCGGCGGACGTGTCCGTCCCGTCCCAGATTTTCTCGCTGGACGGTGAAGGCTGGCTGCTGGCGACGGATTCGAAGAACGTCGGCCGTGAGGAGCGATGGTGGACCGAGCCCCGGCCGGACGCCAGGCCGATGAAGGTGCCCTGGATCATTCAGGAGCCGTTCCCCGGCTATCACGGCGTGGCCTGGTACTGGCGGGATTTCTCCGCGGCACCCAACCCGTTTCCCCAGGGGCGAATGCTGCTGCGATTCTGGGCCGTGGACTACACGGCGGAAGTGTGGTTGAACGGCATGCGCGTGGGCAGCCACGAGGGCGGCGAGTCGCCGTTTGTGCTGGACGTGACCGACGCGATCCGTCCTGACGCTGCGAACCGTCTGGCCGTCCGCGTGCTGAACCCGACCCACGAGCCGATCGACGGCATCGTGCTGGCCCAAACGCCGCACCGCAACAAGGCCCTGCCCTACTCGGCGGGCAGCGCCTGGAACCAGGGCGGTATCATGGACAGCGTCGAACTGCTGACCGTCCCGGCCGTGTACCTGGAAGACGTCTTCGTGCGGCCCGACGGGAAGACCGGCCGCGTCCACATTCAAGCCAGCGTGCGAAACGCCGGCCCGGTCGCAGTGCCGGTCCAGTTGGAACTGAACCTCGCGCCGGCCAGAAGTGGCGAGACGCTCGCCGCAGTGTCGATCCAGCAAACGCTGGCGGCGGGCGCATCCCTGGTCGAGTCCGAACTGCAGGTCACGCAACCGCGTCTGTGGGAACTGAACGATCCGTTCCTGTACCGGGTGACAGCGCGCGTCCGCGCGGTCAACTCGCCGGCGTTCGACGAACAGTCCGTCCGCTGCGGCTTCCGCGACTTCCGCGTCGAAAACGGTGCCTTCCGGCTGAACGGGCGCCGCATCTACTTGCGCTGCTCGCACACCGGCAATTGCTGCCCGATCGGACTCGAACTGCCGCCCGATCCGGACTTCCTGCGACGCGATCTGCTGAACGCCAAGGTCATGGGCTTCAACGCGATCCGGTTTATCGCCGGCGTGGCCAAACGTTACCAGTTGGACTTGTGCGACGAGATCGGCCTGATGGTCTACCAGGAAGCGTACGCCTCCTGGTGCCTGGCCGATTCGCCGCAGATGGCCGAACGCTTCAACGAATCGATCCTGGGCATGGTGCGGCGGGACCGGAACCACGCAAGCGTGACGGTTTGGGGGCTGCTGAACGAGACGCCGGACGGGCCGGTGTTCCGGCACGCGGTGAGCCTGCTGCCGGCGCTGCGGGAGCTGGACGATTCGCGCCTGGTGATCCTGAACAGCGGCCGGTGGGACGCCCACAGCGGCCGGATCGCGGGCATCGAAGTCTGGCGGAACCAGGATCGCACCGATCCTTGCGTGACGTGCAACAGCACGAAGCAGGCAATCCAAGCGCTGGGCATCACCTGGTCGCCGGGGCAACTCGCCTTTCATCCCGGCCGCGACGGGGAATACGCCGTGGTGCGCTGGACCGCACCGGAAGAAGGCCAAGTTGATTTTTCGGTCGTCTTCACCAGCATCGCAGAGCGTGCCACGACGGACGTCTACGTGCTGCACAACGGCCGGCCGCTGTTCGAGGCCGGCGTCAACGTCCGCGCAGGCGGCCCGGAGCAGAAGTTCCGCCAGGAAATCGCCGTCCGGGCGGGCGACACGATCGATTGCGTGTGCGGTTTTGGGAACGGCAACTACGGCGCGGACACGACGGCGCTGGCGATCGCGATCAAGACGGCCGCGGGGAAATCCTACGACGCAGCCGGTGAATTCTCCAAAGCACAGAATCCGAACGGCGTGTGGAGTTACGGCCAGCTCCGGCCGGGACCGGCGCCGGACGCGACGACCTTCACGCGGTTTCCGCGGGGCGCGGCGGAAACCAGCCAGGGCGGCGTCAGCAATCCGGGCTCGGCCGCCTGGGAAGATGTCCTGGCCGACAAGCATCCGTACCAGCGCGTGCCGCACACGGCCGAGATCGTCAACACGCTGCGGACGATCGACGGCGGCGGATTGCCGCTGTTCATCTCGGAATACGGAATCGGCAGCGCGGTGGACCTGTGGCGGGCGACCCGGCACTACGAGCGGTTCAACGCCACGCACGCCGAGGACGCGCAGTTCTACCAGGACAAGCTGGACCGTTTCCTCGTCGATTGGGAACGCTGGCAGATGGCCGACGTGTTCGGACGCCCGGAGGACTTCTTTGCCCAGAGCAACGCGCGGATGGCCGGCCAACGCTTGCTGGGATTGAACGCGATTCGCTCCAACCCCAACGTGATCGGGTACAGCGTCACGGGCACCGCGGATCAGGGCATGAGCGGCGAGGGACTGTGGACGACCTTCCGCGAACTGAAACCGGGCACGGCGGACGCGCTGTTCGAGGGCTTCGCGCCGCTGCGACTGTGTGTGTTCGTCGAGCCGCTCCATGCCTATCGCGGCACGCCGGCCCGGTTCGAGGCGGTGCTGGCCAACGAGGACGTTCTTGCGCCGGGCAAGTATCCGTTGCGGCTGCAGGTCTTCGGACCCTACGCGGTTGCTGATACGGGTTCTGCGGCCGGCAGGAGGTGCGTCTTCGAGCATACGCTGTCTGTCACCATCCCGGAGCAGAAGGACGGCACCGAACTGCCACTGGTCCTGCCGGTGTTTGCCGAGGATCTGCCGCTGGACTTTCCCGCGGGGCGATACCGGTTTGTGGCCTCGTTCGATCGCGGGGCCGCGGCGGCGGGCGGCGAGGCAGAATTCTACGTAGCTGACGCTGAGCAACTACCAAACGTCGAGGCGGAAGTGATGCTGTGGGGCGAGGATTCCGCTCTGAAGAAGTGGCTCACCGACCGCGGCGTCCGGTATCGCGATTTCACGCCGACGGCGCCGGCCGCACGCGAAGTCATCCTGGCGGGCCGGCAGCCGCCCGCGCCGGGCGGCGCGGCGGCGTTCCGCGAGTTGGCCTGCCGCATCGCCCGCGGCTCCACCGCGATTTTCCTTGCGCCGGAGGTCTTCGCCAACGGCGATCAGCCGGTTGCCTTTGTGCCGTTGGCCAACAAAGGCGCTTTGGCCCGCATGAACAGCTGGCTGTACCACAAAGACGAATGGGCCAAGCCGCACCCGATCTTCGAGGGCCTGCCGACGGGAATGCTGGATTACGCGCTGTACCGCCAGCTGATTCCGGACGTGGCCTGGACGGGTCAGGATGCGCCCGCCGAGGCCGTCTGCGGCGCCAACGACGCCTCGCTCAACTACGCCGGCGGCCTGATGCTGTCCGTCCACCAACTGGGCACCGGCCGGTTCGTCCTGAACGCGCTGCGGATCCGCGAAAACTTGGATTCCGACCCCGCTGCTGACCGCCTGCTCGTGAACCTGCTCCGCTACGCCGCCCGCGACCAGCAACCGCTGGCCGAGTGCCCCCCAGATTTCGACGCGCAGTTCCAGGCGGTGGGCTATTGATGACGGCGTTGTGGCATTCGAGTGGCCAGTAACGCGAATTTCGGTAGGACGGATCGCCAATCCGTCCCAGACGGAATGGCATTCCGTCCTACTTTGGTTGCGGCCGAAGGCCGCGTTGTTTAACGGCAAACTGACGGTGGCCGTGCGGTCTGGTCTAGTCGCGGCTCCAGTCCGAGATTGTAAGACCGTCGATGCCTTCGAAATCGCTGATGTTCCGCGTCACCAGCGTCGCGCTGTTGGCCATGGCCACGAACTGGATCATGGCGCGTCCGCAGTCTGGTCGATCTGGCGGCGGTAGTCGGCAATCGCCTGCTGCCAATCATCGAAGAACGGGTCGTTGCGAAACATCCCGCAAGCTCGGCGGAGACGAATGCACAACTTCGAAGACTCACGCCCCACCGCTCGGCGCCCAGATCGTCTTGGAAAACGCGATGACCCGCTCCCCGTATTTTTCCACCCGCGTCGCCCCGACCCCGTCGATTTTCCCCAGGTCGGCCTTGGTCTGCGGCTTGATGCTCGCAATCTGCGACAATTGGTCGTTCGTAAAGACCAGATACACGGGCACCGTGTCCTGGGTCGCCAAATCCTTGCGGAGTTCGCGGAGTTTGAGGTACGCCTGGAACTCGTCGGGCTTCAACCGTTCCCGGTAGTCGATCCGCTCCTTGCCGCTGCGGCCCGGCGGACGTTCCGCCGCCCCGACCCGCGCTTCGACGTACTCGACACAGAACGACCAGAACGAGTCCTCGCCCGCCTCGACAAACTGCGGCCGGACCTTCAGCACCCGGTGTTCGCGTAGGAAAGCATTCAACTCAGCCTCAGCCGCCGACGGATCGGGCCACGAAACACGCAAGAAACTGCATAACATAGACACGCAGATCCACAACCATATCACGCGGATCGCCGGATCGGCGGCCAGTAGGCAGCGGAGGAAGTTGACGCCGATGAAACCAGCCCCGCCCGTGACCAGCATGACGTGGGGGACGTGCTGGATCTCGGTCATGGCTTTCGTCCTGTTCGTTCGTTGAAACGCTCCTCGTTGGGGCGCGGTCCAACGATTTGAGGATATCACGATTCGAAGCCAAAACGTATCATGGATTGATCCTGCCGCCACGGCAGGGCATATTAGCGTTTGTTGTGTTCGGATTTCTCGACCGACGGCTGCCAATTCTTCGGCGGACGGCGCGGCGCGCACGCCGATGGCGGTGCGGTTCAACGGTTTGTTTGCGGCCGCGCGCCGCAGGCGGAGGCAAGACCATGCAATTCGATCATGTCGGCATTGTGACCAACGAGAAGAAACCCGGGGCGGTCTTCGTGGAAGCCACGCGGGTCTGGGTGACCAACCTGGAGGATCATCCGTTTCGTGTGGAATGGCTGTACTTCGAGCCGGACAGTCCGGTAACCGGACCCTTGCGGGACGGCCCGCATATCGGTTTTCGGGTGGACAGCGTCGAAGCGATCCACGAGGCGTCGAAGGGGCTGAAGGTCCTGCTGGAGCCGTTCGACGCAGGATTCGCCGTGGCCGGGTTCTACCAAACGCCCGACGGAGCGGCGATCGAGTTCGTGACCTACAAGGACGGCCCGTCACCGTGGTCGGCGGCCCAACCGTAGTCCGGTCACTCCGTGACCGGAAAGACGTATCGCGGAGTGGGGCGTAGGAGTCTGAGTTCGCAGGTTGGGACGCCGTCCCAGCCCGGTCGGGACAGAGTCCCAACCTACTTTGGTCGCGGCCGCAGGCCGTGAGAGGATCGACACATGCTGCAAGGTTACCTGCGCGTCCTGGACGCCGGCCAGATGGACCGGCTGCACGTCGGCGTGCTGACGGTCCTGGAACGGACTGGTCTGCAGATTCAGGGCGAGTTCCTGTTGCACGCTTTGGCGGATGCGGGCTGCCGGGTCGATTTCGCGGCCCACCGGGCGTGGTTCCCGCCGGAGTTGGTCGAGCGGCAGGTGGCTGCCCAGCGGGACCGCTACCGCCTGGTCCGCTCGTCGCTCTGGTCTCCCTTCTGCCGCGAGCTGCCGCCCGACGGCGTCGCAATTCCGGATCGCTTTCTGGTCGATTACGGGTTTGGCACGCCGTGGATCTTCGACTGGCCCCAGCGCCGCTACCGTCCGCCGACGGTTCAGGACCAGATCGACGCCATCCAACTAGGCAACGCCTTGGACTGTGTGGCGGCCGTGAACGCGCCGTTCATCTGCAGCGAGTTCGACCCGCGCATCGAGAACATCGAATCCGCCCGACTGCTGCTGCTGCACACGCGGAAACCCGGCTGGGTCGGCACGAGTTCCGGCGCGCAGGTCAAGTATCTGGCCGAACTCGCCGCGTTGGCCGTCGGCGGCGATCGCGAACGTCTCAGCACCCAGCCGCCGATCATCGTCACCGCCTATTGCACCACGTCGCCGCTGAAACTGGACACGCGCTCGTGCGAGGTGCTGGAGCAGGCCTTGAAGTACGACTTTCCGGTGAACTTCGCGCCCATGCCTATCTTAGGCGCGACCAGTCCCATCACGCCGGCCGGCAGCGCGATCGTGGCGGCGGCGGAAATCCTCGGCTGCCTGACGGCTGCGACGCTGATCCAGCCGGACCGGTTCTACTTTTCGACGAGCATCGCGGCGGAAATGGACATGCGCACCACGCAGGTCTGCTTTGCCACTCCGGCGGCCATCCTCACGGACGCGGCACTGCATCAGCTGTTCCGCAGCAAGTACGGGTTAGTCCACAACGTCGAGCCGGCCTATGTGGAGGCCAAGTTGCCCGGCATTCAGGCCGCCATGATGAAAGTCTATCGCCAGATGGCCCTCGGCTCCACGGTCAGCCTGCCGCTGGCGATCGGCGCGCTGGACAGCGCCGCCGTGTTCTCGCCGACCCAAGCCATGATCGACCTGGAGGTGAACGAAGCCTTGTACAAGTTCTACGCCGGCATGGAAGTCAGCGAGGAGACGATGTGCCTGGACTTGATCTCCGAAATGGAGTTCTGCTCACAACGGACCTACCTGGAAACGGAGCACACGGCCCGCCATTTCCGCCAGGTGGGCTGGCTGCCGAAACTGATGGACCGCACCTACTGCGACCACGAGTCGCCGGCCATCGTCAGCGACGAGGACTTGTTGGAAGGGGCGGACCAGGCCTGGCGCAAGCTGGTGGCGCAACAGACGCCGCCGGAAGCCGATCCGCATTGGGTGCGCGAATTGGACCGCATCACCGCCGCCGCCCGCGAGGAGCTGCTGGCGGGGTGAAGGCTGCGCCGGCACCTCATGCGGCGACAGCTTCGGATGGGGATCGAGAAGAGGAGATTAAGAACCACGCCGCCATCGGGCCGTAGAGCGGACTTCAGTCCGCGTAGGGCGGAGCGAACTCCGCCCTACGACGCTGTTCTCGGACACCTGCTACGGCTTGGGCCGCACCGGGTCCGGCTGGTGAGACACGAACTGGAAGGCGTACAGATCGGCATCCTTCATGACAAACCGCAGCCGGACCGGCTTGCCGGACAGGGGACGCACGTCGCCTCCGTTGCGCCACCGCACGACCCGCGCCAATTCGTCGCCGAAGACCTCCGGGCAGTCGGCCAGGGCGTATCCGGGGATGGGTTGGCCTGCCGCGTCCTGGATCTCGACCTGGATGCCGCCCGCGCCGGAGGTGGACATGTTCAGCGTCAGGTTGCCGCCGTCGAAGACCAGCGGCTTGGTGACCATTTCGCCGCCCCGGGCCGAAGCCCGTAGCGACACAAAGCCGTCGATGCGCACCGTCAGACGCCGGACGTGGACCGCGGTGGCCTGCCAGTAATGCTCCGAGGCATAGATCGAAAGGTCGTGCGGCGCGTCGCCCAAGGTGGAGGCCGTTTCGACCATGCCCCAGAAGACCATGTTGTCGCCGTAGACCCAGGAGCCCTGCCGGAGCGGACCGGGACGCAGGAAGGCTTCGTTCCAGCGGCGGAACAGCACGCCGTCGCGGCTGGTCATGAACAGCCCGTCGGTGATCGCCGTCCCGTAGCGCGGGCTGGCTTTGGAGCGGGCCAGCCGCTCCTCCAGGCCCGGCAAGGCCATCATCGAATCCGACCAGCCGCGGTCGGTGTAGCGCATGGGAAAGCCCATGAAGATGTGCGGAGCGCGATAGTACGGCAGAATCTGGTTCACGTACAGGTGCTCCGCAGGCGAATCCACGTACTGCAGATCCGCCTGGCCGCCCCAGGTCCGGCCGTCCTTCGAGGTGGCCGTGCGGATCGCCCGAAAGCCCTCCGGCTTCCACGCCGTGCCGTCGGCCACGCCTGCCGTAAAAATCCGCCAGTAGGCGCGATACTCGTTGCGCACCGGATCCCAAAAGGCCAGATTCTGCGAATCGAACGCCCCGTCGGTGATCACCGGCTTGCCGCCCGCGACGCGGAAGCGGATGCCATCGGCACTCTCCAGCACGTACAGCCCGTGCGGCTTGCCGACCATGATGCACTTGTAGCGGGCGTCTTCCGGACAGGCGGGATTGGCGTCCTTGAAGACCGACGTATGAGCCGGATCGCCCTTGATCGACGCGACGCAGTCCGGCGTCAGAATAATGTTGTTTTTCTTTGAGCCCTCGAACTCGAACAAGCCCTGTTCCGGCCGCCGCCAATGGATGCCGTCGTCGCTTTCCGCGTAACACAGGAACCAGGGGTGGACAGGGCCCGCCTCGGCCGGCTTGCCACCGTGCCGATAGTGACCGGTGTGGTAGTACATCCGGTACAACTGGCCGTCCTGAAACACGCTGGGGTAGCCACAGGCGTTGCCTTCCCACGGGGCGTCCGTCTTGAACACGATCTCGCGCGGGACGGGCGGATGCAGTTGCAGCCGAGCTTCCCCGGAGATCTTTTCGACCAGGAAATCGTCCACCAGCAATTCGCGGCGATCGCCGATCGAGATGGCAGCGTCGGGATCCGGGACGTCACCCGCGGATGCCGCCGTCAACAGCACAACAGCTAACAAGGTCTTCATCCGAAGTCTCCTGATTACCGAAGGCATTCAATCAAACGTTCCAGGTCGCTTTCGTCATTGTACGCGTGCGGGCTGATCCGCAAGTTGCCGCCGCGGACACTCAACACCACGTCGGCCTGCAGACAGCGGCGACGAAGATCCGCCGGATCGCGTCCCGGCATTGCGAAAGCCAAAATGCCCGACCGATGCTGGGGATCTCGGCAACTCCTGATCTCGGCCCCGATCGCTTCCAGGCGTCGCACGGCGAGGTCGGTCACGGCGAGCACCCGGTCGGCCAGCGCGGAGGAGTCTGGGCCGAGCCCCAGGCTGGCCAGCAGCCGCAGACTGGCGCCCAGCGCCAAATGGCCCACCATGTTCCGCGATCCGCCCTCGTACCGCGCGGCGTCCGGTCGCAGAGTCAGTTCGATGCGGCTGAAATCGTAGGCGTCAACCACGCTGTTCCAACCGATGCTCAGCGGCCGCAACAGGGACAACTGCTCGCGGCGGACGAAAAGCAGGCCCGCGCCTTCCGGCCCCAGCAGCCATTTGTGCCCGTCGGCCGCCAGAAAGTCCACCCCCACGCGGCGAACGTTCATGGGAAACACGCCCAGCCCCTGGATGGCGTCCAGAAATACGAGCGCTCCCCGCGCGTGAGCCAGGGCGACCAGCGTCTCGAGGTCCATCCGCCAGCCGCTGGCGTAGCCGATCCAACTGACCGACACCACCCGCGTCCGTCCGTCGCAAGCGTCGGCCAGACGATCCAAATCCACTCGGCCGTCCTCGACCGGCACCCGCCGTGTCTCGACGCCCCGCCCAGCCAGGTTCATCCACGGATATTGATTCGACGGAAACTCGTTGGCCAGCGTGACGACATTGTCGCCGTCGCGCCAGGGAAATCCTTCCGCCACAAGGTTGATCCCCGCCGTAGTGTTCGGGACCAGGGCGACTTCGTCCGCCGCCGCGCCGATCAAGTCCGCTGCCGTTCGCCGCACTTGCTGGACGCTTTCCTCCCACTCGGGCCAGGCCGCACCGCCCAACTCGGCGGCCTGCCGCAACCAGGCTTCCACCGCCTCGCTGGCCGGACCTGAAATCGGCGCGGTCGCCGCATGATCCAGGTACGCAAAACGCCGGGCGACAGGCATCTGCTGCCGGAAACGCTGCCAACCATTCGAAAACTCTGTCATTTTCCGCCTTTGCGTAGGTAAAATTGGAAAAAAGCGTCCCTTGCGGACCTGACCCCAGTCGTTTCCGGAGATCGAGGAACTAGACTGGTGACAAGGGAGTCCATTCGACTATACTAGTCCGATTACAGGGACAAGACGAAGTACGCCGATTAATGCAGCTTCGAGGACGCATCGCATGCCGAAGGCGTTGTGTATTACGGGACTGGCCATTTCTGCGGTCCTGTTTGTGCTTTTCTTGTGGGACTTGGCAACGCCGTCCTGGATGGCGCCGTTCAAAAAGGCCAACCTGATGATGGATATCGCGTTCATCATCTGCTCCGCCGGCCTGGGATTTCTGAGTTGGACGACCTGGAAGGAACAGGTTTAGCAACCTGTGTCCGCGGCGGCGATTGGCCCCGCTCTCCATGCCGGAATACCCTACTGCCGCCTCCCAGCCCAAAACCGGGCTTACCGTCTGCCTTCCTGCGGTCGAAACCGGCTGAAGCCGGCGCTGCCAGCCGCTATCTTAACAGCCTGCTGCAAAAAGGCGACTGGCTGCGAGCCTCCGAGCCCGGACGGCACCCAATGCAGCCGGCATCGACGGCGTCGCAGCGTCGCACAGGCATCTTGACCGCCTGCTCGCGCTGCCCTATCGTCGAGCCGCGGACGGCACAGGCCGTTAGCGGGCGCGGACCTGACGCGCGACAGATCGGTCACTGACCCCCGGCGGGAGAACGTCATGTCGGAAGCATCGCAAAGTCAGCCCTGCGGCTGTTCCTCATCGAGTTGCGGACCCAAGGCCACACGCCGCGAGTTCCTGGAACTGGCCGGGACGGCAGCGGCCGCAACTGCTTGGCTGAACGCCGGCCCGGCGGTGGCGGGGCCGTTCGAGGCGAAGGACTTCGAAAAGCTGGTGCCGGCCGACAAGCGGCTGTCGCCGGAGTGGCTCAAATCGCTCACGGCGCGGGGCGAGCCGACGGTGTACCGCGGGCCGGAATTGGAGAAAATCGGCATGCCGGTCGGCGGCTTCTGCGCCGGACAGTTGTACCTGGGCGGCGACGGCAAGCTGTGGCACTGGGATATCTTCAACAAACACATCGGGACCGGGGCGGATCACTACGCGCATCCGCTGACGCCGGTTTCGCCGCTGGATCAAGGGTTCGCGCTGCTGATCGCCGCGAACGACCGGACGCAAGTCCGCGCGCTGGACCGCACCGGCTGGAGCGAGATCGCGTTCCGCGGCGAGTACCCGATCGGCCGCGTCGAGTACCGGGATCCGCAGTGCCCGGCCAGCGTGTCGTTGGAAGCGTTCTCGCCGCTGGTGCCGCTGAACACCGACGATTCGTCGCTCCCGGCAACCGTGCTGCAGTTTACGGTCCAGAACAACGGGCCTGCCAAGATTGAAGCCGAACTGGCCGGTTGGCTGGAGAACGCGGTCTGTCTGCACAGCGCGCCGAACCAATCCGGCTTGCGCCGCAACCGCGTGGTCCGCAAGGAACAGTTGACTTTCCTGGAGTGCAGTGCCGAGTCGCCGCCGCCCGTCAAGGAGCCGGAGCCCAGGCCGGACGTCGCGTTCGAGGACTTTGAAAAAGAGATTTACGAGGGCTGGCAAGCGACCGGTACGGCCTTCGGCAGCGGGCCGATCGAAAAGGCCAAGATGCCGAACTACCAAGGCGACGTGGGCGGGCAAGGCAAGCGACTGGTGAACACGCACAACACGCGCCAAGGCGAAAATGTCGGCGGCGGCGACGCGCACGTCGGCACGCTGACCAGCCGGGCGTTTGTGATCGAACGGAACTACATCAACTTTTTGATCGGCGGCGGAGCCCACGCCGGACGCACGTGTATGAACTTGATCGTGGAAGACAAAGCCGTCGTCTCGGCCACCGGAGCCAACGACAACCGGATGTCTGCCAACAGTTGGGACGTGCGCCGCTGGCTGGGCAAGACGGCCCGGCTGCAGATCGTGGACGACGAACGCGGCGGCTGGGGCAACGTCGGCGTTGACCACATCGTGTTCAGCGACAAGCCGCGCGTGGCGGCCGGTCCGCTGCAGGACGAAGCCGATTTCGGCACGCTGGGCCTGGCGCTGCTCGCTCCGCAACCCGGCGACGTCGCCACCACGTCGCTGGCCGATTCGCAATTGCCGCAAGGCATCTTTACACGCAGCCCTGCCGGCTCCGACGCCTCCGCCGTCAGACCGTTCGGTCAAAAACTGGCCGGATCACTGACCCGAAAGCTGACTCTTCAGCCCGGCCAGTCGGCAAGGGTCACATTCCTCGTGACCTGGCACTTCCCGAACCTGAAGCTGAACGAGAAGTTCGGCTTGACCGGCCGTTACTACGCCCAGCGGTTCCCGTCGGCGCTGGCCGTGGCCGAACATCTGGCGGCCAACTTCGAGACGCTGTGCCAGCGCACGCGACTGTGGCGCGACACCTGGTACGATTCGACACTGCCCATCTGGTTCCTGGATCGCACGTTTGCCAACACCTCGACCCTGGCCACCTCGACCTGCTTCCGGTTTGCCAGCGGCCGCTTTTGGGGCTGGGAAGGCGTCGGCTGCTGTGCCGGCACTTGCGGTCACGTCTGGCATTACGCCCACGCCGTCGGCCGGCTGTTTCCGGAATTCGAACGGATTCTCCGCGAGCGGGTCGATTTTGGCCTGGCGCAGCGCGAGGACGGCGCCATCCTGTTCCGCGGCGAGTTCAACAATGCGCCGGCCGTGGACGGCCAAGCCGGCGCGATCCTGCGGGCCTGCCGCGAACACCAGATGTCGCCGGACGCCGCGTTCCTGCAACGCATCTGGCCGGGAGTGAGAAGGGCCTTGGAGTACCTGATCCGCGAGGACGCCAACGGCGACGGACTGATCGAGGGCAAACAGCACAATACGCTGGACGCCGACTGGTACGGCCCCGTGGCGTGGCTCAGTTCGCTGTACCTGGCCTCGCTCCACGCCGGGGAAGAGATGGCCCGCGAAGTGGGCGAGGAAGCGTTCGCGCTGCAGTGCCGCCAGATCTTCGACAAGGGCCGTGCGGCGATCGTCGAGCAGCTGTTCGACGGCGAGTACTTCATCAACCGGGCCGATGAAGAACATCCCGAAGCGATCAACTCCGGCACGGGCTGCCACATCGACCAGGTGTTCGGGCAAAGCTGGGCGTATCAACTGGCCTTGGGCCGCGTGTTGCCGGAGAAGGAAACCCAGGCCGCGCTCCGGTCGTTGTGGCGCTACAACTTCACGCCCGACGTGGGCCCGTACCGCGAGGCGAACAAGCCCGGCCGCTGGTACGCCATGCCCGGCGAAGGCGGCTTACTGATGTGTACCTTCCCGCGGGCCGATTGGAATTACGACAAAGCCAAGGGCAAAGGCCCCAACTGGGCCGCAGGCTATTTCAACGAGTGCATGAACGGCTTCGAGTACCAGGTGGCCGGCCACATGATCTGGGAAGGCCTGGTCACCGAGGGCTTGGCCGTCACCCGCATGATCCACGACCGCTACCACGCCGCGCGGCGGAATCCGTGGAACGAAGTCGAGTGCGGCGACCACTACGCCCGCTCGATGGCCAGCTATGGCGTGTACCTGGCCGCCTGCGGCTACGAGTACCACGGACCCAAGGGCCATCTGGCTTTCGCCCCGCGCCTGACACCGGACAATTTCCGCGCCGCCTTCACGACCGCCGAGGGCTGGGGGACGTTCACCCAGAAACGCGAAGGCGGCAAGCAGACGGACACGATCGAAGTGAAGTTCGGCCAACTCCGCCTGAATTCCCTGGAGTTCGCCGTGCCGGAAAACTCGCGCCCGACCCAGGCCACCGCAACCGCCCCCGGGAAATCGCTGACCGTCACGATGGAACGGAAAGCCGGCCGCGCGCGGATCACGTTCGCCGAGCCGGTGCTGCTCGCGGCTACGCAGATGCTGCAGGTCCAGATTTCCTGAATGCCCCAGACTCGCCCTCCAAGCACCAAACGGGTGAAGCGAAAAAGGGGGCAGGACTGTTTTGTGCGAAGCACCCTCCGGGCCGTTCCGCAAAAAGTCCTGAGCCCTTTTTGACTCCCCATCAACAACATCGTGGACCGGCACATCTGCGATCGGTCTTTGGGCGTAACGCTGATGACCCGCGACGGCCGGCGACCTGGACAAGCCCACGTCGCAGTGAATCAGCAACACTTCAACCTTGTCCCATGCGCTGGCCACGAAATCCAGGATTTCGGCGGCCAGGGTCGGCGTGAACGACCTGGGGGTGTCGGGCTGCGTGATGTCGTCGAACAGGAGCCGCCCGCAGCACGTCCCGGCGGTCCAACGAGCAGGCCGTGCATTGACACTCCGCGGCTAGTATCCTAACTCGTGCAGCTCGCGTTCTTCCAGTCCGTGATAGTGGCCCAGTTCGTGGAGCACCGTGATGCGGATCTGGCGGCGCAACTCGTCCTCGTCGAGCCGGCCGCGGCGATCCTGGGCCTGGGCCAGAATGCCCTCGCGGTAAATGTAGATCGCGTCGGAAAGCACGCCCGACAATTCCACGTGCCGCTGCGTGAGCGGAACGCCGGTATACAGCCCGCACAGCTGGTTGCGGCGGCGGACGCCCATTTCCTGCATCACGCTCCGCGAGGGGTGATCTTCCACGTACAGCGTGACTTCCTCCAGCAACTCGTGTACGCGCGGCGGCAGCTGCGCCATGACTTCCTGCAGTTGTTGGTCGAAGTAGTCGCGGAGTTCAGATTTCATGACAGGCCGCGGGGGATCGCGCGGACAGGGAGAAAAAGCGACGCCGGAACGTCGCATCGAAGTCACGGGCCTACGCCGCCTGGAACCTCTTGGGCAGAGTGATCGAGTACAGGATGATCACCGTTCCTGTCGCCAAGAAACTCCACGGCATCCACTCTTCGGTCTTGATCTCACGACCCGCGCCGTTCAGGCTGTAAGCGTCCATCGCCGCGACGGAGCCCGGAGCCGATTCGGCCAGCACGGCCGCGTCCACGACCAGGCATTCCAGGCCCAAGATGCAAAAACTCACGCCGATCGCCAGGAAGACGGAACGCCACATGACTCGCTCCTCCCACTACCCTCACCCCGAGAATTTCCCCGCTACCTTATCGACCCGTCCGCGCCGGCGACTAGAATGCACCGCGGGCGAATTCCGTTCACGACGCCTCGTTCGAGTCTGCCAAGCGTTCGTTGCCGCCGTCCAAACAACAGAACCGTTCCATTCCGCAAGACCCTCACGACGACGGGAAGTGCGATGAACTCCGCACGCTCGGCCACGGTTCTCGCCCGCACGGACCGTCCCGGCCGCGGGCCGAACGGAACGGGGGCACGCCCCGTCTGCTCGCGATCCTGCCCGTGTTGCGCTGCCTCGCACCGCTCCGGCCGGCGCCGGCGGCGGAGCCGGCAACAATCGCCGCCGAGACCCTCTTGCCTCACGTGAAGGGGGCTCGAAGGTCTCTGGCGGCAGAGGTTCTGGTTGTGCCGAGCGGAGCACCCCTTGGCACCGTTCAACAAACCGACTGCCAAATTGTCGCCTTTCTTGTCGAAAGGTCGCGAGAACGGTTCCCCATCCTGGCCAATCACGCCGTCCAGCATCTGTTGGAACAACTTGGCGCCACGTACGCGTATCCCGGCACCCGGCTCTCTTTCACGCCACCCTGTCCGCGTTTTTTCCCTCAAACGAATCCCTGTGACCGAAGCCAATCAAGGACGCGGGTAAGCGTTACCAGAAGACCGGAATCCATCTCACGTTCATGCACCACGGCGTTGCGCGCCTGGCGGCATTTGTGGAGATCTCCACGCTGTAGCAGGGATTCGGGCTGACGCCCCATGAACTCGGCCAAGTCGACGAACTCGGCAAGGTCAGCCGGGCTTCTCGCATCGACCTCGCCCTCGCGTTCCTGTAGTTCAGTCCAGCGTGAGGCAGTTCCGGCCCGGAAGGGACGGCGTTGTTCCAGAAAGCTGCGGAGGGCTGTCTGGCCAACGCGAATCGCGGCCATCTGACCACGTTGGGGCCGTTCATTGAGGCGTACATCAAGGCCAGACCCAAATTGAAGCCGAGCACGATAACGAATCTGGAACAGGCACGGAGGAGGCTGGTCGAGTTCTTCGGCTCTGATCGGCCGATGGGCGAGATTACGCCGGGCGACGCAGACGAATTTCGAGAATCTCTGCGCGGCAAGATGGCAGAGAACACGATCAGACGCTGCTGCGGCCGGGCCAAACAGTTCTTCAGGGCGGCACTCCGTAAGCGACTGATTGCGGAGAACCCCTTCGGAGACATGAAGGGCTGTTCCGTTCAGGCGAACAAGGACCGAGAGTTCTTCGTTGACAGGCCGATGTCTGAGAAGGTGCTGGCCGAGTGCCCAGATGCCGAGTGGCGTTTGCTCTTCGCCCTGTCCCGCTACGGCGGTCTGCGGTGCCCATCTGAGCATCTGCTGCTGACGTGGGAAGACATCAACTGGGAGTCCGATCGGTTTTCGGTTCACTCTCCCAAGACCGAGCATCACGAAGGGAAGGATTCCAGAGTCGTGCCGATCTTCCCGGAACTGCGGCCGTACCTCGAAGCCGTGTTCAACCAGAAGGAAAGCCAACTCGGACGGCCGCCGTCGCCCTCCGATTACGTCATTAGCCGATACCGGAGAAAAAACTCCAACTTACGGACGGAGCTGAAACGGATCATCAAGCGGACGGGGTTGGAGCCGTGGCCCAAGTTGTTCCAAAACTTGCGGGCGAGTCGGGCTACAGAACTGGCGGCCGAGTATCTGGCATTCGTGGCAGCCGCGTGGCTGGGTCACAGCACAGACGTGGCGAAGGATCACTATTGGCAGGTCACAGATGCAGATTACGCACGGGCGGCATCGAAACCGACCGGCAACCCGGTGCAAAATCCGGTGCAGTCGATGCACTCAGGGAGCCAATCCGGTGCATCAGAGAGGGGGGAGTCGATGCACAAAAACACGAAAAAACCCGGCAAAAACCGGGTTTCTTGCGAACGCAAAGCTCCCCCGGTAGGAAGGCCGCTCTCAGCCAAGAATATGCTGTTTTCCCTGGGAAAACAAGGGGTTTCTTGCTCCAAAGAGAATTCCCAATTTTGCCCGAAATGGCCCCGTTTTGCCCGGTCTTGTCCATCGTTTTGGGCAACCGATTGGGCAACCGTGGGCCAATCCGGGCCGATCCTGAAGTCAGTCCAATTCTGGGCAGTCGTCGAGGCCAATCGGGCCAGTCACGCTGCATGCGGACGATCTCTGTTCATCGGCCCCAACCGGCTCTCGTCTCTGCTGATCGAGCCACCGGTCGAGGTCGTGTTACTTGCCGATCGACCGACGCGGCGCGAACCTGCTGTTCCAGGTCGTGGCGGCCCGCTATGAGTCCGGAGCGATCGTGCTCAGCACGAATCGTCCCTTCCGCGACTGGGGCCAGACCTTCGACGTCGATAATACCCTGGCCACGGCCATGATCGACCGGCTGATGCACCACGGGGAGCCGATCCTGATTCAAGGAGACAGCTATCGCATGAAAGACAAGGGGAACGAATAGCCCCGCTCCAGCCCGTCTGGCGTCGGCCCGGCAGCGTTGGCCATGCACGCCGGTACGTGGGTCTGGCCGGTCAGAGAACCCAGCTCGCCCTTCGCAGTCCGCCGCGCCCCACGAAGGCCCAGCGGCTGCAAAGTTGCGGACGGGAAACGACGCATGCGGCACTCCTGGCCCTCGCTCTGCCCAACGTTCTGTGGGTTAGCTTCCCAAGAATGGAAGCTCCCATTCCCGTCTGGGAATCCGAGTCGCGCCAGCACCGCCCGCGTGCTCTTCTCGCTCGTGGCGACTCCGACCGGCCCAGCCTCGCGCCCCGGCGACCGGCCCACAAACGCTTCCTACCCCATGCCGGACAACAACACGGCCTCACGCCAACTCCGCAGCATCTAACCCTGCGCCGAGGCCGGACTCCCTGCGCTCGCACCTCATCCCTCGCCCCCACTGCGGCCCCTCACCGTCCTGAAAACGCGGACCTCTTCCGTCCCGTTCCCACCGCGTTCCCTGGCCTCAAACATGGCTACTGCGAGCGGTCGAAGGTCACTGCGAGGCACCTGCTCTCGGCGGTTGTCGTTATCGGGAAAACGCACGGTAAGGATGTTCGCATTTCGTCGTTCGACGATTCCAACGCTTTTCTGTTCGCCAACGCGAACACTGTCCCCCAGCTGAATGTACATCATGACAGTAGCCTCCAGAGTTAGGGCCTATCGAGCCAGCCCGACCTAGATCGCGTTCTGGACGCGTATTGTACATGGCCTCAGAACTCGTTGAACACTTGGTCGGCAAAAAGATGGGCGCCGCAGTTGTCGCACACTCTGGCAGAGTTCCGCGCGGTCCGCTTCGCCCGTTGCGGCATGCTGCTCGAGTTGCTTCAGCCGCGACGCCAACGCCGGGCAAGGCCGGCTGCGTTGGACGAAGTCGAGCGTCCTGCGCGCGAGCGTCATCGCTTGGTCGAGTTGGTCGACCGCCGCAGGCGTCTTGTCGGCCACGGTATTGAATTGGGGTGGCGTTTTCGCTTGGGCCAGCACCACCGGCGGCGCGAACAGCAGGGCGGTGAGGATTGCTGCTTTCATGTCTAGTCTCATGTTCCATTCTGCATTGGACGTGCTGAGCTTTCCGAATCGAGACCGCCCCGCCATTTCGTTGCGCTGGATCTGTCTCATGGTCCGCCTTTTTTCGCCGAGTCCCTCGGCGCGATGTCGAGCTTCATGTTGTCGAGATAGAAGGGTGCGATCCCGGAATATGGCGACGCCAGCGGAAATGCTAGCATGAGGGACCGTGCAAAGAAATTGGTCTGGAGCCGTTCGAGTTTTTTCGGTCTCCTTGCAATACGACGAACGTCTGTTTTGCAG